>Ga0315901_10005953_pt1 | contig 14705 bp, 13 predicted proteins | sample LakEriMetagenome_10_FD_203761 | JGI IMG/M metagenome (GOLD analysis project Ga0315901, IMG submission 203761) | Freshwater fungal communities from buoy surface, Lake Erie, Ohio, United States - Buoy 2 MA116 | ecosystem: Environmental > Aquatic > Freshwater > Lake | place: USA: Lake Erie, Ohio... | reverse complement strand
TGATCTGCTGTGCATCGCTGAGAAAGGCACCTATAGCGCTGCGGACCGCATGATCGAGATCACCGGCAGGCAGCCGCAACGCTGGCGCCTTGGAGCCGTCGCCCTTGTGCGAAGCATAATAGCGATAGCGCTTGCCGTGATTGCGGGTGTGGATCGGTGACATGGGCCGGCCAAGGTCATCCTCGATCAGACCGGCCAGCAGACTGATCGTGCCGCGCCTGCCAGGCTCCAGCGGGGCGTTGGTCCGCGCATCGAGGCGCTCCTGAACCGCATCGAACAGCGCACGATCAACGATGGCCTCATGCTCGCCGGGATAGATCTTGCCCCGGTGCACGACCTCACCGACATAAGTCCGATTGGAAAGCAGATGGTGCAGCGCTCCCCGCGTGAAGGGCATGCCTCCTTTAAGCTCCCCGTTCCGTCCCATGCGCTGCTTGCTAACGATCCCTTGCATCCTCAGCTTCTCGGCTAGGTCGAGCACGTTGGCGCTCTCAAGATAGAGCTCCATGATCTTCGCGACCGTCGATGCCTCTTCTGGCACCGGCACCAACTTCTTATTGATCGCGGTGTAGCCCAGCGGCAGGCTGCCACCCATCCACATGCCGCGCGCCTTGGAGGCCGCCACCTTGTCGCGGATCCGCTCGGCGATAACCTCCCGCTCGAACTGGGCGAAAGACAATAGGACATTGAGCGTCAACCGTCCCATCGAATTGGTGGTGTTGAAGGCCTGGGTCACGCTGACAAAGGACGCTCCAGCTTCATCAAGCACATCGACGATCTTGGCAAAGTCCGCGAGGCTGCGAGTGAGCCGGTCGACCTTGTAGACCACGACCACATCGACCCGCCCGGCGCGGACATCGGCAAGCAGTTGCTTGAGCCCCGGGCGGTCAATGTTCCCGCCAGTGAACCCGCCATCGTCATAGAGATCGGGCACCAGTTGCCAGCCCTCATGGCGCTGCGAGAGGATATAGGCCGCACAAGCCTCGCGCTGGGCATCGAGGCTGTTGAACGCCTGATCCAGACCCTCTTCGGTCGACTTGCGGGTGTAGATCGCACAGCGCAGGCGCCGGGAGGCGCTAGTTGCCATGGGCGCTTACTCCCAGCTTGCCGAGGCGCGGGCTGCTCAGCCCAAAGAACCGCGGCCCCGACCAATGCGAGCCGGTGATCCGCTTGGCGATCTCGGACAGAGAGGAGTATCGCTCGCCGCGGTACTCGAACCCGCTTTCTAGCACGATCACCTGGTGCACTTCGCCATGCCATGTGCGCGACAGCCACGTGCCTGGCTTTACCGCGCCCGATGCGGCTTCGACTTTGCCAGACCCGTTCGCTGACAAGATCCGCTTCAGGTCTGCCTTGCTCATCGTGCCCAGCGCGGCCTCCTGAACCTGGTGGGCGATGGCCCGGGCCAGAAGGCCCGAGCCAAACGCTGGTGGGGCGTCAGTGCCGGTGCAGCGCTGCCATTCGGCTTTGCGCTCGCGGGCTGACATCGCCTCGATCCTTGCGATGCGTGCATGGAGGGTCATTGGGTGGTCTCCGCTCCCCCAGCCACGCGGTAGGTCCGCATCCCGCCAGCCGGTTTGTCGCTGGTGACATCGTGGCCCTTCTTCTTGAGGCCCGTCAGTGCGGCTCGCGCGGTGTGGGGCAGCCAGCCAGTTGCAATCACAAGCTGGTCTAGGGTCGCGCCTTCGGGCCGCTGCAGCATGGCAAGGACCGCAACGGACTTGCTGGGGCGCTTGGGCATGGGTTCCGCAGCCGCGCCTGCCTTGCGCTCGCGGGCCATCTTGCGGGTGGGCTTTGTTGCCACATTGGCGGTGTCGCTGTTCGTCATGGGTGGTTCTCCTGATCGGAGCAGCGATCGTCGCTGCTCCCACCACCCAAGGCCCCGCCAGGCGTGCTGGTCAGGGCTTCGCCAGCCACTCCGGACCGCGATTCACTAAACGCACCAATGCTTGGCGCGCAGGGCAAGTCCAATGGATTATGAGGTTTGGAGAACGAAACCAGCGGCGCGCTGTGCAGTCAGGCGCCCATGGTCCGAGTTGCAGAAGGCCATTGGCGTCTGGAGGGCCTTGTTATCACTACGCCCGATTTTGTTAGAGTAACGTCAGCTTTGTTGGGCGATGGCGACAGTCTCCTATTAGGGCGTCAGAGCGTTTCGTTGCCCTTCGTTCATGCTGCGTTAGTGAGGCAGTTTGGCTGCGCCTTCCTCCAATTCTCCAGCGATCGCCTTTGCAGTTAGATAGCCAAACGTCAGAGCTGGTCCTAACATCGCACCCGCTGCGGGGTAGGTTCCACCCATTATGCTGGAAGTGACAGTGCCGACGGCGAACAAGCCTTGTACAGCGGTGCCATCCTCAGTCAGAACTCGGCCCCTTTCATCTACGCTCACCCCGGCAAACGTACCGATGTCGCCCGGAATGATCCGGATGGCATAATATGGTCCCGCTCCAAGAGGGGCGACACAAGGGTTGGGCTCGTTGGCTGCGTCACCGGCTGCTCGCTCGTATGCCGTTCCGCCCTTATTGAACAGCGGGTCATCACCTCGAATGGCATGACTGTCATGGGCTGCAACGGTTTTGACGAGGCCCTCGGCATCGATACGCAGTTTTCCGGCAAGATCAGATAATGTCTGGCCTTTTAGCAGATACCCATTGCGCAGAAATGGCGAAATCCGGCCAGGCGAAGCCGGAACACGTCCGAGACCGTAGGCCCGAAGGTGACGATGGCTGGTGACAAGGTAGTATTCAGCACTGGCTTTGCCGGTACAATGCCGGAGCATTTCTCCAACAAAATCGTGATAGTTCGTGGCTTCATTGGCAATCCTGTTGCCACGGTCATCGACGACGATCACCCCTGGCTTTGCCCTGTCTCCGAAGTGGGGCGTCAACCATTCGGTGCCGTCAGGGCAGTGAATGACTGAAACCGGGGTGAAGGCTGCAGGCTGCGCGAGAGCGCTGTCGACATTTCCGCCATGTGTACGGACAAGGTCGAGGCCGGAGCCGTCGTTGGTGGCAGGCAGATGCGAACGATGCTGCTGGCCAGCCCTGACGTGAGGCATGAACTCGATCTGCTTCTGGCGACTACCCGAAAAGCTGCCGGTTGCGATGACGACGGCATGGCGCGCATTTACTAGCCGACGTCCCGTCGGATGGGCGACGAGGGCTCCCACCACTCTGTCGTTCTTACTGACAAGATCCAGCGTGGCGGTATTCGTCCACATTGCGACTTCCCGCTCCAGAAGGGTCAACGCCAGCCTGCCTACCAAGGCATTGCCCATGACCATCCGGGTGCCACGATGGTGACCCATCAATCGATCGCGAAGGTGATTGGCCAGCATTCCGCAGACATGCATCAGCGAAGGCAGGGACCTCGTGAAACGCGAGAAGTGCGGAATGTCCAGACGCCCGAGCGACATTCCGCCAAAGATCATCGACGCAGGAAGGGGCGAACGGATTGTCTTGAAATGCTTGCCCAGTCTGCGGCCGTCAAAAGGCACCGCCCCCAATGACCTTAGCCCTTTAGTAGCGCCTTCGATATCAGTGAAATAATCGACTACGGTCTCGAGTAGCTCATATTCGAGGTGACTGTTGTCCTCGAGGAACGCCAAGGCTGCGGCTGCATTTCTTACATAGGTCTCTACCCTAGTCCGGTCAAAGCGATCACCAATGACGTCGGCAAGATAAGCGATAGCTGCTTGTTCGCTGTCATTGGCGGAACCGCCAGCCTGACGGTTCAGCGGAATCCAGACCTCACCTCCCGAAATCGCGCTTGCGCCTCCGATATGCGGGGCATGTTCGGTCAGAATGACATCCAAACCCAGAACAGAAGCAGTCACGGCCGTTGCAAGGCCTGCTGCTCCTGAGCCGATGACGAGGACGTCACAATCGAAAACCTCATCCTGCATGTCGAACTTCTAGCTCCCCCGACGCGATTGAATTGACCTGAAGTCTGCGACCGTCTAGTTGCATTGTATGCAGCCTGTCGACATTGTGTCAACGTAAATGCACCTCCGGATGCCGGGGTTTGAGGAGCGCGCAAAATGGTGAAGGTGATGTGGTTCCTGCGCAAAGCAGACCATTTGTCGATGGAGGAGTTTCGCCAATGGTGGCTTGAAGGACACGCTCCGATGGTCTCTGCGAAACAGGGCCATCTCATCTCGCGTTATGTCGTCAATGTCAGCCTCACAGACGATCTGCCGGGCGGAACAGGAGTCGATGCGGGTTGGGACGGGGTCGCCGAAGAATGGTTTGAAACCATCGACGATGCCCGCCAGGCGTTCTCGTTGCCCTCGGCACCGGAGACGCGTGCCGACGTCATGGCGCATGTCAGCGCAATGTCTCGCCTCGTCGTTTCCGAGGACTGCATCCTTGACTGGCCGGCCAGTCGCTGAAGGAGCTGCTGGTCGGAATTAACCTATCCAGCCATCATGAGAGCTTCGCGGGCGAAAGCCAGGTTCTGGGTCGGGGCTTCGCCGACTAGCGCACAGCCAGCGCCCAGAATGAAGTTGGGCCCGCCAGCTTCAGCCAAAGCCAAACGGACTTCGGACTCGACGTCTTCCGGCGCGCCGGTGACCAGCGCGCCGGCCTGGTCCATGCCGCCCACCAAAGTCTGGCTGAATATATTTCGGCCATCTGCAAGGCTTGGGTTATTGGCCTGCGGGGCCCAGTTCACGGCATGTGCTGGGTAGTCTTTATAGGCGTCCATTCGGAGCCCGCCACCACACATGTGGAGCAAGTTGAACTCGGACCCGGCATCCAGTGCCGCCTGCAGGATCATGCGGTCATGAACCGCGACATATTCTTCGAAATGTTCAGATGCGAAACGGTCGCGCTCTCCGCCATTGGCCGACAGGAACAGTCCCGATACCCCTAGCTCAAGGCAGTCCGCAGTGAATTCGCAGATACTTTCGGCGACGACAGACAGGCCAGTCATTGTCGAGCGAGGGTCTTCCCGGAGGTGTGCGGTGATCCGCTCGAAGCCCAAGTCACTGTAGTCCAAATAACCCAGCATGTTGTCATTGGCCGTGGCGAAGGCATTGAACATGGTCACAATAACCATGCATTCGTCGCCGATGTTGTCGAGGATCTCTTTCAAGCCATCGAGATATTTTGAACGTGCCGGTGCGTTGCGGGGCGCGGGTTTCAGTCTCAGCCAATCGCGAGGAACCGATACTTGGTCAACGCCTGGAAGCACGAACGGGTTGTCGTTCATCACCTTTAGATAATCAGGGTCTGTCGCCTGGTAGAAACCCAGGTGGGCTCGCGCCATGCCACTCCCGCTCGCTTCGTCTGGCCCGAAGTGGCACCAGAAGCTTGCTGGAACACGGTCAACCAATTCTCCAGTGAGCGCCCCCCTGACCCGCTCGATCTTGTTCATCGGGCAAGTGCCTTCAGCTCTTCCATCGTGGCGAGTATCGCCTCAGCTACTATGGGTTCCCCTGAGGAATGTCCGGCACCCTTCAAAAGCGAAAGTCTGGACCCTGGCCAGGCCTTGTGAAGCCTGACCGCTGACCATGGCGGGCAGACCCAATCGCAGGTGCCCTGAACGATGTATCCGGGGATTCCATGAATCTTGCCTATGTCCCGGATCAGTTGGTCCGGATCGATGAAGAAGTCATTCATGACATAGTGGCAGACGATCTGCGAGTACTGGAGGGAGAATTCGGGAGTCAGCTCAGCTTCGATCTCTTTTAGGTCCGGGTTCACCGTTGCAGCTATCCACTCGAACTTTGCCAGTGCGATGGCGGCCCGGACCGCCGCTTCTCGGTCTTGTCCGGACAGGCGCGCACGGATAGTCGAGTGAAGGTGATCCTGTTCTGCCTCGCTCATCCCCTCGACACATTCCAGCCACTCAAGAGGAAATAACTTGCGCATACCCTGGTTGACCCAGTGCATTTCGTCGCGTGTACCCAAGAAGACGCCGCGCAGTACAAGGTTTGAGCAGCGGGCAGGGTGTGCCTCGGCATAGGCCAGTGCAAGCGTAGAACCCCAAGAGCCGCCCGACACAATCCATTGCTCGATCCCGAGGTGATTGCGCAGCTGTTCGATGTCTTCGATCAGCAGTGAGGTGTCATTGAGTGCGATGCCCGCGTAGGGCTTCGACAGTCCGGCACCGCGCTGATCATACATGATGAGATTGTAGGTAGAGGGATCGTGGAAGCGCCGCGCAGAAGCATCCATGCCTGCACCCGGTCCGCCATGCAGGTAGAGCACAGGCAACCCTTCCGGATTGCCGCTTTCCTCGAAGTAGAGGTCATAGCTTTGTCCGAGGTCGATTCGGCCCCTGTTGCGGACTGGCTGTCCATCATAGAAAGTCATGGCTGAATCTGGCTCCGCTGCTTCACTAGGCGTCCGAAGAGGGCGCGCATGATGCAGAGATAAACCACTCGGGGTTGGCATGCAATCTTTGTCGACAAAGAGTATGCATAATGCCTAGTGCATCGGGAACGCAGCCATTCTAGCTCTCCAGGCCTGCGCGAGAAACTGGACATTCCCGAAGCTGCACAATCCCGGGTATCGGCGAAGCTTACTCCGCGCCGTCGATCGAACTTGAAGCATACTGCAGTGCTTCGAGGACCGACAAGGCGAGTTCCTTCATCTCTTCAGGGATGACAACATTGTCGTGATGGTAAGCCGCGATCATGTTGCATGGCATGCCCAATTCCGCCAGCGCGGTTGCAACACCTGCGGTAAGGCTAGGGCGGAATAGACACCGAGGACAATTCGAGACATCGGCATCGAGGCGTCGAAGCCGAGTTCTACCGCAACGTCCTTTGCAGGCACGAATTAGACCCCTTCCTGTTCGTGGAAAACCGCAAGAGCCCGTTCTCTTGCGGCAGCGATGACCCTCTGGTCTGTCGTCGAACTGAAAACGTAGCTTCCGGCGCATAGGGCAGGCCTCATCCCCGCCAACATGGCCCTGCGTTCGCGAACTGGCGTGTTCCTTGGCGTCATACAGCCATCGCTGCGACTCTAACGGGCATTGCTTACGAGCCTTTCCTGCCTTTTCCCGATCGTCTCGGCGGCCGTTGCGGATTGTCATATTGTATGCAGGCTGTATACAAGTAAAATTGGCGGAAGGAATAAACTTCACTTGGTGAATGCAGGTGCCGACTTCGGCGCAAGGAGGTGGTCAGTGATCAAAGTTGTATGGTTTCTCAAGCGGGCAGAGGGCTTGCCGCTGACAGAGTTTCGCGAATGGTGGCTGGGGCATGCTCAGGATGTGCTCAACAGCCAACAGGCTCATCTCTCCGGTTATGTCGTCAACATCCGGGCAGACGATGATGACATTGCGCCGGGCGCAACCAGCGATGACTGTGAATGGGATGGCATTGCAGAGCAGTGGTTTGCCGATCGTGCCGCGTTCGAAGCAGCCTACAGCAATCCTTCTAGCGCTACCCGTGCCGATACGTTGGCTCATACCAGCCGCTTCTCGCGCTTGGTCGTAGATGAGACGAGGCTGCGTTGATGCTTTGGAGCTTGACGGCATTCGTCTCTCAGGGACTTCTCCCGCAAAGGGTGTGCAGCATCAGGCAGGAGAAGGCGCTTGGCGCGTAAGGGCATCGTAGTGGGGGGTGCCGGCGGCATCGGTCAGGCAATCGTGAAAGCAGCTCGGCAGGCCGGCGATGAGGTCTTTGTTCTGGACCGCGGGGCGGATCCGGGTGCGAATTTCATCCAATGTGATCAAAGCGATCCAGCGAGCGTCGAAAAGGCTTTCGCACTGTTGGACGAGGCTTTTGCGGGTGCCGCTCCTGACTGGATGGTCGCTGCGGCTTCCATAAGTCGTCGGCATAGTGTTCTCGATGCCGATCCAGCGACGATTACCGAGCTTTTGAACGTGAATGTTCTTGGCACCGCCCTAGTCGCTCAGGCGGCGGGCCGTCGGATGCGGGCTGCCGGGGCGGGTGCCATTGTTGTGATCACTTCGATTGCAGCGGCCCAAGCCTGGCTTAACGAGTCGTTCTACTGTGTAACAAAGGCGGCACAAGCAGCCCTGGTGCAAGCGTTGGCAGTTGAACTGGGGCCAGATGGTGTCCGCGTCAACGCTGTGGGCCCGGGGCCTGTCGACGTGACGTCACGCGAAATGGTATCTAGCCGCAGCGAAGGCCAGGTGATGGCGGACATCATCCGTAGAACACCCGGTCGCCGTCTTGCCGCACCGCACGAGATTGCCGAGGTTGCCCTGTTTTTGACTAGGGCAACCTGGGTCAATGGTCAGACAGTCTATGTCGACGGCGGCTATCTGGCATCGGGAATGGCTGGATAAGACTGCGAATTCACAGATTGCCAATGCGAAGGGCTTGAAACTTGCGCCTCTACAGCCACAAAGACCGCCCGGTTCACATGGGTCCCTATCCCTTGGAGCATCTTCGTCGGATGGAAGAGCCGGTATCGGTTTCTGCCGATCTGGAGGCGCGGCAGCCATCTGATTCGCGAATTGCGCCTAGCACTTCGGCACTGCCGGCGATCAGGGAGTATCTGGATCTATTCCACAGCCTCCTTCGCGGTCCCATCGCGCCCGAGCTGGCCCCCATCACTGCCGACCCTTTGGAGAGAGCGAACAATCTCAAGGCTTCAGCCTATTTTCTGGATGCCTCAATTGTTGGTGTTTGCCGCATAACTCCAGAGGTCGGTGCGGGCATTCCACCCAATCACACTCATGCGCTGGTCTATCTCGTCGAATTCGGTCGAGAGCCATGGCCAGGGAATCCGGGCGAAACTTGGATCGCTGGAACCAATGCAATCCGCACGGACATGCGTGCTGCGGAAATCGCGGCTGTGCTGGCGGGGTATGTGCGATGGATGGGCTTCGATGCCCTGGGCCATGTGCATGGCGCAACTTCCGCCCGCCTTGAGGCACTTTCGGTCCGGGCGGGGCTGGTACGTGCCGAACTAGGGCAACTGGTCGCTCCATTCTTACGCCGGGGATTCAGAATTGGCGCGGTAACCTGCGATTATGAAATAGCCGAAGATCTGCCACTGGCCAGCAACGGGTCGCTCGAGCCCGACGATCCATCCCTCCAACTGGGAAAAGTTGGCACCCGACCTGCCTGGTGGTCAAGTGAGCAGGACAAGCGACCACTACACCTTGGACGTTATCCCATGGAGCGGATCGCCAGGGTCAATAAGCCTACCACGCTGGTTATGCGCGACCGCATCCGGCGCGTGCCTAAACGCGGCGATTTCTTCTATCGGGCCGCGGCTGGCGACCTTGGTGCGAAAGCCAAGGAGGAAATGTCCAGATTTCCGATGAAGCATCCTTATGCGTTGGGCATGGCACCGCTCATAAGGGGTATGGTGCCGCTGCAGGGTACCAGAGAGCCGCTTGCGACTGAAACGAAAGCCGAGGGGCTTTCTGATCCTCAATGGAACGCGGATTCCATTAAAGCGCTGGGATACTACCTTGGGGCCGACTTTGTTGGAATCTGCGAAGCAGAGCCTTGGATGTACTATTCGCACAATGCTGTGGATGGCCAGCCTATCGAAGCTTATCACAAGTACGCAGTTTGCATGCTGATTGACCAAGGTTTCGAGACCATGGAGGGGGCGTCCGGTGATGACTGGATCTCCGCCTCCCAGTCTATGCGTGCTTACATGCGGGGCGCCGAGATTGCCGGGATCATGGCTGCGCATTGTCGAACTCTGGGCTTTCCAGCACGTTCGCATACAAATGCAGATTCGGATGTCATTCACAACCCGATAATTTTAATGTCCGGATTGGGGGAAGTGAGCAGGATCGGCGATACTTTGATCAACCCCTTCATTGGTCCGCGCTCCAAATCCGTGGTCTTTACAACTGACCTTCCGATGGCGGTCGACAAGCCGATCAATTTCAACCTGCAGTCCTTCTGTGAAAGTTGTCGGAAGTGCGCGCGTGAGTGTCCGTGCAATGCGATCACATTTGGTCCGAAGATCCTGTTCAATGGCTATGAGATTTGGAAGGCCGACGTTGAAAAGTGCGCAAAGTACCGCATCACCCAGCAAAAGGGTTCGGCATGCGGGCGATGCATGAAGACCTGCCCGTGGAACCGCGAGGACACGGCGTTCGCCCAGGAACTCATCTGGCGGTCCATCGAGCACCCGGAACTGGCACAAGCGATTGCGCTGGACGATGACCTGCAAGGCAATGGGGCACGCAATCCGGTCAAGAAATGGTGGTTCGATCTAGAGGTCGTGGACGGCATCGCATTGCCCCCCCGGGCTGGCACGAACGCGCGTGATCTCAGTCTCGGGCGAGAGGAGAAGCTTGCCAAACTGCAGAAGCTGGCAATCTTTCCGCCCGAGCTGCAACCGGTCGGCGGCACGACGCTTGATCAAGTCGTTCCCGTTGATCGCGACGCGGGTCAGGCGCTTTACGCTAAGGCACGTGCCGATCTGGCTACGGTCCGCAGTACTGGTGACGGAGACGCACCGCTTTCTTCGTTGGAAGGACAGGAAGGACGCATCGCCGATGCAGGTCGGCCGACTGTGCCCAAGGGAACTTAAAATCATCTGACCCCTGCATACGCGACTCTGTGGCCGAGCGAGCGAGGAAGATTCATCTGGTTCTGGCCGGCCTTTCTGTATACACTGTGTCGGCAACTTCTGAAGGGCCACGACGGAGATATCTGGCGCCATGCTTTTCCCAACTGACTATGCAGATGCTCGCGAGCGTTTCCGCGAGCTTGCGAGCCGCGCGGACTTCTCGCTTGAGAGTTATGCACATCCGACAAAGAAAGGCCCAGGCGGCGAAACCCTCGCATGCGATGTCGCCCGTTTTGGCCCTATGGATGCCAAGAGAGTTATCCTGATCAGTTCGGGAGCCCACGGGGTCGAAGGGTTCTGTGGCTCGGGTTGTCAAGCCGAACTGTTGGCTTCCGACCTTATGGAAGGACTACCGCGCGATACCGCCATTGTGCTTGTCCATGCGGTCAACCCTTATGGTTTTGCATGGCTGCGCAGGACCAATGAAGACAATATCGACCTCAATCGGAACTGTGTCGACCACTCCTTAGAGTATCCGAATCCTGGTTACGACGAGATCCATGACTGGCTTGTCCCGAAGGATTGGGACGGTAAGGCACGGGCGGAGGCCGATGCGTCCATTGAAGCCTATATTGCCAAACGTGGGCTTCGCGCCTTCCAGATTGCGATGTCCGGAGGGCAATACAATCATCCTGACGGCCTGTTCTATGGGGGCAAAGCGGCTGCCTGGTCCAACACGACCTGGCGGACCTTGCTGCGTAAACACTGCGCCGTTGCCGAACAGGTTTACGGAATAGACATTCACACCGGGCTTGGTCCACGTGCGGTGGGTGAAGCAATCTGCGTTACGAACGAGACCGAGCATCTGAAGGCCAAGGCGCTCTTCGGCGAAGAGGTTACCTGGACCGGCGGCGGAGAGGCAGTGTCTGCGCAGGTGGGCGGCTCTTTGCTTCACGCCGCACATGATGAACTTGGTGCTGGCAAACTGACAATGATTGCACTCGAGTATGGAACCTATTCCATCCCGGAAACCCTCGAGGCTTTGCGAGCAGAGACGTGGCTGGTCGCGCGCGGAGATCCGCAAAGTGAGCAAGCTTCTAAGATCAAGCAGGCCCTCAAGGATGCCTTTTTCATCGACGAGCATGACTGGAAACAGGCCGTTACTGCTCGTTTCTTCGACCTGTTCCGTAAACTGAAGGGAAGCCTTTCGTGAGCAACACCTCGACGGAGTTTCTACGTCCTGTTAGCATGCCGCGCGACGCCCGGCCGATCATGAAGTTCACGGGCGAGCTTGCGGATGCAATTGAACAGCTCTTGCGCGACGCTGCAGACGGAAGGTGGGACAAGCCGGTTGATGTGAAGCTTGACCCCCGCAATCCGGAATCTCTGGCGCATTGGCTCTACAAGTCGATGAATCCGGTAATCCATGGGATGTGCGGTCCAGACATCGATGTTGAGGCGTTGCTTAAGCCCTACAAGCAGACTCGGTTCGACTTTCTCCCGAGCAATTTCAACGTCGAAACCGAAATTTCCATGAGCGCTTCGGGTGACCTGATGTGTACGCCGGGCCTCGATGGAGCAAAAGACCGACTTTTTCATTCAGTCTCCGAGTTGATCTTTGGGGCTGACATTTCCTATGCAAACCTTGAGTCGACCCTCACTACGGGTGAAGTCGAAGCGACGGAGTTTACGGCGGATAGTACGCCCAAAATCAATCTTACGCCGACGCAATATGAGACGGTGGTGTCGCACGAAGGGCGCCAATTCGATATCGTTCACTTGGCCAACAACCATATTCTGGACTGCGGTGAGGAGGGCATTCTCACTACCTTGGCGCGGCTGGATCAGGACGGTATTGCACAAGTTGGTGTAAACCGGACCGCTGATCAGGCTGCTCAGCCCCGGATTACGGAGCTCGCTGGGCTCCGGATTGGCTGGGTGGCTCATACCTTCAGTGTGAACTTCAAACCCTTCCCGGAAGACAAGCCGTGGATCGTCAACATGACGCCCTTCCATCTCGAGCCCGATCCAGACATCGGGCCGATCGAGGCGCAGATCAAGGCGTGTCGAATGGCGGGTTGCGACCTGGTGGTCGTGGCGCTGCACTGGGGGCTCGAGTTCGAGCTTTATCCTCACCCACAGCAGGTCAGCTGGGCCCATCGTTTTGCCGACGCAGGTGCCGATCTCGTAATCGGGCATCACCCGCATGTCCCGCAACCCGTCGAGATCTACCGACCGAAGAGCCAACCGGATCGCGCGGTGCCAATCCTCTACAGCCTTGGCAACCTTTCGACCCTGATGTCCCATCCCGCGATGGCGCTCAGCTTAGTCGCTCGAGTGGTTATCGCCAAAGGAACGGTTGGAAGCAAAGAAGAAACGCGCATCGCCAGTCTTGAGCTAGTGCCGATAGCTCTGGTTGCCGAAGAATATGATGCAGGGGAGATCACGAGGTTAGTCCCGCTCAAGGATCTCTATGAATGCGTAAGCGAAGAACCCATGCGGGGCTATGTCGACGAGATGGCCCGTTACGCTGACGTTGTTGTGGGTGATGGTTGGAGAGCTAATGCCGCCTCTTGATCACGCTGCAGGGCCAAAGCATCGTGCCTTGCGGCCTTCCCGGCGCGGATTTCTGTCTGCTGCTGTAGCCGCTACAGGCGGAGCAGCGCTAATCGCGACAGCGGGTGAAGCCCAAGCGCGCGAGCAACCTGCCACGAGGCAGCGATCAGCCAAACGCCTGCCCACAATTCTCGCCTTCGGCGACTCTAACACTTGGGGCTACGTGCCTCAGGTCGATGATGGTCCCACACGGTACGCCCGATACGACCAGTCAGTCCGTTGGCCAATGGTGCTGGATCGGGCTGGAGGCGGTCGTTTTCGTGTCGTCGAGTACGGTATCTGCGGCCTTGTTGGCGGGCTCGCAAGTGGCGAGGCGAAGTTCGAGGATGGCACTTCGCGCGCCGCAATCGACCACATCCGTGGTGTTATTCTGGCCAACTGGCCGATCGCCGAACTCGTCGTGATGCTGGGCACAAACGATCTTGCCTATCCTAGCCTGTCGCAGCCCGAGATCATTGCGCCAAAGATTGCGGCCACCGTGCTTGCCGCACTCGAAAGCCATAAGTGGATGGGCGGGCCGCTGCCCGCGGTTACCCTCGTCAGCCCAATTCCCCTTGGTCAAAGGGTGGTCGATCTCGGAATCGCGGCGGATGCAATTTCCCGCTCACAACAACTTGCTCCCGCGCTTTCGGAGCAAGCTCGTCTTCACGGATGGCGCTTCCTCGACGCGAGCGGTGCAGGCGACCTGAATTCGGCTGATGGCATCCACTGGGATGTTTCGCATCACCATCGCTTCGCGAACATGCTCAAGCATTTAATTTCCACCTGACTCAGAAGGAAAACCAATGCCCGTATTGAGGCCGCTGACAGACGGGGAATTTGACCCGGCGTTGCTTGAGGACTGCCAGTTCTTCAAGGGTCCGCTAGGCGTTATCCCGAACAGCGTTCGCACTATGGCGAGACGGCCTGCGATTGCACGCGCATTCACCGACTTGAACGCTGCGGTCATGAAGTGCGAAGGATCGCTGACGCCAGAATTCAAGAGGCTCATTGGCTATATTACCAGTTTTGCTTCCGGTTGCCGGTACTGCCAGGCCCACACTATCCTCGCCTCAGAACGGTTCGGCTCCACTGAAGCTCGCATGGCAGATGCCTGGAACTATGAACACAGCCCTCACTTCTCCGAAGCAGAAAAGGCCGCCCTTTCATTTGCGCATGCAGCGGCATCAGTGCCGAACTCGGTGACGCCAGAACTGGGTGAGCAGCTGTTAAAATATTGGAGCGAAGAGGACGTAGTTGAGCTGATGGGGGTAATTGCCCTGTTCGGGTTCCTGAACCGTTGGAATGACTCAATGGGCACCACTTTGGAGGATCTACCTATAGAGTCGGCGACACGGCATCTTGCCCACACCGATTGGGAAGTGGGCAAGCACCAGTAAACCTCAGCTCAGCAGGAGAGTAGTCCCCCGTCGACTGGCAGAATTGTGCCCGTCACATAACTGGAGAGCCTTGATCCGAGAAACACCACCGGGCCTACCAATTCGTCGGGTTGCCCCATCCGTTGCAGCGGGGTGCGCGAGAGAAAGCGGGCCATGCGCTCCGGATCGCTTCGTGTTCCTTGGGTCATCGCCGTTTCGAAGAAGCCAGGTGCAACCGCATTCACGCGAATGCCGTCTTCCGCGAGATCCG
>Ga0315901_10005950_pt1 | contig 14712 bp, 14 predicted proteins | sample LakEriMetagenome_10_FD_203761 | JGI IMG/M metagenome (GOLD analysis project Ga0315901, IMG submission 203761) | Freshwater fungal communities from buoy surface, Lake Erie, Ohio, United States - Buoy 2 MA116 | ecosystem: Environmental > Aquatic > Freshwater > Lake | place: USA: Lake Erie, Ohio... | reverse complement strand
CCGTTACCGTCGATACCGGCGGCAAGCCACAGGATATCAAGGCCGAGCGTTTGATTTCCGCCGTCGGTATTGTCGGCAATGTTGAAAATCTGGGTATCGAGAATTTCAAAATCAAAGTTGATCGCAATCATATCGTGGTTGATGAATATCTGCGTACGGGCGAGACCGGGGTGTATGCCATCGGCGATGTCGTTGGTGCGCCATGGCTAGCCCACAAGGCGAGTCACGAGGCGATTATTTGTGTGGAGAAAATCGCCGGGTTGAACGATGTGCATCCGTTAAAACGCGATTTGATTCCGGGCTGCACCTATTCCATGCCGCAAATCGCCAGCATTGGTTGGTCCGAGAAAAAAGCCAAAGAATCCGGGCGCGAGATTCGCGTCGGCCGCTTTCCGTTTATGGGCAACGGCAAGGCGATCGCGCTGGGCGAGCCCGAAGGCTTGGTTAAAACCATTTTCGATGCCAAGACGGGCGAGTTGCTGGGCGCGCACATGATCGGGGCCGAAGTGACGGAAATGATCCAGGGTTTCGGTATCGCCAAAACGGGCGAGCTGACCGAGGCCGAGTTGATGCACACGATTTTCCCGCATCCGACATTATCCGAAATGATGCATGAATCGACCCTCGACGCCTATGGCCGCGTTATTCATTTTTAGGGGCAGGTCATGAGTCTGTACGAAAAATTAGGCGGTGCCAACGCGATCCAAAGTCTGGTTTATATTTTTTATAACAAGATTTTGTTGGATGATCGCATCAATGATTTTTTTCGCGGCACCGACATGGACAAGTTGATTGAAAAACAAAAAGGCTTTTTGAGCATGGTGTTGGGCGGCCCACAGCTATACACGGGCAAAAACCTGCGCGATGCCCACGCGCCCTTATTAAAAATTGGCCTGAACGACAGCCATTTCGACGCTGTGGCCGAGCATTTGCAAGCCACGATGGTGGAATTGGGCGTCGGCGCAGATGATATAGCGACAGTCATGAATATCGCCGAATCCACCCGCAAGGATGTTTTGGGGCGCTAGCCCGAACTTGACATTAGTTCCCTAAAAGGATATGATAGACCTCAATGTTTTGAGTGACAAGGGAACTACTATTTCCGCATTTATTAATTTTGTCCGATCACAATTTCCTGGTGCTGAACTCCCGGCCGAGGGTTGGGATCAAGCTTGGGCTGGTTACATCGCTAACGCCATTCACCGTGATGTTTTTTACGGCGGCGGGTTGGATATGTTGGCGCAGGTGCAGAGCACCCGTAAGGCCCTAGATGGCACAAAATACAAGGATGATCGAGCAATTACTGCCGCCACTTTTTTGCACAAAATCGGCGAAAAAAAACGCTTGAATTCGCAAACAGAGGCTTTTCTTGCCGAACAACGCAAGACGAATCCAAATTATGATATTTGGGGTGCTTTATACGATTATTTCGGCCAGCCCGAAACTATGAACCCCGCAATCTTACGGGCGTTAGAGATTGTAAATGAAATCAAGATTTTTGATAAAGCGGTTGATGACTATGAAAAAGCGAAAATCGCCGAGTTGGGTGAAGAGGCTGGTAAAAGCGCCGCGCAGGAATTCCAGGTGCGGTTTTTATCCGGCAAAATGACGGATGACGATAGAAAATTCGCCCCGAGTGCTTTGGGTGGTGAACTATCGGCCGATGCTCGTGTGGTTTTGATCGCCGAAAAAATTGCGAATTTTGAAACCTCGCGGGATAAACCAAATACAAAAAAACCACCCGAATGGCACCGCAATTACACCTTGACCCGCAAGGCCGTGGTGGATGCCGCATCGGCTGGGATTGATCCGAACTTACTGAACAAGGCCAATAATATCGTCACCCAGTTATTGGCCAAATATCCCGAGAATACTGGCAATACAGGTGGTGGCGGGGCCGCCCTGCCGCCGGGTGCGCTGCGATATCATGATGCAATGTGCAGGTGACATTTTTTCCGGTCATGCTATATTCCATCCATGACACTCGACCTACCCACCGACATGCCAGCAACGACCGATTCCGGCTCGCCCAAGGGGGCGTTGCGCCATCCGGAAAAAGCGCATCGGCCAGACAATCCCATCCAGCGCAAGCCCGATTGGATCCGCGTCAAGGCGCCGGTAAGTAAGGAATACCACGACACCAAAAATTTAATGCGCGACCTAAAACTATTTACGGTTTGCGAAGAAGCCGCGTGCCCCAATATCGGCGAATGCTGGTCGCAAAAACACGCGACGTTTATGATCCTGGGCAGTGTCTGTACCCGTGCCTGTTCGTTTTGTAATGTGGCTACGGGCCGTCCCGATTTATTGGACCCACACGAACCCGATAATGTCGCGACAGCGGTTAAAAAATTGGGCTTGAAACACGTTGTGATCACCTCGGTCGATCGGGACGATTTGGATGATGGCGGGGCACATCATTTTGCGCAAACCGTGGCTAAAATCCGCCTTGCGTCTCCCGATACGACCATTGAAATTCTAACCCCTGATTTTTTGCGCAAAAAAGGGGCGGAGGAAATAATCCTCTCGGCCAAGCCGGATGTATTTAACCATAATCTGGAAACCGTGCCGCGATTGTATCCAACCGTCCGCCCCGGTGCGCGGTATTTTTCCAGCCTACAATTATTGGCGCGGATTAAACAGCTTTATCCGTCCATGTTCACCAAATCCGGCATGATGGTTGGTCTTGGCGAAACCAAAGAAGAAGTGATGCAGGTGATGGACGATTTGCGCGCCGCGGATGTCGATTTTTTGACCATCGGCCAATATCTGCAACCCACGCCCAAACACATTGCCGTGGATCGGTTTGTGACCCCCGATGAATTTAACGAATATGCCGCCATGGCCCGGGGCAAGGGGTTTTTGCTGGTTTCGGCCTCGCCATTGACGCGTTCCTCGTATCACGCGGGCGACGATTTCCAAAAACTGCGGCTGGCAAGAATCGAAAAGCTTAAAAAAACCGCCTAGCGCTATTTTTCTTGGCGGCATTAATTCGGTTTGCGATATAATCCAACCCTGGAGGCGGGTTTGGATCAGGTCATTGGCGAATATATCGATATTCTTTGGCTGGTTCTCTGCGCCATCCTGGTTATTTTGATGCAGGCGGGCTTTACCTGCCTTGAAAGCGGTTTGGTCCGCGCCAAAAACTCCATTCACGTTGCCGGTAAAAATGTCGTCGATTTGTGTATCGCGGCATTGTTGTTTTGGCTGTTCGGCTTTGGTCTAATGTTTGGCAGCAGCCAAATGGGCCTATTCGGCAATAGCATGTATATGTTTGGCAATACCGGCTCGGCCTGGTTATATGCGTTCTTTCTGTTTCAGATGGCGTTTTGCGCCATTGCCACAACCATCGTGTCCGGCGCTGTGGCCGAGCGGATTCGCTTTACCGGTTATGTGCTTTGTTCCTGTATTTTATCGGGTTTGGTCTATCCGATTGCCGGGCACTGGGCCTGGGGCGGGACCTTGCCCAACACCAATGTCGGCTGGCTGGCCAGTCTGGGGTTTATTGATTTCGCCGGATCCACCGTCGTGCATTCCGTTGGCGGCTGGATGGCCTTGGCGGCGCTTATAATCGTGGGGCCACGTATTGGGCGCTTTGGGCCACAGGGACACGAGATCGAGGGCAGCGATCTGCCCAAAGCCACTTTGGGCCTGATGCTGTTATGGGTAGGCTGGTTCGGATTTGTGGGTGGCAGCTTGCCCAAATTCTCGGGCGAGATTCCATTGGTAATCGTCAATACGGTTTTGGGCGGCGCGATTGGCGGCTTGACCGCCTTGGCGTTATCTTGGCATTACCATGGGCGGCCCAACGTTATCCGCTCCATCAGCTGCGTCATTGCAGGCTTGGTCAGTATTTCGGCATCAGCGCATATGATTACCCCATATGCAGCGATCATCATCGGCATGGTAGGGGCGATTATTTGTTATTTTGGCGTCGAATTGCTGCAAAAATTGGAAATCGATGATGTAATCAATGCTGTACCGGCACATTTATTCGCGGGCATTTGGGGTACATTGGCCGTAGCGCTCTTTGCGCCCGAAGCAAAATTCGGCACGGGCTACACCAGGCTGGAGCAATTGGGGGTGCAGGGGCTTGGCGTTATTTCAATTGGCGCTTATGCCTTTGGCGTTGGATTTATCTTGTTGTCGATTATCGACCGGTTTTTTGCCTTGCGCGTGGACCCGGAATCGGAACGCATCGGCTTAAACGTGGCTGAACATGGCGCCAATACTTCGCTATTTAAGCTGTTACAGGAAATGGAGCGTCAGCGGCAGCATGGCGATTTTTCCCGACCCGTAGATATCGAACCGGAAACGGAAGCCGGGATTATCGGTATGCAGTACAACATGGTGCTGGATAAATTCAATTCCGAAACCCAGCGGCGCGAGCGGGCGGTCAAGGAAATGCGCATGGCCAAGGATGCGGCGCAAAATGCCAGCAAAACCAAATCCAGGTTCCTGGCCAATGTCAGCCACGAGCTGCGGACGCCGTTAAACGCCATTATGGGTTTTTCCGAAGCGATGCAGACCCAAATTCTGGGCCCCTTGGGCAATAAAAAATACAGCGAATATGCCGACCACATTTTTCATAGCGGCCAGCATTTGCTGAGCCTGATTAAGGACATTCTAGACCTTTCGAAAATGGAGGAGGGGCGTTTTGAGATTTCAGGCGTACCCGTCAATCTCGCACGGGTTGTCGATCAAGTGCGTAATTTTGTTGAATTGCCCGCCGCCGACGCCAACATAAAGCTCCAAATAGAGATCCCGACCGATCTGCCAAAAATCAATTTGGACGACCGGGCGATAACGCAGATTATTACCAATTTGCTCTCGAATGCCGTAAAATTCACCAATCCTGGCGGGATGATCGAATTCCGCGCCTGGCTGCGCGAAGATGGAGGCGTATCATTCCACGTGCGCGACAATGGTATTGGCATTGCCAGCGAGAATATCGACCGGGCGATGGAGCCATTCATCCAGGTCGACAGCGAAGTAAGCCGCAAATTCAAAGGCACCGGCCTTGGCCTGCCGATTACCAAATCCTTGATCGAATTGCATGGCGGCAGTATCCGACTGGATAGCGCGCTTGGGGTAGGTACCAAAGTTACGGTTAACCTGCCCGCGCAACGCACCATCTTGGTCGATAACGCGGTTGCGTCAAACTAACTCGGATTAGCGAGCCAGGCTTCAAGCGTATTGACCGATTCCCAGCCCAGCGAATCCACCTCTTGGGCGAATGACAATATTGCTGCGTGATCGCCTTTGCGGCAGGCTTCATCCAAAGCCTTGGCAGAAAGATGTAAATCCATCAAACCAAAACTGCCGGCGGTTGATTTCAATGTATGGCCTTCTTTGCCCAATTCGATCCAATTCTGTGCCGCAGCCAATTTTTGGATGTGAGCTAGGCGCAGCTTGGTTTCCTCTAAAAACGTATCTAGCAGAGTTGGCAAAACCTCTTCGCCAACATCATTGGCCAATTGCCTAATTACATGAATATCAAGTAGGGGCATTGCATTCCTTTGTATGCGATAATTTAATTACTGGGGATTTGGCAGCGGTTTTAAACCTCTATGGTAGCGAAAAATGCTAAAATCAATAATGGTTAACGTAATATTTTCAAGTTACGCCACGTAATTAAGAATTTTGTCAAGAATATGAAATATAAGGCTCGTATACTAAAAATAAGATGCAATAATAATTCAGTTATGAATGTTAATTGCTGTATAAAAAATACAGGGAAAGATGGGTAATCAATTGGCTGGTTCCACCACCATTCGTTACACAGCAGATACCAGACAAGCAAGTTTTTTGCTGGCGTCCCTGGTTATTATTATGTTGCTCATACCCCATCATGTCAGGGCTCAGGAAAATCCCCTGCAACGTTTAATGCGTGCCAATACTGTGACTAACACCGGTCCAGCGCAGCCGCAGGGCCAAGCGCAGATGCCCGCAGCGCAAGGGGGATTTGCGGCGAATGTTGATTCTGGCTATGCCAGCAAAGCTTATGGCAGCAATTATGCCTCGCCGTTATCGCTGGCTTCACAAAAAGCGGTCCAAGAGCACAATAGTATCCAGAGCGTAGAGTCCCGGGTCGTGCCGGTGGCGGCAGGTGTACCGGCGTCCAAATCGAATTTTGCCTATGAAAATCAATACCGCCAGCCGGCGCAGCAGATTGCTTATAGCGCCCCTATGGACAACAACCGCCTGCAAGAAGCGAGCAGACAATCGGAAATAGCGGTGGTGATTAACCCTGCGCCGAAACCGGCTGCGCCTGCCTATGTTCCCAAACAAGAGGGGAATAGCCTTCAAGCAATAAGCAACACCATTGAGCGGGCAAGCGAAGCTGTGGCAATGACAGCAAAACCGACCTTAAGAGAAGTAGTTGCTCAGCCAAAGTTTAATGATATTGCACCTACCATAGAATCCGCAAAAACGAGTGAGGGCATAGCCCCCCAGGCCCATTCCCCCGCCGCTGACATGGTCGTGGCCGCGCCTGCTATGGAATCAACAGCAGAATAGTCATTTCCTGAATTGACAAGCTGCGGCAAAGAATTGTTTATTGCCCCATGCCTAAATTTTCCGACACTAAGGAAATGCCCTTTTCTTGCGAACAAATGTACAATTTGGTCGCCGATGTCGCCCGGTATCCGGAATTTTTGCCCTGGTGTCTCAGCGCGGACATTTTGACCGCCGATGAAAACCGTATGCGGGCCAGGCTATCGATCGGCTGGCGGATGTTGCGTGAAAGCTTTATAAGCGACGTGCGTTTACACCCGCCCGCGCAGATTTTAGTTTCCTATGCTGACGGGCCGTTTGAATATCTGAACAACCGCTGGCAATTCTCGCCCTCCCCAGGCGGCTGCAAAATTGATTTTGATGTGGATTTTGAATTCCGCTCCGCCTTGCTGCGTGCTGCCATGCAGCCATTGTTTTACCCAGCCGTGCAAAAAATGATGGCGGCGTTCGAAGCGCGGGCGAGAGATCTATATGGCGCTTAGCCAAACCTACAATCCGCCCGATTGGCGCCTTTTGCCGCATCAGCTGGAATTGCTGAAATATCTGGCGCTGGTGTTCATGCTGCTGGATCACATTAATACCATTATTTTCAATCGCGAAATTGATTGGCTGTTTACTGCTGGCAGGATGGCTTTCCCGCTGTTTTGTTTTGTGGCTGCGTATAACTACGAATATCATGCGCGCCATGCTTCTGCATGGCTGCGGCGGTTGGTTTTATTTGCTCTTCTCACTCAGCCCATTTACATGTGGGCGTTCAACGATTGGCAAGGCAATATATTCTTTACGCTGTTATTGGGCTTATCCTTGGTGTTGGTCTTTGACCGATTGATCGGCCGCGATAGCCCCCATAAAAAATCAGGCAAATCCTATGTTCTATTGGGTTTGTATTTTGTTGCCGTCATGGGCTGTGCCGCGTTAGTTAATTATTTCCAAGCCGGGATATTGGCCATTCCATTATTAGTCGCCTGGTTGCGAACCAGACGGGATGGCATTTTGTTTTTGGTATTAGTGAATTTTATTGTGGCCAATATATTTTTGTACGAGGGGTTATTTGCCGTGCTGGCTTTGGGCCTGGTGTTTATGAGCGTTTGGCTTGATTGGCGCGTACCGCGTTTACCGCGCTGGTTTTATTATTGGTTTTATCCAGCACATCTTGTCATATTAAAGCTGATTTTCCTCTATTATCCACTCTAGGGCATATTCGGCGGCTTGGATGCGAATCGAATGGCGGTCACCGGAAAACAGCTTTTGCTGTGTTATGCTTTCGCCCAATCTGGTTTGCTGAGCAAAGAATACAAGGCCGACCGGTTTTTCGGCCGAACCCCCATCCGGCCCAGCAATGCCGGTTATGGACAAACCCAAATCAATAAACGGCGTAAAACGCAGTAATCCAGTTACCATCGCCTGCGCTGTCGCTGTGGAAACGGCGCCATGCTCGGTCAAAATCGCTTGCGGCACGTCCAGAAAATGCATTTTCGCGGCATTGGCATAGGTGACCAAGCTTGCGGCCAATACGGCCGATGATCCGGGAATCGCCGTGATCGCAGCTGCAATCAGGCCGCCCGTGCAAGATTCCGCCAAGCCAACGCGAATTCCACGCTTCGCACAACCGCTGACTAGCTGTGCAGCAAGGTCCAACAGCCGTTTGGATAAAATCAGGTCAGCCGACATAAATTTGTGCCCCCAACATAATGACGCCTGCGATTAACCCCGCCAAAACGTCGTCAAACAACACGCCAAAACTGTTTTTGAACCGACGATCCGCCCAGCCAATCGGCCAAGGTTTTAGGATGTCAAAAAAGCGAAACAGTAAAAATCCTGCCAGAATCCAATACCAGGCAAAATCGAATAAATACCAAAACACCAAGCATTGCCCCACCACCTCGTCGATGACAATCCAAGATTGATCGACCGCTTGGTGACGATTGGCTTTATGCCAGGTTTCAACCGACCAAATGGAAAGCACAGCGCAAATGATGGTAAAAACAATCAAAGCCGTACTGCCAAAATATGCCTGTATCACATAGGCCAAGCCCGCAGCATAAGCGGAGGCTAGCGTACCCGGCGCGCGGCCAATCTTGCCCAAGCCAAACACCGAGGCGATTTGCCCGGCAAAATTATGCGTTACCATGGATATATGACCGTTGCTTGAACCATGGCGGCGATCCCTTCGTTGCGGCCGATGGCACCAATGCCTTCGTTGGTGGTGGCCTTGATGTTAATTTGCGTGACTTGCAGTCCCAGCATCGCGGCAATTGCCTGCTGCATGGCCTGTCGGTGCGGCCCGATTTTTGGCGTCTCGGCCAAGATTGTGACATCAATATTTGTAATGCGACCAGAGGCCTTGGTCACTTCGCTCAGCGCATGCTCGACAAAAATTTTGGAATTCGCTCCGCGCCATTTCGAATCACTGGGCGGAAAGTGGACGCCGATATCGCCCGCGCCGCATGTGCCATACAACGCATCGCATAGGGCATGCAAAACAACATCCGCATCCGAATGCCCAATCAGGCTATGCGCCGCCGGAATACTGACACCGCCCAAGGTAACCATATTCCCATCGCCCAGGGCATGGATGTCATAACCCAAACCAGTTTTTGGCGTAAAGCCATTTTTTAACATGCGGAATTTTTCCAAATCCTGTGGGAGGGTGATTTTAAAATTATCGCTGCCAGCAGCAACCGGCACGGCCTGGATGCCAAATTCACGGGCCAATGCGACATCGTCGGAGAAACTTTTTTGCAAAAATTTGCGATGCGCGGATAAAATTTCAGGAAAATAAAATACTTGTGGGGTTTGGGCGGCCCATAAATGATCCCGATTTATGGCAACGGGAGCTGTTTCCGGCGCGTGGCGGTGGATACTATCAACAATTGGTTCAGCTAAATAAGCTGCCTTGGCGCCATCGGCGACCCTGGCCAATAAGTTGTGTAAATCCGTGTTTTGCCAATTGGGGCGGGCGGCATCGTGAATCATAACAACCTTGGGCGCGAAATCGTTCAAAGCCTCCAATCCCGCAAGAACCGATTCCTGGCGAGTTTTGCCACCGGATATAAAGATGGCCCTGTTTGCCCAAGGCATGGCTTGCCAAAAATCGCGGTAATGGGGATCGATAACCACAACAATGTGCTGGCAATTGCGGTCAGCAAAAAACGGCCCTATCGCCCATTCGGTGATTGTTTTACCGGCGACCGAGAGCAGGGGCTTGGGCATATTTGCGCCCAAACGGTTGCTCTGCCCTGCTGCCACGATTAAAGCTGCATAGGGAAGGGTAGGGGCGGATAATGGATTGGTATTGGTCATTGGATTCAAGGCTTTAGCATAAATCCTTGCCAAATCTAGGCTAAACCCATATATTGCCTAAAAAATAGGCACAGAGAGTATGAATTTGAATTTGCAATCCGATCACAATACGCAGCAGGCGGCGAATAGCAACCCGCCCGCACCGCTAAAACCAATTAAGATTGGCCCTATTACATTGGATGATCCCGTTATCCTGGCACCAATGTCAGGGGTTAGCGATTTGCCTTTCCGCAGCCTTGTAAAGCAACAAGGGGCAGGGTTGGTGGTATCCGAAATGATCGCCAGCGAAGCCATGATCCGCGAAAGCCGCCAGGCGATGTTGATGGTCAAGCACACCCCGGATGAATTTCCGACCTCGGTGCAATTGGCCGGTTGCGAGCCCCAAGTGATGGCCGAGGCGGCCAAGCTGGTCGAGGATATGGGCGCTAATATCATCGACATCAATTTTGGGTGTCCCGCAAAAAAAGTGGTCAATGGGTACGCTGGATCGCATTTGATGCGTGATGAGCCCTTGGCGGGAAAAATCCTTGAGGCCACGGTGAAGGCGGTCAAAGTTCCGGTGACCATGAAAATGCGCATGGGTTGGGATGATGACAGCTTGAATGCCCCCAACATGGCCCGCATTGCCGAGGAGTCGGGCATCCAAATGCTGACGGTGCATGGCCGCACCCGTTGCCAGTTTTATACCGGTAACGCCAATTGGCCTTTTATTGCAGAGGTCAAAGCCGCAACCAAGTTGCCGGTCATCGCCAACGGCGATATTACGACTTTGGCCGATGCGGATAACGCGCTGCATGCATCCGGGGCGGATGGGGTCATGATTGGCCGCGGCAGCTATGGCAGGCCCTGGTTTTTACAACAAGTAATTCATTACCGTCGCACCGGACAGGTGTTGCCAGATCCCAGTTTGGCAGAAAAATACGTCCTGATTCGACAGCATTACGATGCGATGCTGTCGCATTACGGTACGGTCACGGGCTTGAAGATAGCCAGAAAACACCTTGGCTGGTACAGCAAAGGATTGCCCGATTCCGCCGATTTCCGCGCGAAAATAAATACCTTGCCAGACGCCGAGCAAGTATTCGCCACCATCGACAATTTTTTTCAAATGCATATTCAACAGGCCGCGTAATGACAGCCAACAACCCCAAGCCAGCAAATTTATTAGCCGAACCCGGCAGCGCCTATCTCAACCCGTTGGATCCCTGGACCGTGTTGATCGAGCAGCAAATTAAAAAAATCGCCGCCAATCAAAACCAGCCGGGCGCAAAGCGTATTGATTTGTACCGCCTGCTCATGCAGGAATTAGAGCGCCCATTGATCGAGCATGCTTTGGAAAAATGCCGCGGCAACAAAATCAAGGCGGCCGAGTATTTGGGCATCAACCGCAACACTTTGCACAAAAAAATCAAAGTTCTGGCCATAAAATCTGGCAAGCAACGGAAAGAGCAGAATGTCTAAATCCAGCCCCATGGTGAATTTTTTATTGTGGTCGAGACGTACCAATTTAATGCCAAAATTGGGCTGGTTGGCGGCTTTTGCGGCCGTGGCGTCGGGCATCTTGACCTATGTGACGCTGACTAGCAATCCACCCTATGGGCCTGAACCGAACAAAGTCAGTGCCTTGATGGTGATGAACCTATCGATTTTGCTGCTGCTAAGCTTGTTTGTATTTCGAGGCCTGCGGAATTTGTTGGCTGGCCGGCGCAACAAAGCGGGTTCGCGGCTGCACACCCGCCTCGTTATGTTATTGGGCTTTCTGGCCGTGGTGCCGACCATATTCGTGGCTGCATTCTCCGCCATCTTTTTCAATATGGGCATCGAAGCCTGGTTTTCCGAGCGCGTGAACACGGCCCTGCAGGAATCGCGCAGCGTCGCCGAGGCTTATTTGCGCGAGCACCAAGAAGTGATCCGCGCCGACATTCAAACTATGGCCGCAGACATTAATCGGGAATCGATTAATCTTAACAACGATCCGGCTTTTTTTAACCGTTTTCTGGAGACACACGCCGCCTTGCGTTCATTGGCCGAAGCCATCGTGTTTGACCCATCGGGTAAGATTTATGCCCGCTCAGCGCTAACCTTTGCATTGGAATTCGATCCGGTGTCGCCGGATCTGGTTAATCGCGCGGCTCAGGGGGACATCGCCATTTTCACCAATAGCAACGAAGACCGCGTGCGCGCCCTGATCCGGCTCGAGAATATACCAGGCGCTTATTTGTATGTTGGTCGCTTGATTGACCCTGCGGTATTGAACCACATGGAGAAGACGCAGGAAGCCGCAAAATCCTTTGAGCAATTATCCGGTCAGCGCGCAGATTTACAAGTGCTGTTTGGCTTCGTCTATTTAGTGGTGGCGTTGCTACTGCTTTTGGCTGCAATCGGCGTGGGTCTAAACATCGCCAATAAATTGGTCAGTCCCATCGGGGATTTGATCGAAGCGTCGGAGCGGGTGGCCGCAGGCGATTTATCGGTCAGGACCGAATCGGTCCCCGGCAGCGACGAGATATCTTCGCTATCCAGGGCGTTCAATCGTATGACCAATCAATTGGAAACACAGCGCCGCGATTTAATCGAAGCCAACCGCCAAATCGATGCGCGCCGCCGTTTTACCGAAGTGGTGTTATCGGGTGTCTCCGCGGGCGTAATCGGGCTTGATGCGCACGGCGTTATTCAATATCCAAACAAACGCGCGAGCGAGTTGCTCGGTGCCGAGATGGAACAACATATCGGGCAGCCATTGGCCGAAGCATTTCCTTTATTCAAAGATATATTCGGCGCTAATTGGCTGCAAGAACCGCGCGAAAAAGCGCAGGAACGCCAAGTCCAATTAACATTGGACGATGGCATCACCCGCACCCTATTACTGCGTTTATCCATGGATCAGGCCGAGGGCGATATTCGCGGCTATGTCCTGACCTTTGACGATATTACCGAGCTTGTCCAAGCGCAGCGCAGCTCGGCCTGGGCGGATGTGGCGCGGCGCTTAGCTCATGAAATCCGCAACCCCCTGACACCCATTCAATTGTCGGCGGAGCGGTTAAATCGCAAATACCTGAAACAAATCGTCGAAGATCCGGAAACCTTCACCCAATGCACCAACACGATCGTTCGCCATGTCGAGGATCTGGGCCGCATGCTCGATGAATTCTCTTCGTTTGCCCGTTTACCGCAGCCGGTGATGCAAAATGAGAATCTGGCCAATGTTTGCCGTGAATCCGTGATGCTGCAATCGCACGCCCATCCGCAAATTCAATATCCGGTTATTATTCCTCCGGGCGTTGATTTCAATTTTTCTTGCGATGCCCGTTTGTTGCGTCAGGCTTTGACGAATTTGATGAAAAACTCTTTTGAAGCAATAGAAGCAAAAGCAGCGGCTAATGGCGGCGCGCTGGATGTGCCGGGTAAAATTGAAATCACTTTAAGCAAAGACGAGCAGGCGATTCGTTTAACCGTCAGCGACAACGGCAAGGGATTTCCCAGCGAAGGTAGGGAACGTTTGACCGAGCCTTATATCACGACGCGCAGCAAGGGCACCGGACTCGGTTTGGCAATCGTGAAAAAGATCATGGAGGATCATAAGGGGCAATTAATTCTTGGGGATAGTTTGGATGGTGGCGCTAAAGTGACTCTTGTGTTTTTTGCACAACAGGGTGTAGAGTCGATACCAGAAAGTCACGCTAATGCAGCGTAAATGCCACAGGCAATGAACACGGGGAAAAAAAATGACTACCAGTGTTAACGAAAATTCTGGACTGCAACACGAAATCTTGATCGTAGATGACGAAATCGATATTCGCGAAAGCATTAAGGGCGTGCTGGAAGACGAAAAATATCTAACTCGTGCCGTCGGCACTGACGCCGACGCCATTGCTGCTATCCGTGAAAAACGTCCCAGCTTGGTAATTTTGGATATATGGCTGCAGGGTAGCAAATTGGATGGTATTCAATTATTGGAACAAATCCGCCGCGAACACCCCAGCCTGCCCGCGATTATGATTTCTGGCCACGGTTCGATCGAGGCGGCCGTGCGCGCCACTAAAATTGGCGCTTATGATTTTATCGAAAAACCCTTCAAGGCCGAGCGTTTGTTGGTCCTGGTGCGCCGTGCTATCGAAGCCGCACAATTGGCTCGCGAAAATGAAGAATTGCGCCAATACAATTCCAAGGAATCGGAATTAACCGGCAAATCCGCCCCGATCCTGACCGTTCGCCAAACAGTGGAACGTGTCGCGCCCACCAATAGCCGCGTGTTGATTACAGGCCCGGCGGGCTGCGGCAAAGAAGTCGTTGCCCGGATGATCCATGTTAAATCCCGCCGCAACAACGGCCCATTTGTGGCCATTAATTGCGCGACCATGCGCCCCGACCGGCTGGAAGTGGAACTATTCGGCTCCGAAGTGCGCAAAGACCCTGAGACCGGGCAAGTGTCCCGCAAAGTCGGCGTATTGGAGCAAGCACATAACGGTACTTTATTCTTGGACGAAGTGGCGGATATGCCCCTTGAAACCCAGGGTAAAATTGTCCGCGTTCTGCAAGATCAAACCTTTCAAAGGGTAGGGGGCAACACCCCGGTCAAGGTCGATGTGCGCGTGATCGCTTCCTCGAACCGCAATTTACAAGATTTGATGGGCCAAGGCCGTTTCCGTCAGGATTTGTATTATCGATTGAATGTTGTGCCCATTCAGGTTCCGTCTTTGGGCCAGCGCCGCGAAGATATTCCAGAATTGGCCAAGGTATTTATCGGCCGCGCCGCAGAAACAGCGGGTATTCCAGCCCGCCGCTTGTCGGATGATGCCCTGGCCGCATTGCAGGCTTATGAATGGCCGGGCAACGTTCGCCAATTGCGCAATGTGATCGAATGGATATTGATTATGGCGGGCGGTTCGGTTA
>Ga0315901_10005944_pt1 | contig 14716 bp, 14 predicted proteins | sample LakEriMetagenome_10_FD_203761 | JGI IMG/M metagenome (GOLD analysis project Ga0315901, IMG submission 203761) | Freshwater fungal communities from buoy surface, Lake Erie, Ohio, United States - Buoy 2 MA116 | ecosystem: Environmental > Aquatic > Freshwater > Lake | place: USA: Lake Erie, Ohio... | reverse complement strand
TTTGCTTCATCTATTTGTGAGTGATTTATATTACCTCTGCACTTTTGCCAACCATGACCATATACCCCGAAATTATCTCCTAATTGATTCTGTAAATATTTTACTAATTGTATTCTGTAACCACTCAAAGGAAAATGACCATCTCCATAATTGTTTGCCATAAATACAACATCAGGAACTCCAACAGATTTATTTCCATCTGGAGAATAAATTTTTGGATCATAACCTATTTCAAGAAATTCTGATTCATATCCTTTCCTTCTCATTTCCCTTACATCTTCCATATTAGAAAATGAAGTAACAGAAACAAATGGAGCTGATTCAATCATCCATTGTGGAACACCATCTCTTTTATCTCCAGTCCAATTAATAACTTTTGCACCATGTGATTTCATGTAATCAAAAGTCTGATTTGTAATTATGTTTGGAGCTTGTATCTGGAAGAAAACAATGTCAGGACTGAAAGCATTAAATAAATTAATTGCCTTTGTATTTACTTCTGATTCACCAGTTGATAATTCACAGTAATTTTCTTTTCCTAAAATATCTTTAAATGCTTTTTGAAATCCATTCTCTCCCTGAGAAACGCAAAGTCCTATATGTAAAAGTCTCATAATTTTTCTACTACCATTACTGTTCCAGCTTTTAAGGTTACTGCTGTATTAACCTCACTCCTAAATTGTAATTGTGCTGTACCTGTATTTGTTGTTGTATTTATTAACGCTGTAACATAAACAGGAATGATTTGATTATTTGCTGGAGTTCCACTTGTTACTGCATAGCTAGTCGCATCTATTACTTGCGAACCTCCTGTAATTGTTCCACCAGTTGCTAATTGATGATAAAATTGTAACCATACATTTGTAACTACAGAGCTAACATCAAAAGCAAAACCAACTCCAGCTGTTGTTGCTGCTGAACTTATAGCTCCGTAAACGTGTACTCTATAAGTTGAATTAGCTTCGTAAGTAAATACAAATCCACTTACGTTATTCATGTTAGTATTTGCTCCTGTTGTTAAGTCATTTGCTAACTTAACATCAATCGTGTAATTGTTTAATTTATTATTAAAAGTATTCCAATCAGTTGAAGTTAGTATTCCACTAACAGATGAACTTGCATTGCTTAAAGCATTTTGTTTTGCATTCCAAGTTGATTTCTCAGAATCAGTTACAAATCTATGTGTACTATCTTCTGTTACCTTAGTTGCTGCAACATCATTTATCTTTGCATTGGTTACTGCTAAACTATCAATTGTCCAATTTGCACCTGATCCACTTACAGTAATATCTCCTTTGTCTCCATCTGAAATTCCACCCCCACCCCCACCGACTTGTGGCAAGTCATCCCAAAGATCAACACCATTTCCAATCTTAGTTATATTGTTAGTTGTATCAAATCCAATTTGCCCCTCTGATAAAGCATAATTTGAAGTTGACCACCAAGCATAATCTTTATAAATTGTTTTCATAAATGATGAGGAAAAATAAAATGAAATGGAGGATGCAATCTATTTGCTCCTGTATATGTTCTGTGATTACTTTCATGTAAGTGAATAGCATGAATTGTCTTTGATGGATTTAAAATTTTATATCCAGCTTCATTAAGTTCATAAGCAATTTTATTATCACAACCAGCAATGCCAAGTGTAAAATTACCTCTAATATTTTCTTGAACTTTTCCCTTGAAAATCCAAACATCTTGAGAATCTTTTCTATCAAATAAAACGCAAAGATTCCTACCAATATAATCCCAACGAGACAGAGCATAACAAGAGTTATGATCCATGAACTTAGTCCAGCCAATAGTTTCATTAAAGTAAATATCTGAGTTACTAATTATATTAATTCCATTTGGATAGTCTGCTGTCATATCAAATATTTCTCTGTATGTTAGCCTATCTTCAATTTCAATTATGTTTGTTATAAAAGGATTATGATAATTTAATTCCAAACAAGCATCCAATTCCTTTTGCCTATCTTTATTTTCTTGCTGATATACTTGAACAAATAAATTTATTTCATTTGGAATATCAACATCATTAATATACAATCTTTCTTGATCCTGTTTTTTCAACCAGATATTAAACATTCTAACTGCATCCCTTACACAATCAGAACAATTTACATTTATTGCAACATTAAATAATTGTTTGTGAAGTCTGTTTAATTCAAGTACATTTTTCTTTGGATTAATTAAAGCATTTTTTATTTCACCAATTAATTTAATATCCATTATGCAAAGATATTTAAATTAAAAACATTACAAAAAAAAAGAGGGATTAAATCCCTCCTTTCCTAACAATATGAAAACAATCAAAGAACTTACTCTGATATTGCATCAAGGTATGCAATGTTTTGAGCTAAAGTTGAAACAGATGAAATATTAAAATACTTTGGAGTTGATTTCTGCTCACCACTTAATGTTACCATATAAGAAGTTGCATCATTCAAAAGTATTCCAGTTCCACCCTCACCAGCCGAAGCATTAAGTCCAAGCTCAATTCCAGCAACCATTAATTCATCATTGTTATCTTGGAAGATAACAAACAAATCATCAGCGTTGCAAAGATTTTTTATTGCATTTAATTCCTGAGTTGTTGAATAATACAAAGGAATTGCAAGAGTGTGATTAAAGGTATTTATATTTTCTCCAACAGAAAGAGGAAATGTAACAGCAATTTTATCTCTCTTTGAAATAAACTTTTTTAGAGTAAATGGAATTGATCCATTAACTGCCATTGATATTCCAGAAACATCATCTGTTCCTCCATCTTTTGAATAACCAGTAATCTGAGAGAGCTGTCCAATCCAAACTCTCTTATTAACACCACCAACTTTGTTGAGGGCATCACATGTAGGATCTAATCCTTTTACTAAGTCATTACAATTTGCCATAATTTTTTTATATTAAAAGGGAGGTTTTAACTCCCTTAATTTTTTTTACCAGCCACCAATTACATTCATGTTACCAAAAGCATAATTAAATCCTAACTTGTAACGTAAACGAGTGTAGTTAGTATCTTCTTTTCTTTCATACCAGAAATCAAGTTTTGCAGTATCTTCCAATAAGTCAGTTGCAATGTAATGATTCTCTGGAGTAGTTAATATAATTCTGTTTGCTGTTGCTGAACTCGCTGGAGATCCAGTTGCAAAATCAGTATCAATATACTTAGAAAGTAATCCAAGACTAACAACAGGAATACCATTGAAAGACAATGTAGGAATACCATTAATCAAAGCATCACGCTGAGCACCAACTCCAGAGAAGTTAGTTGATTGCAAGTATCTCTTCCATGCTTCGTAAACTGGGTGAGTAACATAAAATACTTTTGCAGCATCATCCATGTATTTTAATTCAGATGGCTGAGCATCAATAAAGTTATTAAATGTAGTAACGATATTTGTCAAGTTAATATCAGTTGAAGTAATTGAACCATCAGCTTGAACAGTTCCATCAGCTGCTAAATAACCAGCTTTTAATTTTTTGAATAAACCATCAAATGCAGTGTAATCTGTATTTGATAAAGTAGTATCACCTAAGAATAAAGTTCTGAATGCATCTCTTCCAGAAGCTTCAAGAATCATTTCAGCAAGCATTGTTTCAATCTCAGTTCCTTCAAGGTTGTTAATATCAAAACCTTTTTTCAATGCTGTCTCAGCAATTGTTGATGCAAATACATCAGCACAAAGAGGAAGTTGAACTTGCATATCTGTAACTGCTAAATCAAAAGAAGTAACAGCAACACCATTTCCAGTCTCAGTTGAAGTTGTTGAACAACCAACTCTTTTCTTTGTGATCTTGTCCAAGTATGGAGTTTTATACATTTTCTTTACAGATTGAATGTCATTTACAACATTAAATCCTAATGCAGCCAACGCTGGATATTGTGAGAATTTCTGAGTAATTAATTCTCTGAACTCTGATTGTTTACCAGTATATGTGGTAAACGAAGTAACAATTTGTCCCATTTTTATTTATTATTAAAATTATTTATTTGCGTATTTATTTTTTATTTCACTTGCTTGATTATCAAAAATTGAAGATCTTTTTGGCTTTTCATTTTTGAAGTTTTGAGGAGCTGCAAATTTGGTATCTTTTGTAATAACCATATTTTTAAACTCACTCATTATTTCTTTTGCTTCTTTCAAAGAATTTACAAGCTCTAATTTTTCATTACTGTTTGCTTCAACCTGAGCTGTTAATTCAGAAATCTTTGATTCAAGACTTGCATTAACCTCTTTCAAATCTTTTAACTCAGCCATTAATTCAGCTGTTGTTGTATCTTCCATTTCTTCTGTTGCATCTTCTGTTGTATCTTCTGTTCCTTCAACAGCTCCAGAAGAAACAATAATTTCTTTTCCATCTTCTGTTTTATAAACTCCATCAGGTGCAATTGATTTTTCTCCAGATTCAGAAATTACATAGGCTGGTTTCCCTGTTAAATCTTCTGTCTCAGATTCAACAAATAATATTACAGCATTTCCATTTGGATCTGTAACATTCATTTCCATATTCTTGATTTCATTTTTAAAAAATGTAGATACCTTATTCAAGATAGCATCTAATTTTTCCATCACTTTATTATCCATGTTATTTTTTTTGTTTATTAATGCAACTAATTTATAATTCTTTACTTCTGTATTTATACCAACAACCTCATTTATAAAACCATATTCAAGAGCTTTTTCAGAATTAATTCTTGTTTCCTTTTCCATCATTGAAACTAATTGCTCTCTTGTTAAATTTGATTTTTCTAAATAAATATTAATTATTTTTTCATCCTCAAGTGAAAGTTCCTCTGAAAGTTTTTGAGCTCTGTCAGAAGTTAATGGAGTTCCATCAGCCATTGCATAAGGCATGTGAATAAAGAAAGTTGAATTTTTATACATCTTTCTTTTTTTCCCAGCTAGAAAAATAATTGTTGCAATTGATCCAACCATTCCCTCACCAACAGTTGTAATTTCTTTTCCTGAGTTTACAAGCTTATCATAAATTAGCCAACCAGTATCAACAGAACCACCACCAGAATTAATTGTAATTTCAATTTCTTTATCTTCATCAGTAACAGTTGAAAGGAAGTCATTCAATTCTTTTTCTCCAAATGTTTCGTACCCAAATACTGATGCCATTGGGTCTGTTCCTATGAAGCCATTTATTGAAAGTTTTTTCATGTGGTAAAATTATAAATTTAATTTACTTACTTTTGCCAATATTAATAACCTTTAATAATTTAATTTATGCCACTAGGAAAATATTCAAAAGTAGTTCAATGTGTTTTAAAGGGGAGAACTTTAAAGCTTTTACGATATGATGCTTATGATAAAATCATGACTGAATCAGCTTTACTCAGGCACATCATTACAAAGTATTATCAAGATCCTAAAAACCTTCCAACAGGATTCAGCGAAAAAGATATTCCAAAAGATGAGAATGATACAAGATAATGCCATCGCATAATTTTGGCATCGACTTGGCAATGCCTTTAGAAAATGAAAATGAAAATGAAAATTAAATTGTAATTAGAATTAATTATATTAATTATTAATTAGTATTTAATTAAAGCAATTCTTTAATAAATTAAAGTAATTCTTTAATAAATTAAAGTAATTGTTTAATAAAACTTATCTAAGTGTTTTATAATGAAGCAACTGTAATTGCTCTTTCTGTCGCTGTCTGAGTTTTATTAATATCTGTAACCTTTACAATTGGAGCTGGTAAAGAAGTTAATACGTCTTGCATTAATCTCATTTGATCCATTGAATTATTTGCTGATGCTCCCATTCCTCTAGCTGCAAATCCTCCATCAAAAAATCCTTTTATCTGTGGAAATGGATTTGTCATTCCAAGTCTCATTGATTCAGCTTGGGATGCAAGCATTGAACCTTGTGGAGTATTTAAAACTCTGGATGGAATTACATATTCATCTTTGTGATATGTATATGACTTACTTCCTAAGTTAGTTGAAACATCTTTTGGATTTCCCTCTCCTGTATATCCACCCTCTTCAAATGAACTTATTAATTGTTTTGCTTGAACCATGTTTGCAGTAATGGTTGCAATACCAGTTGCTAACTTTACATAAGCTGCAATACCTCCAGTCATAATATTATCTGGGGATGATGAGCTAAATGAAACAGCGACTAAGTTTGAAATTGCTGTTGCTGTGTTTGCTGCAATAGCAACCAATGATTGAATCTTCTGAATCTGTTTTAATTGCTCTTGATTTTTTGTAAGTAATGAAGCAAGATTTAAAAAAGCATTTGCAGTTTGTTGAACAAATTGAATTTCTTGAATAACTATTTTTTGTTTCTCAGCTTGATAATCTCTTTCTATTTTTAATTTATCATTAGTATATTTTTGAAGTAATAACAATTTTTCATTTTCTGTTCCTTTGAAATTTTCTAAATCAATTTTATTTTGAGCTTCTAATTGCTTAAGTCTTGCATCTCTAATATATTGAATTGTTGATTCTTGATTTTCTAAAATAATTTGCTGTTCAATTTTTTGATCTTGTAAAGTTTTTATTCTTGCATCTTTTTTTCTTTGGTCTTCTAATTCATCAAGCTCTTTTATTTTAGCTTTATATTCAACTTCTGCTGCATATCTTTGTGTGTATGTTGATTTATCATCCAGCAAAACAATATCTTTTCTAAATTTAGCAAGCTCTCTTTCAAATCTTAATTCATCTTGTTTTTTTAATTTTCTATTTTTTATTTCAGTTTCTAAATATAAAATTCCTTGATCTTGTGTTTCTTTTATTTGATTTAATAATTCTTTTTGTAATCTTTCTTGCTCTGCTAATTCTTTATCTTTTTCTGATTTTCTTTTTGCAGCATCCTCTTTTCCCCACTCAGCTTTTTGTTTATTTTCTACTTTTCTATAGTATTGTTCAATTTGTTGAATTGCTTCATATTGTTTATTTATATCTTCAACTGTTATTTTTGTTAATTTATTTGTTGCTTCATAAATGGCTTTTACCTCTTCATCTTTTTGCATTTTAATTTCTTGCAAAACTTTACCCCTTTCTGAATAGCTTTCTAGTCTGTTTCTTTCATTAATATCTTTTATTTTATTATTGAAATTATTTCTTGCTTCAACTTCCTTTCTTAATCTTTCACTTGTTGCGTCAAGTAATTCATTTTGTAAATCTTCATAATCTTTTTTCTCCTCTTCATTTAATTCCCCTTTTTTAAATTCAAGCAATTTATAAGCATCAACTTGTTTTTGAATACTATCTTCAACTGCTTTTAATTTTCTATATTCTAATTCTGTAACATCTTTTCCAGAAGCCTTTGCCAACGCAATTTCTGTATCATATCTTTGTTGAACAGCCTTCTCTTGTTTTTCATAACCTTCAATTGTTGACTTTGTATTTTTTTCAGCTTCTTTATTTGTTAATCCAAGTGCATCTGTAAATGCATAAATTGCATCAGTAACAACTCTAACAATCATATCCATTATTCCAAACTTTTCAAGAAGAAAAACAATACCCTCAATAATTAATAATATTGGGATTGCTTTCATTGCACTTCCAATTCCTTTTAACCCTATTTGAAATTTTTCAGCATCAAAATTTGTAATTGAATCCTGTAATAAATCCATTGAGCTTTTAAGCTTTTCAACTCCAGTTCCTTTAAAGCTATCTGTTGCATCCTTTACATCTTCTAATTTATCTTTTAACTCAGCTAACTTTTCAGCAGCTCCTTCCTCCCCAGCGATTACAGCTGCTGTATATTCTTTTATTTGTTGTTTTAATTCTCTTAATGAATTTGATTCATTAATTGCACCTTTAATTCTTTCTTGAAATAAAGATGGAGTTTTTTTCATTATATCAATTCGTGCCTGTTCAGCTTTTGCTAAATCATTTTGAACTTTATTAAAAGCTTCTGATCCAATCTTTAATCCATCTTGCTCTTTCTTTAAAGTAGCAATTGCAGTCTTTAATTGACCAAGTGTTGTTACTGATTGATCTGCTCCACCTATTCTAAGATTTAATATTATTTCTTCTGCCATTTTAATTTAATTTTATTAGAACAACTTCTGTTGATTTGTTAGTGGTGAAACTATATTGATTAATACTTGAAATAAAAAAGTAAGCACTAAACTGTTTTAAATAAACAGGTCTATAATAATCAATACTTAATAAATCATTTATATTTAATTTAATATCTACTTTTAATATTTTTTGATTCTGTAATACAGCAATAATATCTGATGAGTGCCTATTCATTAAGTTAGTTGAAAATCCCATTGAGAATCCATTTGACATATCAATAAACCAAGTAAATGGTAAATCAGTTGAAACAGCTGTTGTTGTTGTTCCATCTGTATATGATAATGCCTTTGAAACTTTTTTTACATAGCAAACTCTTGGCTCAACTTTCTTTGTAAAATATAAAGTTGTTGGATCGTACATATCTATATAAACAACATTCTCAGTTGTAAATGCAGACTTATCAATTGATGCACCAAATGGAGATATATATAAATTTTTTTCTATTTCAAGATTTTCATTTGCAATACTTAAAACATAATCAGATCCATTTGGCTTTATTGGAACTGAATCATCATCTTTGTATCTTACATTATTAAATCTTCCATAATTACCAAGTTTAAAATTTATAGTTGGATCATCTGTTTCATCTAACTTATCAGACCAATCATAAGCAATTGGCAAATTATCTTTTAATTTTGAAAAGCTCCTTAATATTACTTTTTTATTTTGTTCATCAATTACAGGTAATATTCCATATCGAAAACAAATATCTTTAAAATAATCAGATGCTTTTATATTAGGAAGAAAAGCATTTGGATATACTAATTGTCCAAATGTAATTTCTTCTTTTATTTTGAAATGAGCTTTTCCTGGTGCTGTTCCAGAAGCATTTAAAGGAAAATAATTAGTTTGTGAACTTAAATTTATTGCACCAAAATATAATTGAGTTGATTGAAGAAATTGATTTGATTCAAAATTTATTCTAACTTTTTGACCAGCATTTAAAAATAAAGTAGTTGTTCCAGTATATGTTAATGTGTTTGTAAATTGTCTGATCTGCCCATTAAAAATTCCAGAGTACGTTTGTGAATCTGTTGCTAATTGATAATTTTGTCCACCAATAACTTCTAAATATAAATTGATTTCAAATGTATTATCATAAGCTGGAATACTTGACCAAGAATGAGTAACTGTGCTTAATATACTAATATCAAGATCTATTTCATAAATACCAGAAAGCTGAGAAGTAAATTCAGCGTAAGTAAAATTTGTAGTAAAAACTCCACCATATAATGGAGAAAATAAATTTGATGGATTTGTAATTGGATTTCCAAATTGACAATTTCTTAATCCATCATTCCAACCAAAAGTAAATGGATAAAAAATATTATTCAATCCATATAATGCAATTGTATTATTTACAATTCCACCACCCCAAATATCATTTAAAAAACCTTCATATTGATTTGCATCAACTATATCTTGAGGAAGTTTTGGAGAATCTTTTGAAAATGGAATAATACCTTGTTTGTATTCATAATCTTTTTCAGTCTCTAATTCATCAACTAATGTATATCCAACATCATTAATTATTTTTTCTATTAATGTATGTTCAAAAAATGCTGGAGCAAGCCTTCGTGCATCAATTGGATTTGTTAATCCATTATAATCTATTATTGGATAAATATATCCTGATGTATTTAATCTTGAATTAATAACTGTTGGAAGATCCCAATAGTGATTATATTCAGTTAGATCTAATGTTGTAAGTGATAAATCTTTTATTGCTGAAAAAAAATTAATTGCACCAGTATAGAATCGTAAACTAATTTTATCAGATATTTCATCAAGGTCTAAAAATCCAGTTTTAAATTGAAAGCCATCAATATAAATTATGCAAGGATTTTTTTGATAAGGAAATCCACCAACACTGTTTAAATAATTAGAATAAGAAATTAATCTTAAATTTTTATTTGTTATTGGTACTCTGAATAAATTTGAATAATCAGCATTCCTTGTTGCTATATTATTAAAATTTAAAGCTGAGAATGTTTGAACAATTTCATCCTCCCCTGTTAAATCTAAATTTTCACCATTAACAAATATCTCTATCATTGCCTTTGTATTCTTAAATTCTTAGAATAAATAAATGAAATGTTTACCTCAAGGAATCCATCCTTTGTTGTGTATTTAATTAAGTCCTGAGAATCAACATATATTTCAGTAAACTCCCCATCCTTGTATTCCCACGCCTGTATTGAATAAGGCAGAGTTGAAATATTATCCATTTCATTTTCTGAAATGCCAGATGCATAAACTATTTTCCTATTGTAAACTCTTCCTTTTTCTCCATACTTTATTGTATCATTATTTATAAATGAAATTTCTTTACCCATCTTTACTCCATAATCTTTACGCTGAGTAAAAATATAATTCTGATAACCACTAACCCTATTAAACCAAACAATATTTACTTGCTCATCACAGCAATTATCTATATTCTCAAAAGTATCAGCAACATTTAAAGTTAGTGTATATGTAACATATCCAACATCAGGATCTTCAAATATTCCAACATTAAAAATAAATGTACTTTCAAATGGTGGATTAATATTCCAAGTCAAAGAATTTCCATTTATATCCACATTGTTTACAAACCACGCTGGAAGAGTTGATAATACTTTAACAGCATCACCTCCATATAAAGCATTAACATCAACAATGGTTAATTCCCCAGCTTCAAGATTTAATACTTTATTTGCCATTAGCTTATTGTTTCAAGAGTATATCTAATCGACCATTTAATTGGTGAGTTTCCAAGTGTAAATGCAGAAGTCGCTGATGCAACAATTCCTGTATTTAAATATCCTGTGTGAGAAAGTAAAGGAGCTATTAAATGATAATCAGCTGTCTCAACAACTAATTTATTTGTAACTGTAATTGAGTTATCTGTTGCTCCACTAAATTTAAATTGAATACTTCCAGCTCCAGAATATCCAATTGAATTGAAATCAAGAAAAGCTCTTGCATCTAAAATTCTAATTAAAGTATTTGCACCCCCAGCAGCTATTAAAGTTATTGGAGTTGTATGCAAAGCTAATATTTGAACAGAAGTTAATTCACCTGTTGCAATTAAAATATCTGGATATGAATCCACAATATTTGTAGTAACTGTTCTCAAATCAGATGCAGTAATATCTCCTGTTGTATTATCAGCGAATAAAGTGTTTATATCACTTTTGTTTTGTGTTTTTGTTTGTTGTGCCATTTTATTTTTTATTCAGGGTTATAAGTTCCATTATCAAATGCTGAACTAAATGCTGTTGAAAATCCTTGTTGAACTTGATTCCCTCCAGTAAATAATTCCATGGTTGGAAATCCATTTTCAAATTTAGTTGCAAATGTAATTCCACAACCAAATTTCAAAGGTTTAAATTCATTCATATAATTTCCATTCATGTAACTTTCATATAATTCTGCACGATCTACTCCAGAATTCAATACATATCTTATTGTTGTTAGTGTATTATCATATTCAATTCTAAAAGCATTGAATATTGAGAATGCAAATGATGAAGTTATTGGAGGCTCTTCAATAGTAAATATTGTTTGAAGCAATCCCCTTAAATTAACTTTTATTATTCTGTTACCATCATATAATGGAACAAATGAATTTACAAAAGTATATGGCAATTCATTTGGAAAAGATTCAAATGATCTAAATCCTTTATATAAATTAAAAGCTGGAACTCTTAAATGTTGAATAGTTCCTATTGATTGATTACCATTGTATAAAACATCAATTGTAACTTTTGAGGAAGTCGCTGAAATTACTTTATGATACCCAGCATAAATTCCTGAGCTTATATAAATTGAATCATTAACAATAGGAGTAATATCAAAGTTTGGATAAACAGTTAGCTCAGCCCATCCATAAGGAGAAGTTGAGTTTGCTGATATTACATAGTAATCTTTAAACTTAAATTGAAACTCAATATCATCATAAGCAGAACTCCAAACGCTTGGTTGCTGTGAATTATAAATATTACTTGCCATTTCCTTGTCTTAATTGTTGCATAGCTTCAACAAACAAACCTTCATAAGTTAGTCTCAAAGCATCTGTAAATTGTTTTAAATTACTTGCATCAAAAGCCTTATTAAAAAGTCCTGAGTTTGCTCCTTGATGTTTTATATAAATTCCACTTCCATATCTGTGAATTTTTCTTGCAATTAAAAAAGCAAGAGTATCTTCACTCATTCCAGTCTCAGGCTTTATTCCTTTTGCACTCATCCATTGTTTTATAATATCTTTTAACTTTCCTGATCCAGATTTACTTGTTGGCTTTCTGCCAAATACCAAAGTAAGTATTGAAGCTTCACCATAAATTAAAATATTACCTTCCTCTGTTACTTCGTACCTTAGACTGTTTGCAGATTTGCCAGTTGCTTTTGGAACTGATGAATAATTTTTTTCAGTTACCTTTCCATCTTTTTGTCTTACAGAAGTTGCAGATATTTTTTTAGTCTCAAGTTGTTTCCTCATGTTATCTACAATAACACGACCTAATCCCTCCAATACTATTCTAAGTTTCAAGTCAATCACAAGGCTTCTTATAAGTTAAAGTAAATTGAACAAATACCCCACTACAAACATTCTTTATTTTAATTGCTGGAATCATTGTGTAATTACTTAACTGATAATAACTGTAATTATCATTAAAATAATTTAACCATGTTTCAGCATCTTTTTTCATCAGTCTAAAAATTTCTTCTGTGCTATCTGCTTCAATTTCATTTTGTGTTTCATCAAAATTTGAATCAGCTGCATCCTGAGTTAAGAATACCATTTGTATCTGAGCATTCTCAAATGAATCATTTAAATTACCATTCCATTGAACAGGATCTAAATAAACCAATACATTCGCTGAGGTTGAATGAATTGAATCCAACGCTGTATCAAATGATCTACCAAAAATAAAAGTTGAATTATCAACTGCTAATTGTACGCTGCTCCTTATGTCATTAACTACGTCTCGCATATATTTTACTTAGTGCCTTTGTATATTCTGATTCCTCAAAGTCTATTAATAAAGTCATATAAACAACTCTTGCTGGTTGATCCAATACTTCATCAAAAGTATTTCCTAATCCTCCTTTCCTTGCTAACTGAACAACAGTTGTAAAATATCCAAACTTTTCAAATCTATCTATCCCTGCTTCGATTTCTTCTGGACTTGTTTCACCTTCTGATAACCTTTTAAATTGGTTAAAAAAATTAGTGATTTGAACAAAAAAAAATTAGCTGTTCCAATCCACTCTTTAACAGGCTCATTTGATATATCAATTCCAATTAGTCTTTTCATAACTAATGGCATAATATCAAATGCTCTCTTACTGCTATTCTGTTTAAATATAGTTTCAATATCTTTTACAGTTTTAAAAGTCTGCCCTCCAAAATCAAAGTCCATGTACTTTGCAATTGGTTGCTCATCTGTAAAGATGCTCATATCATCAACAAATTTTAAACATTCAAGTATCTCTTCAACATCTTTGAATTTTAAATCTTCTGCCTTATCAGTATCACAAAGAACATTAATTAATTGTACCTCATCTTCAATTTCAAATAGTCTTATTGCTTTACTATATGAAACATCTTCCCAAGATTCTGGCACATTTAATTCAGCAATTGTTTTCATGTTATAAAATTATTTAAATGAAAGTTTATTTTATGAAAGGTTATTAATAAAAAAAGCTCAGCTTTACAGAGCTGAGCCAAACTATAAATCAAGTCAAATCACAAATCATTTCAAAGTTAATATTTGTAAAGTTTATTTCCAAATCCTCGTGGCATTATTTTCTTAACCTCTGCCTGAGTCCAAGAATGGATGGCGTACCTCAATGCATCGCAAGCATCATCATTCACTTTGATAGGCTCTTCTAATAACTTTCCATCTCTATCTGTTTTCCATGAATAAGACTTTAATTCCCTTAATAAGTTTTTACTTCCAGCATGAATAAATAAATTCTTTGATCTTACTGAATCAATTCCTTTTTTAACATCTTTATTTGCATCCTTTATATTGTATCCAGCCAAATAAATTTCTCTGATATTCTCAGGTCTGGAATAATCAGCAAAGATTTCTTTCTGTTTATTTATTCCCAAATCTTTAATCTTTGAAATAATATCTTGATTCGTTAATCCACTCTGATAAATTAATTCCTCAACATAATAATTTCCATCATGGTTAGTAACTTTAATTAATGCTGTTGGATGATTAAATCCAAAGTCCAATCCATAACAGTAATTATCTGAACTTGGTATTGAATTAGTTATTTGCCAGTGATTCCAAATCTGAGCTTCTGAATATCCAAGTTCCCCCTCACCAAATACCCTCCACCAATTTGGATCTGAAATCTTTCTTGATTCAATTGCCTTTATAATCTCATCACTTAAAAAGTTATTATCTACATAAGTTGATTTAATAAATTCCAAATCAAGCTCAGGATTAGTTAATAATTTATCATGCACCCAGAATTCAATTGATGGATTAAAGTCTAAAAACACTCTCCACTTTGTTCTTACTTCCAATTGTTGGAAAGCCTCCCAACTTACATTATTACACTCATTGATAAATAATATATCTCTCCTTGCTCCTCTTAATTTATCTCCATTATCAGCTGAAAAGAATTCAATCCTTGTTCTACCTATTGAATAAA
>Ga0315901_10005943_pt1 | contig 14720 bp, 13 predicted proteins | sample LakEriMetagenome_10_FD_203761 | JGI IMG/M metagenome (GOLD analysis project Ga0315901, IMG submission 203761) | Freshwater fungal communities from buoy surface, Lake Erie, Ohio, United States - Buoy 2 MA116 | ecosystem: Environmental > Aquatic > Freshwater > Lake | place: USA: Lake Erie, Ohio... | reverse complement strand
CGCGACAACTTAGATAGCGCTCTCTTAGATATTGCCACTATCTATCGCGATGTATTGGTGGTTCAAAGCGGCAGCGATGAGATTTTAAATATTGATTTAAAGGCCGAGGTCTCAGAATTTGCCAGTACAACTACTCCAAAGCGCAGTATTGAGCGGATTGAAGCGATACTAGAGGCCCGGATAAACCTTGGGCGTAACTCAGCCCCCCTCTCTACCCTTGAGGCTCTGTTTTGCGCTTTGAAGTAGCTTTCGGCATTATCGGCACATGCGCCTAGACCATATCTCTTATGCAGCAACTCATGATCAACTAGTAGATGTCGTTCAAAGGATTGGGTCTCGAATTGGTTCGGCCTTTACCGATGGCGGAATTCATCCAAGATTTGGAACTCGAAACTTCACACTTGCTCTAAAGAATGGCCACTATCTTGAAATTGTCTGTCCCCTTGATCATCCAGCAGCGGATGCCTCTGCATTTGGTCGCGTAGTTTCACAGCGCGCTAATGAAGGTGGAGGCTGGCTCACTTGGGTTGTTTCAACAGATGATCTCTCACCAATTGAAAACCGTCTTGGCAGGCAAGCTATAGATGGTTCAAGAAAGCGCCCTGATGGAAGCGAGCTAAAGTGGAAGCAACTTGGAGTTCTTGGAACTCTCAATGATTCCCAGCTTCCATTCTTTATTCAATGGATGTCAAGTGATCACCCATCAAATGATGGAAAGGCAGTCGCTGAAATAGTAAAGATTGAGATTGCTGGAGACGAGAAGACAATTGAAGAGTGGCTTGGTTCAGATCTGTCAAAAGCTTTTGATGGCGTCGAGATCCAGTGGGTTGATTCAGTATCGAGTGATGGAGAAACCGGACTTGTAGCAGTTCACCTAGCAACACCTAATGGCGTTGTACGCTTGGATTAATCTAAAGAAGCTTAAGGCTTTAAAGCATCGCCGCCCTAGCTCAGTCGGTAGAGCGTCGCTCTCGTAAAGCGAAGGTCATGAGTTCAATTCTCATGGGCGGCTCGGAGAAACCAATTTAATGACAAATAGGAAATCAACTCGATGCCTTCAAGCAAGTCAGAATTAGGCTGAATTAGACCACGCCTTAAGAAAAACTCTTAACAAGGGAATTTCATCGGCAGCAAAGTGACAAGTGAGGCATTATTTTTCACATGATTATAGATGCAGGTGGCTGCGAGATATTTCTAATACCAGAGATGGAGCGTTCAGAGGAAAATGTGTTTTGGAGTGTGTATGATTAGTAGTAACTATGAAAATCTTAAGTGAAAAAGCTCTACTTGAGCTACCTGTGGTAATTGCTGGTACAGGTGGCGCAGCCTGGTGGATTCTAGAAGGTTTCACTCGAGAAAAAATAGATGTTAAAGCATTCATTGTTAGTAATCCAAAGTACGAAGCTGAGGATACGTGTGTTGGATTACCAGTGTGGAAGTATGATACTTGGGAAAGATTGCCCCTTAAACAAACCGAGTATCTTGTTGTAATGGGAGTTATGAATCCCAAAGTAGATGTTGAAGCCATGAAGTCTGAGTTAGTTGATAGTGGCTGGAAAACAATAATGGATTTTGATGAGTATGCAAAACTTTTACTTGCCGTAAAGTCAGTGAATATTTGCATGCTTGATCCACGCGACTTTGGCAAGCGCAAAGAAGAAATCTCCAAATTAAGGAGCCAGCTCTCTGATAGCAAAAGTGTTGCCACTTTAGATGGGTTTGCTCACTTTATTGCGTCTCTTGACGAAATAGAATTCCCGGAAATTTCTGAAACACCTTATTTCCCAAAAGACATTCCAGGATGGCAAAAAGAATTGAAATTTATCGACTGTGGAGCTTATGACGGGGATACTGTTAAACAAGCTATGGATTCGGGATACCTTATTAAGCAAGCTTTTTGTTTTGAACCAGATCCAATAAGTTTTCGTAATTTGACACTCAACCTTATGGATTTGGAGAATATATTTTGTTTACCCCTAGGTGTGAGTGATGCTACTGCCATGAAATCATTTAGTTCGCAACAATCAACCGGTAGCAGACTATTGGATCAGGGAGATTCTTGGATTCAATGTGTCGCCATAGATGATTTTATGGCTGGTTCTGACACTAATCTAATCAAAATGGATATAGAAGGGGGGGAGTTATCTGCGCTAAAAGGTGCTACAAAGCTGCTCAAGAGATATCGCCCAAACCTGGCGATATCGGTGTATCACAAAACTAATGATATTTGGCAAATACCAAGCCTTATCATAGAGACCTTAGGGTCATGCCAACTTTATTTACGCCGACATAGTCGAACCATCGCTGATACTGTTTTGTATGTATTTCCAGATAATTAATTTGCTAGCTCAGCGCTGAATTAACTCACATGAAGAAAAAAACTGTATTTCTCACTTCATATATGAGGCCGGAGTTGACGCGTAGCTCAATTGATAGGATTCTTAAATGGGATGGACTAAATAAACTAATAGTAATAGTAGATGGTTTGAGAAATACCGCATCCTTAAATGAGGAAAACTGGCGCAGGGAAACCATAAGTACAGTAGAATCTTTTTGCGACCAATCCAAAATAGAGCTTTGGGTTTATGGAACAAATATAGGAATTACCCAGCACCAAATGAGAATTCAGAAGAGGGCGTTGGAGATAGAAGAATTCGGTATCTGGTTAGAGGAAGACATGGAAATAGATTTTGACGCCTATATAGCAATCGATATTGAGAATAAAGTAGAAGCAGGTAGACCATTACTATTTTCGGGATTCTCGGAATTCAATCATGAGCAAAGCACAGAAAATGCTATTAAATCTTCCCTTTTTGTGCCGATTTGGGGGCTAACTGTGAACACGAGCCTGGTGGAACTGATTGAACGTGTTTGGAAACAGCGAAAGTATGAGCCTAGCATCGTTGAGAAATCAATACGGCGAGTTTTTTTAGGGAATTCATTGAAGTCACGTGTCCACTTGAGGTCGATTGAGAAATATTGGGTTGAATACATGAGCTGGGGATTCAGCAACCCAAATAGGTGGGATGCCCTAGCTATTTATGCCTTATGGACTCAAGACATGTACCTATATTCGTCTGTGAACAGAACAGTGGAGGATATTAGCTATAGAGACCATAGAGGGATGAACCAACGCATAAAAAGTAAAAAAATATCAAACCATACTTTCGTTGAGAGACAAGTTGATGAATTCACATTCTGCAAAGATTGCGAAATTAGGGGAAGCAGAATTTCTACTAACTTACTTGATAGAGCAACTTCGTCGATGAAATATAGAGTTAGTAGGCTGAATTCTCCCCAATAATTCTCTTATATCTTCTGTTTCTGGGAACATATGGTAAGGTCTTTGCGTGCCGAAAGATATGGAGTCTCTAAGTTTACGCTTACTTGATCAATGTTTCAAATATTCCAGAACTCATCTTGGTAGTGCTTTTTCGAGCCTAGAAATTATTGATGAAGTCTATGCCAAGATGAAAGCTAGGGATCGGTTTGTGTTATCTAATGGTCATGCCGCAGCTGCTCTATTTGTAGTTCTTGAAAAATACAGAGACATAGATTCTTCAATTTATTTTGAAACCATGGGAGATCATCCAAAAAGAAATGAAGATTTAGCAATTGACTTCTCCACGGGTAGTTTAGGCATGGGCATCACGGCTGCAGCGGGTATGGCTATCGCAAATGAAAATATAAATGTCTATTGTTTAGTATCAGACGGAGAGTGTGCTGAAGGCTCAGTTTGGGAGACGCTTAGGTTCATGGGGAAAAAGAATTTAAGAAATTTCCATGTTTATTTCAATCTAAATGGTTGGTCAGCTTATGATCAAGTAGACACAAGGGTTCTAGCTGACCAGATAGTCTCCTTCTTCCCTAATGCAAATTTGCGATTTACCAATCTTTTTCCTTTTGATGAAGAGGGATTAACCGCACATTATTTAAAAATGAGCGAAAGTGTTTATCTCTCAGCAAGGAGGATCATTTGCGAAAAGAATTCGCTTTAATTTTGGAAGACTTTATGGAAAGAGATGAATCAATCGTGCTGATGGTAGGAGATGTAGGATTTGGAATTTTTGACTCAATAAAGAAAAGGTTTCCAAAAAGATTTTTGAACATTGGATCATCAGAGCAGTTAATGATTGGAATTGCTGCGGGAATGGCCTTGGAGGGGAAGTCACCTATCTGTTATTCAATAACACCATTTATTTTATATAGACCATTTGAGTTTATCCGTAACTTCATGAATGAAGAACAAATACGGATAAAGCTAGTTGGAAGTGGTAGAGATGCAGATTATGCGGAGGCAGGTTTCACTCACCATGCTTTTGAGGCCAAACCTCTACTACAAGTACTTAAAAATGTTGAATTGTACTATCCCGGCGATCTTAAAGAACTACAAACAGAAGTACCTAGTTTTTTAAAATCATCAAAACCTGGTTTTCTGTCTTTGAGTCGATGAATGTATTTTTCACTGGCCACAGAGGTTTTCTTGGCAGAGAATTGATTCCTGAACTGAGCAAAGAGGTACAAATATACACCTTTGAGGGTAATTTGATGGATGTTCAAGAGGTAAAGGCATTTGTTAAGGCTAAAGCGATTGATAGAGTAATTCATGCTGCAGCTCGAGGTGGTCGACGAACGAAACAAGACTCACCAAAAATTCTTGCAGAAAATTTTGCGATTTCGATGAATTTAAGAAACCTTGAACTTCCAACCCTTTATTTTTGTAGTGGAGCTATATACGGAAGGCAGAATTCGATATATGAATATTCAGAGTATAGGACATGTGAAACATACCCGAATGATTATTACGGACAATCTAAGTTTCTGATCAGGGAATGCGCAATAAATGACGAACACTCATTATTTATGCGTTTTTTCAACGTATTTGGTCGAAGTGAGGGATTTGATCGCTTTGTTTCATTTAATGTTAATCAGTACAATGCGGGGCTTCCAATGAGAGTTTTTAAGAACTTCTATATGGATTTCTTTTTCGTAAAAGATTCTATACCTGTAATCATAAAATGGATGTTTGGTGAATTGATACCTAAGGAAATTAATATGGTTTACTCTAAGAAGTATACCTTGATTCAAATTTGTGAATTGATAAATACATTAGACGCACACTCAGTGCCTATTGACTTGATTTCTCAGGAATTGGGAAAAGATTATTGCGGAGATGGTTGCACTTTAGAAAATTTAAATTCTCCAACTATAGGTCTTAAGGCAGGATTGATGAATATCTATGAGCACTTCAAAGTTTAAATTATAGTTCTGCTTCATTTAATGAGTTGCACTGATTAAATTGACAGGAGAAGGATTGGTGACATTTTTTTCAATCTTAGAAGTAAATCTAGATTCGAATACTTCAGTTATTAGGATTTCCGTGGCCTAATTCCCATCCTGGCAGCTTTGGGTGACCATGTTCAGGTGGATAGATAACAGTATTTCGATTTAGTGTGCCAGCCAAATAACTGAATGCGGATCTACTTATAAACAAATGCTCTGCAAAAATCATATCATAAAGTGTTTCAAAAAATGGTGCGTAGGGTTTAATCTCGATCCCTAAATGTTTTACACTCTCACAAAAATTTAGAAAGTTGATAATTCTAGGATTATTGGAATTCTTCAAAGCTTCAGGTACTATGTCACAATGGACTACTAAGTCAAGACGATTTATTCTGTTTCTATAAGCGAAATCAACCACAGTCTCTCTATAATAATCACAACTTAGCGTTTTCCGATCGGCGGCATCTTTAGTGTGGACTATCGTTCGATAGTGCAGTACATTCCTTGGTGTGGATCGCATGTGGGTATGCGGAATATTGGCAAGTACAAGGTTTGTAGCGATTTCGTACGGATTCTTAAATTTGTCAGATACTCCAAATGGTAAGGTAACGTTTAAAATGATTCGGATGCGGAAAGGAAGTAAGAGTAGGGATAGAACGATACTTGTCAATAACTTCTTCCTGCCCAAATTTCGAGAATAGAGATTGATACAAATAGTTTTCTTGGGAATCTTGTGTGATGGCAGTGCAAACAGTCTATTGACTTGATTCAGTAGGTCCTCAAACGATTCACTTGAGGGTCCAGGCCCGCTGAGCTCCTCTTGATAGGTAAGCTTGATAATTCTTTGATGAAGGTAGCCTAGCTTTAAATGGTTCGCAATTCCGTAGATTCCCAAGATGCGTAAAGCTTGTGCGCCCACTCCATCAGTTATATCCGAATTGTTGTACTGTATAAATAGGGGGAATTTCATGATTCAAATACTATCGCATAACTCTAAATTAAAACCCATTTTCAAAACTTCGCCGTTTTAAGTAAACTCTTTTGATTTGCATGTAACCAAAAAACCGAATTTTGTTTATATAGGACGCGACACTGAAAAAATCGTTTGTTAATACCAGTTCGCCTTAACACCGATATCCCTTGCCCACTCCAGTTCCAAAGGGAGGTATCCAGGACTTCTTGAGAGAGATTCTCTGAATATTTCTACCCAAATTGAGAGCTTGGTAGTGGTTCCAACAAAAAAGTATGACGATAGGCATCGCCATACCGTCTCAATTGGGTCAAGATTTTCAACTGGTAAAGAAACAAGAGTTTCGAAACCTGAAACGAAATCCTGGTAGGCTCGAGAATCACTATCGGTGAGCACTAATCTCGAAGTTATATTTAGTTGAATATTCTTCACTAGTGACTCTATTCTTTCCGGAGCCACTGGAGATTTATCCCGTAGGGTAAGTAAATCGCCAAGGCGGTAATGAATCACTAATAGTCCAGATTCAGGTGGATCTAAGTGAAGATCACTAAATAGTGCCTTGAAAATGTCCTCAACCGAATCACTTTCTAGTTGGAGTTTCGTATAGTGACCTCGAATGAAGAATGTCCAAAGTCTAATGGAAGTAAATGATTCTTCGGTATTGCAATCTTCTAACAAATGCAATTTCATCATGAAAAACTTTAATACTTTTCGGGATAGATCCAGGCATACCCGTGTCCTGTGGCTACTAGCTGAAACGATCTTTTCCTTTTCTTTTTTCTCAAAGTCATTTATCTCGGAAGAATTAATCCCAATTGCTTCAAAGTTAAACTCGGAGTTTCTCCTCGTCACCCCTGAGGTATGTATTGTCACATTAACTCGTCTATGAGGAAATCTACGCTTGATCCTTAAGACTAAGTGAGCAGTGAAAAGTTGCGATCCAAATCCACCCCACGAGTGCACCTTAATAGGGGGCAAATATTGATTTAATTTTTTCTGTAAGTAATTCAAATGTTTCTTTCCAAAAGATTTTCGTATATCCATTTGTGGCACAAGGTTGTCTTCCTGATTGAGAAGTTTGATAGTTGATGCTTTTGAAAGTCTAAGCATCTATCTTTAGCTTTAGAATTTAGCAGAATCTCTTTCATCCGGATAGCTAACTCCTCCGAACTTGAGGATTCAATAAGTCCAGGATGATTAGTTCCTAGAACTTCAGGTATAGCTGAAATCCTTCTGGCGACCACCGGAACTCCATACGACATTGCCTCCAACAGAACTAACCCAAACCCCTCGTAATTAGAGGTTAGGACGAATAAATCAATGTCTCTATAAAATTCTTCGACATGAGATATTTTCCCCTTCCAAGTAACTCTTTTTGCAATTCCAAGTTTAATTGATAATGAATGAAGTTGTTCTTCTAATGGCCCATCGCCAGCAATAACTAAGTGAAACTCTGAGGAATCTTCGGTTTCGAGCAATTGAATCGCACCTAATAAGAGAGGGATATTCTTTTGTGGTACCAGTCTGGCTATGGTGCCTATCTTATATTTCCTAGGGGCAAAAGTTTGGATTTTTTGACTCTTATTTATTATTGTGTTTTTTAACCCGTAATGAATGATAAAAACTTTAGTTGATTTAGCTATTTCTCTTGTATCCTGCAAATAGTCAGATACCGCTTGAGATATTGCAATGCAGGCGCTCGCTCTCTTCAAAACAAACCGTGATAGTAGTCTTGAAATAAACTTTGGCGCATTTGGAAAGAAAGCTTCTGCATTGTGTCGAGTCACAACAAAAGATTTTGACTTGAGTGCCAATGCGCAAAGCAGCTCAGACCGAGGAAGATGAGCATGAAAAATAGATTGACTATTCCTCGATCTCTTTTTAAGCTCTAACGCTTGTTGAAGAAAGTTTAATTCCGAGAACCGGGTAGATATCTTAATTTGAGCTTCTCTGAATTCCTCCAAAAGAGAAGGTTTGCCTTTTAGATAGAGGACTTCAACGTTTTCTACCTCCATTCTTTGGGATTCAGCAAGCATTAAAAGCTGTTTTTCTGCTCCACCAAGCTCAATTGTTGTAATGACGTGAACAATCGACAAACTCATCCTTTTTAACCTTCTTTCAAAGAATACACAAGTTTTTCTATCCAACCGTCGAAGCCATGATTCCTTTTGGCAATACTAAACCTTCTCCTTACTTCATGCTGGATCACATCACTATCCACAGAATTTAGGAATAATACTTCTTGGATTATGAAATCCAAAGATTTTGATGACTGCACACCACTCCAGGTTCCAAATTCTGAACAGAACTCTTGGTTCCAAGTTACAACCGGTAAACCCATTAACGTGTTCTCGATTAATGTCTTATCTAACGATCCAGTAAAGAGATTAATGAAGATAGCAAATGCTTCGGAAACTTCTGGTATAGCTTTTCGCTCAATTGCTCCATGAAGTCTAATTGCCGGATTTAACTTGATTGAAGATTCTAAGTCCTGTAAGTAAGATTCTGATTCTAAACTGGCGGACTTTCCAAAGATATCAAGAGTGTAGGATTTTGTGATTTTATTAAGCTCAAGGACTAATTCGTTAAACAAGTGAATATTCTTCGATCGATCTAATCTTCCGTAGTAGAAAAGTCTATTTAATCTACTAAAAGTTCTAACTTTGAAAGGAAAATCTGTCAGTCTAATTCCTTGATTGATAAATACTATCTTCTCTCTATTCACTTTTAAATTACAAGACCCAGGAGTAGACGAGACAATGCGAGAAAGAAAAAAAGAAGACCAAATAAGATAAACTGAGTTGTGTGCATGGGCATACCAGAGAACACTTCTCATCTTCAAAAGCATTGCTAAAGGAGCCAATATTGCTGCATGAACGTCAGTCATATAATTAAAAAGAATAGAGTTTCTATTCCTAATCATAAATGGGAAGGAAATTCGAATAATCCTAAAAACGTTCAATATCCTATAGTTTCCATCCCAAGGGATTTCAATCGACCTTACATTTTTAGGCAGTGGATGTGGACTAGCTTCAGACGTGAATACTGTGATTGACTCAAAAAGTGGGGCTAGGGCAATAACGGTCTCTCTCTGGTGAGAGAATACCAAACTGCTTGGACTCATCGAGTAATTTACTATAATCAGTTTCACAGTGAAGACTGTACATTAAGTAGGTTGAATATTTGAGTTCTTTAGAATACGAGTCAACGTAAATGTGCGAATTCATGATGTTTGATTCCTTTAGTCGTTAAAGAAACGTTCTACTGAACAATTTTCAACAGAGGATCTCATATGAATAATCTAATAGAAGGCGACTTTGATCGTTTGGGCAGTCCCAACGGTGCAAATCTGTATCATTTTAATTGCCGAATCAAGTCTTATAGAATGTTCCTATGACATTATGGCTCAAGTATGACAATAAATTCCTGCAAGACGGTTTAGGAGCGCAGGCTCTTCGGCAATCGGTAATTTCCGGAATAGCTCAATACTTTGGATGTAAATTCATTTACACGTCGATAACCTCCCCCCAGCAACACTTTTCCTCAAATTTTAATGCTATTCAAGATATTCAAGAGCAAAGTCGAACTGTTACTGACTTTTTTAACTTCAATAATGAATCCTTCTTTCCAAAGAAGTTTGATAAGATACTAAAGATAAAAGACTTAATGCCTTTAGAGTTCCTCGAGTTATTGGCGAGATATAAGTTCTCTAGGCCAGATGTACTGTTAGAAATTGCTTTTCCATTTTATTTATTGCACCGATTTCCTAATTCCTTAAAGTATCTGCCAGGAATTTATCAAAAATCGAAGCAAAGAAGGGTTTCGGTGTCAGATTATAGTTTAGTTGTTCATTTAAGAATTGGTTACGGTAATCTCGTAAAAACGAATGGCTCACCAAGGCATCTTCCAATTCAATACTTTCTTGACATTTTGCGAACAGATTTTATTAGACGTAATGTCTCAAGAGACTCTAAAGTAATTATTCACACTGATGCTCCAGAAAGATCAACAGTTTTTAAAATAATTTCGGAAGTTACTTTAAATGAATTAACCTCCCAAGGTGTAACTAATGGGAATCCCGAGGTGATTCTTCAGCCTCCTGATCTCTCAAGTATAAAGTCACTGTTTTCTGAATTTAACTTAGAAATCAAGTATGGAGCAGATTGGATTGAAACCTTTGAAGATATGGCAGAAGCTCAAATACTTTTAATGGCTAGATCGGCTTACTCATACCTTTCCGGGATTTATAATCCAAATACAGTGATTTGGCCGAATAATCATGGGCACTCAAAACTAAAAAACTGGATTTCTTCAAAGGATATTGGAGTAGATGCTAATAGTTTCCAGCTAATAATGGGCTAAAAACGAGAGATAAAATGACAGTCTCTCTCTGGCGAGAAAATTCCAAACTATCGGAGCTCATTGAGTAATTTCTATAATTAGTTTTACAGAAAAGAGCTGTACAATAGAAGTTGGCAGTTTGTAGCTCAGGATGGGGTATTAGTGCGAATTCAAAATATTTGGCCAACATCGTACCTTAAAACGAGATCAATCGCCCTTCCCATAAAACTGTTATCTAGAAGAGACCGTTTACTGTTGATATTAGTCATTTTAATTACTCTTTTTTTGGCTCTACTAGACCTGGTTGGGGTTTTGTTGATTGGAGTAATTGGATCGCTCTCAATTACTGGCCTGAGCACAGGTCAGGCTGGCAATCGAGTATCTACAGTCCTTGAGTTTTTGCAAATAGATACTCTAGGTTTTGAAAATCAAGTCGTTGTAGTTGGACTTGCCGCTGCAACCCTTTTAGTTTCCAAGACATTGCTTTCGCTATTTCTTGTAAAAAGAACTATGTTCTTTATGGCTCGACGAGCTGCTTCTATGTCAGCTGATTTGATTACTAGGTACTTTACCATTTCTGTCTCCAGACTTAACAGGCGCTCTGTGCAAACTTCAATCTATGCACTCACAACTGGGGTAAGTTCGGTGATGGTAGGCGTTGTAGGGGCATCCATTGCGTTGATTTCAGACATTACGCTGTTGTTAGTAATGGGCATCGGCTTGTCTCTCGTAGACCCAATTACAGCATTTAGTGCTGCTATTATTTTTGGATTTCTCGCCTTTGTCCTCTATAAAAATATGCATGAAAAAATGCGAAAATTGGGAGAACGGCAAGGGCTACTAGAGATAGAGAGTTCTCAAAGAATATATGAGGCAATAAATTCTTACAGAGAACTACTTGTTAGGGATCGACGAGGATACTACGCAAGGCAAATTGGTAGTTTGAGATACCAGTTAGCCGATGGTGGTGTGACCATAAGCTTTATGGCAAATATAACCAAATACATACTGGAAATAACCTTAGTTGTAAGTGCCTTGTTATTAGCCTTCTATCAATTCTCAACTAGCACAGCTTTTCGTGCAATCGCGACTATAACAATTTTTATTGCCGCCAGCACAAGAATCATTCCCGCTATTTTAAGACTTCAACAAGGATTATTGGGGATGAAAGGTTCGCTGGCTCAAGCAAAACCTACAATTTCCCTAATAGAAGAACTTTCTACAATCCCTCTTGTAAACTTTCAAGTCCAAGAACTATCAAGAAGCCATATTGGCTTTTTTCCTGTTGCACAGGTCTTAAATGTGTCGTTTGCTTATGAAGACTCTGCCGAGGTTTTAAAGGAAATGAATTTTGAAGCAAACTCTGGAGAGTTTGTGGCAATCGTTGGTGGTTCTGGAGCGGGAAAAACTACACTTGTTGACGTAATGCTCGGTGCCCTTGAACCGCAGACTGGTGAAGTAAGAATCTCTGGGTTATTCCCAAAGGTTGCTTTTGCGCAATGGCCAGGAGCAGTGGCATATGTTCCTCAAGATAGTCCAGTCATCAATGGAACTATTCGAGAGAATTTAGCCCTTGGTTATCCAGCTAAAGAAGTGCTCGATGAGTATTGCTGGGAAAGTTTAAAACAGGCGCATTTAGATGATTTTGTTAAATCCCTACCAAATCAACTAGATACTTATGTCGGAGATCGTGGAACGCGACTAAGTGGTGGTCAAAAACAAAGGCTTGGAATTGCAAGAGCCCTTATTACAAAACCCAAACTCTTAATTCTAGATGAGGCCACAAGTTCACTTGATGGAATAACTGAATCTGAGATATCAGAGGAGTTGAGGAATCTAAAGGGAGAAGTAACTTTGATTGTAATTGCCCATCGACTTTCCACAATAGTAAATGCAGATCGAATCTACTTTATTAACTCTGGAATCTTAAAGGGAGTAGGAACGTTTTCTGAATTAAAAGCTGCTCACCCAGAATTCTCAGAGCAAGCTAGTTTGATGGGTCTTTAACCAAACAAGCCGCTAACTACATGACTGCGTAGGCGTAAGAAACGTGGTTTTATGTTTTGATTGAGTGCCAATTTCTTCTCATTAACTTTTGGTCAAAATCCGCTAAAATTATGGCCTCTGTAGATGATAATCTTGACCGCAAGTAACATGCCCACCAGCTAAAGGTACTATTTGATCCTATTATGCAATCGTATTGAACGAACCTTGAAAGTAGAACAGATGATGAAAACACTTCAAATTCTTCAGGATAGTGCTTTGGAATGTGAACAAAAAAATCTTTTAGTAATTCTTTCGCCACAGTAATATCGTCTGAGTAGACATGAAGCTCCGAAATGTTCTTTGTAAATTTGAGTTTCTTCAAGATTATTTCCATTTTTAGGAAACGACTCTTATCAGTAGCCTTGGAGTGTGAGTCAGTGAGCCTGATATGTATCATGGCAGAATTTCTACCGGAGTTGTTGTTGTAGAGCGAACTCTGAGATTTACTGTCAGGTAATTTTGTTATTAGATTTTTAAGAGATTTATCGTTTAACTGATCTGGGTATTCTTGGCTTTGAAAGTAATCTTGGATAAAAAAAAGTCTCGGCATCGAAGAAGAAGAGGAGTTTAGCAATTTACTCTCGTTATAAATTGTAGAAAGAAAGTATCTGGAGTAGAGCCCATAGATAATTCGAAGAATTAGTTCTAGTGTAGGCGATGGGTCAATTTTTTGCTTTCCTGCCACAAATAGTCCTTCAACTCCTAAAGCTCGATATTGTGGCTTAGATAAGTCTCTATCTTGCCTTAAGTTACAGGGATGAATCAAAGGAGAAAAATCCAAGGTTTTGGAAAAAAAAGAAAGGGCAGAAATTTGAAAAAGTTGATTTCCTAATCCACCTCTTGCCCACAGAATTCCAAAACGTTCTCTGGAAATAATTAATCGCCAAAGAAAACTGAGGGTATCCAGTGAACGCACGGGCTGTAGTCTAGGGTAAGACGTGATGTATAGCGTTTGGCCAAATAATTTAGTGATGGCACCATGCCTAAAGGGCAGTCTAAGCCAGAGCAAAACCTCCTACTGATGTTAATCTAGGGCAATTGAGAATCTAAAGTGGAAGGTGTGAATTTTGAAGACAGAAAATGTCCCAATAGTGGAGAATTGCTACAAGAGTTTCGGAACTCTAAGTTGAAAGTACTTGTTACGGGAGCAGCGGGCTTTGTAGGTAGCCACTTATGTAAAAAACTAGCTGAACTTAATGTCGAATTTCATGGGATTGACAGCTTCTCAAATTATTATTCAGTAGATTACAAAAAGATAAGACAGAGCGCTCTTAAATTAGAAAAAAGCATAGAACTTTGTGACATTTCTAATTCTGAACAAATAAATGGAGTTATCACTAAATTTAAGCCCAGTTATGTGCTCAATTTGGCTGCACAAGCAGGAGTTAGGTTAGATCTCGCGCAATCAGATTCGTATATTGAATCAAATGTAAAAGGATTTCAAAACATAATCCGTTCTTGTATTGAAAATAACGTCGAGGGTATTTTGTATGCTTCCTCTTCTAGCGTTTATGGGGATGCTACTCCAACTCCATACAAGGAAAACTCAATTTCACTAAGACCTAAAAGTATTTATGGGACGACAAAACTAGCCAACGAGTTATTTGCCGAGATTCAGGCAAATTCAAGCAAACTACGTTTCAGAGGATTGAGATACTTCACAGTTTATGGACCCTGGGGTAGACCAGACATGGCCTACTTCCGGATAGCGGCAGCAGCTCTTGGACAAGGCACCTTCACCCTCTTTGGCGATGGAACGATCAAAAGAGATTTTACCTTCATTGATGATGTAGTAAATAATAGCTTGGCCCTTCTAGAGGATCTTTCGTTTAGAAAAGAGGGTTTCAATGACATTGTAAATATAGGAGGAAGCCGACCCTTAGAAATGAATTACTTAATTGATGTAATTTCTCAGAAGGGTGATTTTCGAATAGATATCAATAAAATGAAGGGAAATAAACTAGATTCGCTTATTACAATGGCAGACAATTCTTATCTCAAGTCAATCCTCGGGGATTTGAAATTTACTGGTTTAGAGGAGGGCGTTGAAAGACTTATGAATTGGGCCAAGGATGAAAGA
>Ga0315901_10005938_pt1 | contig 14731 bp, 11 predicted proteins | sample LakEriMetagenome_10_FD_203761 | JGI IMG/M metagenome (GOLD analysis project Ga0315901, IMG submission 203761) | Freshwater fungal communities from buoy surface, Lake Erie, Ohio, United States - Buoy 2 MA116 | ecosystem: Environmental > Aquatic > Freshwater > Lake | place: USA: Lake Erie, Ohio... | reverse complement strand
CGGTCCGGCGCAGGTTGAGTTCGGCCAGGGCGCGCTGCGCCCGGGCCGATGCGATCTGCGGATTGACACCAGGCACCTGCGCTCCGGTCGCAAGCTTGGCGCTGGCTTCGCGGCGTTTGGCTTCGGCCTGATCCAGCTGCGCTTCAGCGCTGGCAACCTGGTGCTCGGCGGCGTCCAGCGCAGCCTTGGTAGTAAAGCCGCGCTCCCACAAGGCGCGCTGGCGAGCCAGGGTGGCCTGGGCAAAGGCAATGTTCTCCCGCGCTGCGGTCAGATCGGCACCGGACAGCGCGCTGGCATTGGCCAGGGCCGAGACGTTGGCCTGGGCAGCGGCGATGCTGGCATCGGCCTGGCCAATCTGGAGTTGGTAAGGCTCGGGATCGATCCGGAACAGGAGATCACCGGGCTTGACCACCTGGTTCTTGGCGATGGCAACCGCCACGATCTTGCCCCCGATCTCAGCCCCGACTGAGACCTTGTCGAGCTTGACGTAGGCGTTGTCGGTGCTGACTTTGCCCTGAAGCGAATACCAGTAGACCAGCCCGCCAAGCATCACCAGCAAGGGCACGGCCCACATCAGGATCAGCCGCTGCCAGTTGCGCCGCTGGGACGGTGCGGCAGCGGCCGCTTCAATACGGACGGGATCGGCTTCAGCCATGGGCCACCACCTCGGGTTCAAGGCTGCGGGCAAGATTGCCGCGCACCAGTTCCAGCATCGCCCCCAACCGGGCGCGGTCATCCTCGCTCAGGTCGGTCAGCATGGCTTCGACCATTGGCGCAACGCCCTCTCGCAAGCGGGGCAGCAGGTCCCGGCCGGCGGGCGTCAGATGGACCCGCCAGGCCCGACGGTCGGCCGGATCGCGCCGCCGCTCAATCAGGGCAGCGTCCTCCATCCGGTCGAGCATCCGGCACAGGGTGATCGCCTCCACATCCAGCCGATCAGCGTAGAATCCCTGATTCTCTCCTTCATGGAGCCCCAGCACCAGCAGCAGTCGGGCCTGCGGACCGGTGACGCCCATAGCCCGCATCCGCGCATCAAAGGCGCGGCGGAGCAAGCGTGCGGCATCACTCAGCAGGTAGGCCAGAGGATCGGACATATGTGAGCATATATTAAGCCAACTTATAAAAAGCAAGCACAGCAAAACAGGCCAGTGGTTTGCGCTGGCGCCTGATTGCGATATGGCCGGCGCAACCAACAGGGAGCCTGGTGCGAATGGCCGGTACGATCCTCGTCCTCAACGGACCCAATCTCAACCTGCTCGGCACCCGCGAGCCTGAGGTCTACGGCCGTACCACGCTCGCCGATATTGAAGCGCTATGCCGGGATGAGGCGGCGGCGGCAGGCCTGACGATCGATTTCCGCCAGACCAATGCTGAGCACGAGATGGTCGAATGGATCCAGCAGGGGCGCAGCGGCCTTGCCGGCATCGTGATCAACCCGGCGGCATTCTCCTATGCCGGTTACCCGGTGCTTGATGCGCTGAAGATGGTCGATTGTCCGGTGATCGAGGTGCACATCTCCAATATCCATCGGCGCGAGGAGGAGTGGCGCAAAAACTCGCTGATGACGGCGGCGGTGACCGGCGTGATCTCGGGCCTGGGCATCGCTGGCTATGGCCTGGCCGTTCGCTGGCTGGCCGGGCAAGGCGGGTCCCGCTGACCTGTGACGACGCTTCGCGGTCGTCATGGCCGTTATCGGCCAGGAAAGTATTCGTTTGTCCCTTTCCGTGCACGGGGCCGCTAAACGCCCGTCGCAGTTGGCTATGACCAGGCAGGCAGAACAGGTGTCCGGGGCGACAATGCGCAAACTTACTCATCTCGACCGGCTTGAGGCCGAGGCGATCCACATCATGCGCGAGGTGGTGGCCGAGGCTGAGCGTCCGGTGATGCTCTATTCGGTCGGCAAGGATTCGGCCGTGATGTTGCACCTGGCCCGCAAGGCTTTTTATCCGGCTCCGCCGCCGTTCCCGCTGCTTCACGTCGACACCACCTGGAAGTTCCAGGCGATGTACGAACTGCGTGACCGGATGGCGCGCGAAAGCGGCATGGAACTGCTGGTTTGGCGGAATGCCGAGGCTGCCGAACGCGGCATCAACCCGTTCGATCATGGCCCGCTGCACACCGACATGTGGAAGACCGAAGGGCTCAAGCAGGCGCTTGACCACCATGGCTTCGATGCCGCCTTTGGCGGCGCCCGGCGGGATGAGGAAAAGAGCCGCGCCAAGGAGCGGATCTTCTCGTTCCGCACGGCCAGCCACGCCTGGGATCCCAAGAACCAGCGGCCTGAGCTGTGGAACCTTTACAATGCCCGCAAGCACAAGGGCGAGTCGATCCGCGTCTTCCCGATCTCGAACTGGACCGAGCTCGATATCTGGCAATATATCCAGCAAGAGGGGATCGAGATCGTTCCGCTCTATTTTGCGGCGCCCCGCCCGACCTACGAGTGGGATGGGCAACTGTTCATGGCGGACGATCTGGCGCGGCTGGAACGCGTTTTGGGCCGCAAGCTGGAAACAACCGAGCGGTCGATCCGCTTCCGCACCCTGGGTTGCTTCCCGCTGACGGGGGCGGTTGAAAGCACTGCCGCCACGCTGACCGATGTGATCCGCGAGACGCTGCTTACCACCACCTCCGAGCGGCAAGGCCGGGTTATCGACAAGGACGGCGGCAACGCTTCGATGGAGAAGAAGAAGCAGGAGGGCTATTTCTGATGTCCCGCCCTGCCTACACGCCTGAAGCGGCGATTGCCGAGGATATCGAGGGTTACCTCGCCCGTCACCGTGACAAGGATCTGCTCCGCTTCATCACCTGCGGTTCAGTCGATGATGGCAAGTCCACGCTGATCGGCCGCCTGCTCTATGACAGCAAGATGATCTTCGATGATCAGCTATCGGCGCTGGAGGCGGACTCGAAGCGGGTCGGCACGCAAGGGCAGGACATCGATTTCGCCCTGCTGGTCGATGGCCTGGCCGCCGAGCGTGAACAGGGTATCACGATCGATGTCGCCTACCGGTTCTTCAACACCGAGAAGCGCAAGTTCATCGTCGCCGATTGCCCGGGACACGAGCAGTATACCCGCAATATGGTGACCGGTGCCAGCACGGCCGATCTGGCCGTGATCCTGATCGACGCGCGCAAGGGCGTGCTGGTCCAGACCCGGCGGCATTCCTACCTCTGCCACCTGATTGGCATTCGCAATGTGGTGCTTGCGGTCAACAAGATGGATCTGGTTGATTACAGCCAGGAGACGTTTGACCGGATTGTTGCCGATTATGCCGGTTTTGCCCGCAGCATTGGCATTGAAAGCTTCGTCGCCCTGCCGATTTCCGGGTTCAGGGGCGACAACATCACCGCCCAGTCGGCCAATATGCCGTGGTACGCCGGGCCGACGCTGATCGACCATCTCGAAATGGTTGAGCTCAATTTGGCATCCGCCTCTGACCAGCCGTTTCGCCTTCCCGTGCAATGGGTTAACCGGCCCGACCTGGACTTCCGGGGCTTCGCCGGGTTGATTGCCGGCGGCGCGATCCGGCCAGGCGATGCGGTGCGGGTCCTGCCTGGTGGCCGGACGACCACTGTTTCAAGGATCGTCACGCTTGATGGGGATCTGGACGAGGCGGTGGCTGGGCAGTCGGTCACGCTGTGCCTGACGGAAGAGATCGATTGCTCGCGCGGCGATGTGATCGCAGCCGCAGACAGCCCGCCCCAGGCTGCCGACCAGTTCGAGGCGACACTGGTCTGGCTCAACGATGCGGCGCTGCATGTTGGCCGCGGCTATTGGCTCAAGCTCGGCAACCAGACCGTGTCGGTGACGGTCCAGCAGCCAAAATATGCGATCAACGTTAACGCCGCTGGCGAAAGCGGGGAGCGGATTGCGGTCAAGACGCTGGAGCTTAATGCCATCGGTGTGGCGGAGATCACCACCGACCGCCCGATCGTGTTCGAACCCTATGCCGAAAACCGCGTGTTGGGCGGCTTCATCCTGATCGACAAGCTGTCCAACGCGACCGTGGCAGCAGGCATGATCAACTTCGCCCTGCGGCGCTCGCAGAACGTGCACTGGCAGCCGACCGACGTGACCCGCGAGGATCACGCCCGCATGAAGAACCAGACTCCGCGCGTGCTGTGGTTCACCGGCCTGTCGGGCGCAGGGAAATCGACCATCGCGAATGCCGTCGAAAAGCGACTTCAGCTGATGAACCGGCACACGTTCCTGCTGGACGGGGACAATGTCCGCCACGGGCTCAACAAGGACCTTGGCTTTACCGAGGCGGATCGGATCGAAAACATCCGGCGGGTGGGTGAAGTGGCGCGGCTGATGGCCGATGCCGGCCTGATCGTGCTGACCGCCTTCATCAGTCCGTTCCGCGCCGAGCGGGAAATGGTCCGCGCCATGCTGCCGCCGGGCGAATTCATCGAGATCTATGTCGATACCCCGCTCGAAGTGGCGGAAAGCCGGGATGTGAAAGGCCTCTACAAGAAGGCGCGCAGTGGCCAGCTCAAGAACTTCACCGGGATCGACAGCCCCTATGAAGCACCGGAAGCCCCCGAAATCCGCGTCAGCACGGCTGAGATGAGCGCGGACGAGGCGGCGGAGTACATCATCCACCATCTGCTGCCGCTCAAGTAACCGCAGGATAGTCTAACGCCATGACCGATGCCGAACTTGCCGCCCATCTGGCCGAAGTCGCTGGCCGCATCCTGATGGACGAGCGCGCAGCTGGGCGGCTCAATGGCAAGGAGCTGGGCCAGGCGGGGGATCTTGCTGCCAACCGGTTCCTCGTCGAGGCGCTGAGGGAGCAGCGGTCCGAGGATGGTCTGCTGAGTGAGGAAGAGGCCGACGATCAGGCCCGGCTGGCCCACCGGCGGGTCTGGGTGATCGATCCGCTCGATGGCACCCGCGAATATGGCGAGGGCCGGTCGGACTGGGCAGTCCATGTCGCCCTGGCCATCGAAGGTGCGCCGGTCGTTGGTGCTGTTGCCCTGCCGGCGCTGGACCTGGTGCTGCGCACCGACCAGCCGGTTCCGCTCGCGCCGGTGCCGGAAAAGCTTCGGATGGTGGTCAGCCGGACGCGTCCGGCGCGCGAAGCCGTACTCGTGGCAGAGGCGCTCAATGCCGAACTGGTGCCGATGGGCTCGGCTGGTGCGAAGGCCATGGCCGTGGTCCGCGGCGAGGCCGACATCTACCTCCATACAGGCGGCCAGCGCGAATGGGACTCGTGTGCGCCCGCTGCCGTAGCCTTGGCTTGCGGACTCCACGCCAGTCGGATTGATGGCAGCCCGCTGGTCTACAACAACGCCGATACTTCGATCCCGGACCTTTTGATCTGTCGCAAGGATCAGGCGGCTGCGGTCCTGGCTGCCATAAAGGAAGCGGCTGCGGCCTGAATCTACCTTAGCAAAGCAGTCTGGCACACATTCGGGTCAACCCTTGGTTAGCGGTGTAACCGCTTAACCCACAAAACCATTATGGACCCAATTGGCTCCTCTGGGGCGCAATCTGGAACGGCTTCCGAATGCGCCGGGGTGTGCGGCGCGGCTATTACTTTGGATACAAGGCTCATGCGGTGATCCTGTCACGCGCAGCAGGCACGGCCGAGCCCCAGAGACTGCGTGGTCAGGCATGACGAACAAGGCAATCGCAGGTTCACCAGCTCGCCGCGCGAAGCTGTTGCTGCTGATGTGCGCGCTACTGGGCAGCTGGCAAGTCGGCGCAAGCGATCCGCAGGATGAGTATCTCAAGAACAAGCACGTCGACCCGCGAGTCCTGACCATCCAGGCCATGCCCTATTCGCATGAAGAGCACATGCATGAGCTGGTCGTGGATATCCTTGAGCACACCGGGCTTTCTGCCAACTTCATCGATCGGCCCGCCCCGGTACCCAATGCCCTGGCCTACATGGATTCCTCCGGCAAGCGGCTAATCCTCTACAACCCGCAGTTCATGGATCAGGTGGCTGAATTTGGCAACGGCGATTGGCCGCATCTGATGGTCTTGTTGCACGAGATCGGTCACCACCTGCAGGGCCACCTGTTTGAAGCGGGTTCGGTGTTCAAGCACCGCGAGCTTGAAGCCGATCGATTTTCAGGCTTCATGGCTTTCAGGATGGGCGGCACCAAGGAACAGGCGACCTCGGTGGCCAGTAAATTCGCCCAGGAATGGGATACGCCAACCCATCCACCACGGTCAGAACGGATTGCCGCAATCATTGCCGGATGGGAGCAGGGGAAACGCGTGGCGGCCCACGAGTTCGAACTCAACGAGTTGCGCGAAGAGCGGAATCCGGCAGAAAGAAAAGTCGCAAGGTAATAACTGGCTACCTGTCGCGAGCTACGACAGTCGTTCTACCACCATCGCGGCGCCAACGCCCATTGCACCGGTCGCAACGACCAGCCCCAGCCGTCCCCCGGCCGCATCAAGCGCATCCAGCAATGTTGAGGTCAGAATCGCTCCGGTCGCACCCATCGGGTGACCCTTGGCTAAGTGGCCGCCGGTAATGTTGACCTTGTCCAGATCCACCCTGCCATCACGCAGGAACTTGGCGATGGTGACCGCGAAGGCCTCCATGAATTCGATCCGGTCGATTTCCCGAAGCGTGACGCCCGCCCGATCCAATGCCTTGTCCATCGCGGCAAACCCGGCCGTGAGCGAGGCCGAGGGATCGCCGCCGCTTTCGGCGTAGGCCAGCACCCTGGCGCGGGGACGGGCCGGAAGACCCCGGCCCACCAGTGCCAGACCAGCGCCATCGCAGACTGGCGGCGCATGGCTAAGCGTGTGGAGCGGGGGGAAGGTCAGGCCTTCCAGCGCCTCAACATAATCAGCCTGTAGCTGTGCGAAGGCACCCGGCAGCTTGGCCAGCGAAGCGAGATCGGTCTGCGGGCGGATGCATTGCTCGCCGGTCAGCTCGCCCAGCGCAATGCGTGAGGCCTGAAGCTGGCGATCCTGATCGGTCGCGGCGGCCCGCTGCTGCGAGGTGAAGGCGCATTGATCCAGTTCCGCGCGCGTGATTCCCTCAGTGGCGGCGAGCCGGTCCGCGGCCAGCACTGGCGGAATGAAACGCCGCGCTGGGGGCAGGTCGGTATCGCTGTAGAACTGGGCCCGGTCGCTCAGGAACGGGGCCTGGCTCATCATCTCGACCCCGCCAGCCAGCACGGCCCGCTCCTGCCCGGCGGCCACCATGGCGACAGCGTGCCCGATCGCCGAAAGGCCCGAGGCGCAGTAATTGTTGAGCGTCTGGGCGGCGCAGGTATCCGGCAGGCCGGCGTGCAGCTTGGCTGCCAAGGCAATATGACCGCCCTGAGCCCCGGCCTGGGTCACGCAGCCCAGCAGCAGGGCACCGACATCCCGCGATGCCCCTTGCGTGCGATCATGCAGAGCGTGGGTCAGGGCGGAGACCAGACCCGGTGGAGAAAGGCCGGCGAGGCCTCCATCCGTCCGGGCCTTGCCGCGCGGACTGCGCAGCGCATCGTACAGTAAAACTTCGGGCATCAGTTCAGACGCCGACCACGAAGCTGACCGACGTTGTGGCGCTGCCGCCGACATTGAACGTGGCGAAGTTGCGGGCGCCCTCCACCTGGTAATCGCCGGCCTTGCCGGTCACCTGCCGCCAGGAATCGAGCATCATCCGCACGCCCGTGGCGCCAACCGGATGGCCCAGGCCAATCAGGCCGCCCGACGGGTTGACCGGCAGCCGGCCTCCCAGCGCAATCGTGCCATCCTCCAAAGCGCGCCAGCTTTCCCCCGGCGGGGTAATCCCGAAGTGGTCGATCGCCATGTATTCGGTGATCGAGAAGCAGTCATGCACCTCAACCCCGTCGCACTGGTAGATATCGGCCATGCCGGCCCGGCCCAGCGCGTCCATCATCGCCTTGCGGACCGTGGGGAAGACATAGGGCTGTCCCCGGCTGGCGGAAACCTTTGTCGAATAGAGCAGCGGCGCGGTTGAATGCCCCCAGCCCTTGATCCGCGGGATCGCCTCGAGCGGCAGGCCGCGCCGCGCGGCGTAGCGTTCTGCCACCTCGCGCGAGGCCAGGAACACGGCGGCGGCGCCATCGGTTACCTGGCCGCAATCGGCCTTGCGCAGCGATCCTTCGATCGGCGGATTGAACTCGTCATTTTCCGCCAGGTGATCCGGCGTGATCGCCCACTGGCGGGTCTGCGAATTGGGATTGCGCTTGGCATTGGCGAAGGCGTTTTCGGAGATTGCCCGCAGGTGCGCCCGGTCCAGCCCGAAGCGCTCCTCGTATTCCTCGGCCACCTTGGAGAACATCCACGGCCAGAGATAACGCGCCTCCTGCGCCTCGCGCCCGGCCCAGGCGGCAGAGCCCAGATATTCTGCCGCGCGCTGGCCTGGCACATTGCGCATCAGTTCGATGCCCAGCACCATGGCCAGGCCATAGCGGCCTGCCTCGATCTCGGCGCTGGCGGCCAAAATGGCGATGCTGCCCGAGGCGCAGGCCGCCTCGTGCCGCGACGTCGGAATGCCCGCCAGGTCAGGGTGAACATGGCCGAAGAACCCGCCCAGCTGACCCTGCCCGGCAAACAGCTCGCCGACAAAGTTCCCGACATGGGCAGTTTCGACCTCTTTGGGTTCGATGCCGGTTGCGGCGAAAGCGGCCTCGGCAACATCGCGGAACAGCTCGAACATGCCGCTGCCCTCGCGTTCGAGGTTGCGGGCGAAATCGGTCTGGGCACCGCCCAGCACAAACACTTCGGCGGTCATGTCAGGTTCCTTCCCCGATCATCTGGAGGGCCAGTTCGCGCACCTCGCTGCGCATCACCTTGTTGGTCACGTTGCGCGGCAGGGCTGTGAACGGGAACAGCCGCTCCGGCAGCTTGAACACGGCCAGGTCCTGTTCGCGCAGGAAGCCGGTGACATCGTCCAGGGTAACGGCAGCGCCCTCGCGCGGCACCACGGCCACGCCGATCCGCTCACCCAGCACCGGGTCCGGCAGGGCAAAGACGCAGGCCTCAGCCAGCAGCGGATGCCCGCCGAGCAACTGGTCGATTTCCTCGGGCGAGATGTTCACCCCGCCGCGAATGATCAGATCCTTGCAGCGGCCGACAAAGCGCAGGAAGCGCCCGTCCTGTTCGATCTGGAACAGGTCCCCGGTCTTGAAGAATCCGTCTGCGGTAAAGGCGGCGGCGGTCTGTTCGGGTGCCTGCCAGTATCCCTCGAACACGGCCGGACCCTTGATCTGCAATTCACCGGGCACATTCTCGGCGATGATCGGATCGCCGCCCTGGGGCGGGACCAGGCGCGATTGCATGATCAGCGCCGGTTCGTCGCCATAGAAGGGCGTCAGGTAAAGGCCGTTGGGGAAATAGCTGGCCCGTTCTACCGGATCGGGCACGTCGTCCGGCCCGGTGATCAGGGTCATGCCTTCGTTGGAGCCGAAGATGTTGATCACTGGCAGACCCAGCCGCTCCTGAAACCCCTGGACCATGGCCGGGGCCAGCGGAGCGGAACCCGAACCGATCGTGCGCAGGCTGGACAGATCGACCTTGGCCAGCAGCGCCTCGTTCTGCAGCAGCATGTTCAGCACGGCCGGCGGCGCGATGGTGAAGCTGGGCCGCTCGGTTGCGATCTGGGCCAGATAGACCTGTGGGTCGAACGGATGGTGCAGCACCATTGTCCCGGCCACCCGCAGCCAGGACATGGTGATCCCGCCGATCGAGGCCATGTTGATCAGCGGGAAGGGGTTCAGCATCACGTCCCCGTCCTGCAACCGCGCGGCGATGTAAGTGCCGGGGGCAATGCCGACCCAGTGGTTGTGGCTGCGCGGCACGCCCTTGGGGACACCGGTCGTGCCCGAGGTCCAGCAGATCGTGAAGACATCGTCGGCACTGACCGGGTTGGCCGCCCGATATTGCGCCAGCAGGTCGGGCCGGGGCGGCTCCGATGACAGGTCCAGTGCATCGGCCGGGGCGTCTGGGCCGACCGTCATCAGCCGGATCCGCTCTCCCAGCAGGGGACGAACCACGCCGACATGATCCGCTCCTTTCATCTGCGTGCCGCAAATGAAGGCCTTGGGCTCAACGATCCCGAACATCGTCGACAGCTCGTGGCTGCGGTATTGCACAGCCACCGGGCTGACCACCGCGCCGATCCTTGCCGCTGCAAAATAGAGCGCGACGAATTCGCCGATGTTGGGCAGCTGGATAACGATCACGTCATCCTTGCCGATCCCTGCGGCGACCAGCGCCCCGGCCAGCCGCTCCACCTCGGCGGCCAGTGCGGCATAGGTCAGCCGCTGTGGCGCGCCAAAGGCGAAGTCGGCCCGGTTGGGCGCGTCGATCAGCGCCACCCGTTCCGGATGGGTTCTTGCATTGGCCTCGAACATGTCGGCCAGGGTCTTGTCGCCCCACCAGCCGCTGTCCCGATATGCCTTGCGCTTGCTCTCCCCGGCCGCGATCATGTCAACCGCCCAGCACCGTGTTCGGCCCCATGCCAATGTCATTGCCACTGGCCCAGACCGAGTGCGTGCCCGAGCAGAACCGTTCCGGCAGCACGATCCGGCAGACCGGCCCGGCCGCCAGGTTCTTGGCATCGTAAAGGACGCATTCAGAACGATCCTCGCCCACGTCGGCGATGAACGAGACGAGATAGCCGTCATCCTCGTCCTTGGCATTGATGCGCGGAGCGAAGGGGGTTTCGCTGCCAAAGCGGCCCGGGCCGAAGCTGATTTCCTCGCTCTCGCCCGTGTCGAGATCGTGCTTGATCAGGCCCGTGAACAGGAACCAGTAAGGCTCCGGCACGGCCGAATAGGCATAACGGTATTTCCGCCCGGCATACTTCTGGTTGAACATGCCGAATTCCAGCACCCGGTCATCCAGCCGCTGCTCAGTGGTCTGGCCGGTCTTCAGGTTGAAGCGCCAGCGGTGCAGCTTGGGCTTCATCAGTCCCTGGCTGAGATAGGCCATCATCCGCTCCAGCCCGTCAGGCGCATCGGGGTGCGATTTGGGCTGCGGTTCCTCCTGGTAATAGCCGTCCAGGATCACTTCATCGCCTTCTTCCCAGGCGTTGAGCCAATGCAGGGTATAGGTCGGCTCTGCCTCGAACCAGCGGATGTCTTCCGGCTGGCCCATGCGCGGGATCAGGCCGAAGCGGGTCTTCTGGTCTGGATGGAACTGGACGACGTGGAGATTGCGCTCGAGCAGCTCCGGGTTCCAGTAAAGCGGCATGTCGTTGACGATGGCGTAGTTCTTGGTGAAGGCCATGTCGTGCGGCAGGCGCGGCCCGGGCAGCGGCACCGGAATATAGTGCTTCAGCTTGTTGTCCGGCCCGACCACCCCGTAATGCATGTAGGGGGCGTGCTTCGAGTAGTTGAAGAACAACAGCTCACCAGTTGCCTCGTCGACCTTGGTGTGGGCCGAAACGCCGTCCAGCGGCACCCAGCCTTCGGTGCCGAACTGTTCGAGCGTAAAGGGATCGAGCCGATAGCCTTCGCCACACTGGTAGAAGGTGGACAGGATCTTGCCAGCGTGGACCACCACGTCGGTTGACGAGCTGTCCTTCAGCCACTCCTGCGCCCCCCAGCCCGGCCGGGTCGACTTGTGCGGCGGCTCCATCAGCCCGGCCCACAGGGCGCGGCCGGCTTCCTGCTCGGCCTGGAAACCCTTGGTCCGCACGAACCGGCTGCGATAGGATGCGCGGCCGTTCTTGAAGCTGATCGCGTGGATGAAGCCATCGCCGTCGAAGGGGTGATAGCGCCCGATCGGTTCGTGCACCGGCACTTCCCCGGTGCGGACATAGACCCCGTCGATATCATCCGGAATGGTGCCGATCACTTCGGCATCGCCATTGGCGAAGATCGCGTTCCATTCGTTGAAGGTCGGCCGCCAGGCACCCTGCATGTAGGGGTGATCGGTGTTCTTCAACGTCGAGCGGACGGTTTCGACCAGTTGTGCGGTCATGGCTCTACTCCTTGGTCACGAATTCGGGCAGCCGGGCGGCTGTAGCATAATCGGTTTTCAGGCGGGTGACGATCTCTTCCAGCGGTTCGACCGCGCGGACCGCACCAACGCCCTGGCCAGCTGACCAGACATTCTTCCAGGCCTTGGCATCGTCCTGGGCATTGGCGAAATTGGGCTGTTTGTCTTCGGGCATTCGGGCCGGATCGTAACCGGCAGCGAGCAGGCTCTGGCGCAGCCAGTTGGCCGTCACCCCGGTGATCCCCTTCGATGGTACGATATCTTCCGCGCCGGCTGCCACGACCATGTTCTTGTAGTCCGGCGCGGCCAGGCTTTCCTTGCAGGCGATCAGCGCGGTGCCCAGATAGGCCAGGTCGGCCCCGAGCACTTCGGCAGCCCGGATCGCCCGCCCGGTTGAGATCGCTCCGCCCAGCACGATCGGACCGTCCCAGAACTGGCGCACTTCCTCGACAAAGGCGAAGCCGGCGGTCATGCCGGTGTGGCCGCCGGCACCGGCCGCGACCAGCACCAGGCCATCGACCCCGGCAGCCGCAGCCTTGCGCGCGAAAGCCACCGAATTGACATCGGCAAAAACCAGCCCGCCATAACTGTGAACCGCCTCGATCACCCGCGCCGGGCTGCCCAGCGCCGTGATGACCAAAGGCGCGCAGTGGCGGACCACCGCATCAAGATCTGCTGCCAGTCGTTCGTTGGACGGATGAACCACCAGGTTGGCCGCCCAGGGCGCGGCATGCGGATCGTCGGCGAGAGTGGTCACAATGACTTCCAGCCAGCGTTCCAGCTCCTCGCTGGTGCGCGCATTGGGCGTCGGGAACGAGCCGATCAGGCCGGCACGGCAAGCGGCAATCACCAGTTCCGGCCCGGAGACCAGGAACATCGGAGCGGCAATCGCCGGCAGGGCCAGATTGCGCCTGAGGGCCGCAGGTATGGTCATCTTTCTCCTCTGGATGAGTCCCTTGGCCGGGGCATAAACCGGGCCAGTGGATGGCATCCGAATCCGGCTTGCTTAACCGAACTGACTTGCATAAACATACTTTCTATGGCCGCACAAGCGGTGACTGCAAACCGCCGCGCCAAGGCAAAAAGATAACATCGAACCAGTCCAGATTGGGAGGGACAACATGATCAGACTCACCAGCAAGCTTCTCGCCGGAACCGCGTTCCTGCTGCTGCCCCAGGCACTCCTGGCGCAGGAGGCCACTGATACTGAAGGCGGCCTGGATGAAATCGTCGTAACCGCGCAGAAGCGTGAGGAAGGCCTGTCGCGCGTGCCGATCTCGATCGCAGCTGTCAGCGGAGATGCCATTGCGGAAAAGGGTACCGCCAACCTGGAACAGCTTTCCTCCAGCGTTCCGAACCTGCGCATCACGCAGACCGGGATTGCCAACCGTATTGCGATCCGCGGCATTTCATCGGGCGATAACAAGGGATTCGAACAGTCTGCCGCGATGTTCGTCGACGGGCTCTATTATGGCCGTGACCAGCTGGTCCGGATGCCAATCGTCGATGTTCAGCGGGTTGAGGTGCTGCGCGGCCCGCAACCCACCCTGTTCGGCAAGAACGCCATCGCCGGTGCGATCAGCATCATCAATCGGACGCCGACCGACGAGTTTGAAGGCTCGGTCACAGGATCATACGAGTTCGAGCACAAGGAAACCCAGCTTACTGGCGTGCTGAACCTGCCGCTGGGCGATCAGGCCGGGATGCGGCTGGTCGGCTATTACCGCAATATGGACGGCTACATGTTCAACACCACCCTGGGCCGCAACGAGCCCAATGTGGATACGGTGTTCCTGCGCGGCACTTTCGCGTTGGGTGACGGCAATCCCGTTTCGGCCCGGCTCAAGGTTGAATATGCCAAGTTCGACGTGTTGGGGCAGGCGCGCGAAAACCTGCTGCCGCGCGGCACCTACAGCACTTCGCCGTTCTTCAGCGGCGTGGACACGGTGCTGAACTGGCGCAGCCAGAACAACGGGTTCGACAGCACGACCGAGATCGTCAATTCCACCCTTAACGTCGATATCGAACTCGGCAGCCATGCCCTCAATCTGACTTCAGGCTATCTCCACTACAATTCGACCGAGATCCTCGATGTCGATTATACCGCCCTGCCGATCCTCGATGGCACGAATCAGAACGAGAAGTACGATCAGCTATCGCAGGAAATCCGGCTCACCTCGCCAGGCGAAGGCCCGCTGACCTATATCGTCGGCGGCTATTTCCAGACCTCGCGGCTGCTGGCCAATGACAACGTGCTGCTGGGCTCCTTCTTCCAGGGCCTGGCCGGACCGTTCGCGGGTTTCCGACCGTTGGGCGACTCACGCTCGCTGCGCACCTTCAAGCAGACCTCCACGCTCTGGTCGGGCTTTGCCCAGGCAACATACGCACTGACCGAACAGTTGCGCGTGACGGGGGGCGTGCGCTTCAATCACGAAAACAAGTCGGGTGATCGCCGTCTGACGATTGTCGCCGGGCCTACCAACACTTTCCCGATCCCGACGGTCAGGGCGCTGTGGGGCGCACTGCGGGTCGCCGAGCATTCGATCCAGGGCGATATCTCGGAAAACTCGACCACGCCGATGGCCAACATCCAGTTCGACATCACGCCCGAGCTGATGGCCTATGCTTCCTACGCCAAGGGCGTGAAGGCCGGGGGCTTTGACATCCGCTCCAACGCCTTGCCGACCCATCCCACTTTCCCGGGATCGTTCTTCTTCCGCCCGGAAAGCGCCAACAATTACGAAGTGGGCTTGAAGTACAAGAGCCGCAACCTCGCGGTCTCGGTCAATTACTACAACA
>Ga0315901_10005937_pt1 | contig 14733 bp, 11 predicted proteins | sample LakEriMetagenome_10_FD_203761 | JGI IMG/M metagenome (GOLD analysis project Ga0315901, IMG submission 203761) | Freshwater fungal communities from buoy surface, Lake Erie, Ohio, United States - Buoy 2 MA116 | ecosystem: Environmental > Aquatic > Freshwater > Lake | place: USA: Lake Erie, Ohio... | reverse complement strand
TGCTGCAGCGGTACTGGCTGCATCTGCAGAAGACCCGCCGGTCGAACGACCGGTTCTGGGGAGTATGGCATGCCCTGGCGAGCCTGCCCGAGAACGACTTCGCCGTCCAGGCACCGCAGGTGCTCGGCCGGATACGGGAGGGATCCGAGGCCGGCCCGAACGCCCTGGTCCCCCATCCGACGGTGGTGGCAGTGCTGTCGGAGCCACCCGTGACGACGCTGGCCGAGGGGGCGCAGCGTCTGGGGGCCCTGCTGAAGTCGATCGATGAGAAGTGGCAGCAACTGCGGCAGGCCAACCCAGCCGTTCCCCCGGTCCAACTTCCCGATCCGCTCGAGGAAGAGCTGCGGCTGGTGTTGTATGGGGCCGATGCCCCGGCCAACATGCCGCTGACCACCGGCTGGGGAGTCTTGACGCTGCTGCCCGACCGCAATTCGCAGGGGCAGTATCAGAAGGTGCTGAAGGAGCTGGAAGAGTGGATGATTCGCGCTCCGGGGGCACCACCCCGGGCGATGGTCCTGCAGGACGAAGTCCAGCCGTACAATCCGCGGATCTTTCTGCGGGGGAATCCCAACCGGGGGGCGGATGCGGTCCCGCGTCGGTTCTTCGAGGTGCTGTCGGAATCGGGCCAGCCATTCGAGCAGGGGAGCGGACGGCTGGAACTCGCCCGGGCGATTGCCAGTCCCGCCAATCCCCTGACCGCGCGCGTGATGGCGAACCGGGTCTGGCAGCATCACTTCGGCAACGGCCTGGTGCGCACCCCCAGCGACTTCGGCGTGCGCAGCGAGCCGCCGACGCATCCCGCGCTGCTCGACTGGTTGGCGGCCCGCTTCATCGCGCAGGGCTGGTCACTCAAGCAGTTGCATCGCGACCTGATGAACTCGGCGGTGTACCAGCAGGCGGCTGCTCCCCCGGCGGTGGCGGGGACTGCCGATCCGCAGGAAGTCGACTCTGAGAACCGTCTGCTGTGGCGAATGAATCGCCGCCGTCTCGATTTCGAATCGCTGCGGGATTCACTGCTGTGGAGTGCCGGGACGCTGGACCGGACCGTCGGCGGCCCGTCGATTCCCCTGCTGGGGGGGCCACCGCGGCGGACGGTCTACGGCTTCATCGACCGGCTCTCGCTGCCGGGACTGCTGCGGACGTTCGACTTCCCCAGTCCCGACAATTCCAGCGCCGCCCGCGACAACACCACGGTCGCCCCGCAGGCCTTGTTCCTGATGAATGGCCCCTTTTCGCAGCAGTGTGCCCGGCAACTCGCCGCACTCCCCGAGATTGTCCAGGAATCGACTGTCGAAGGGCGGGTGCGGGGTCTGTTCCGGCGCCTGTTTGCCAGGCAGCCCACCGAGGAGGAACTCGCCATCGCCCGCGAGTTTCTCGGGACTGATCCCGCGATCATCACAGCCGAGACCTGGGGGATCTACGCCCATGCCCTGCTGCTGACGAATGAATTTGTGTTTGTGGATTGATTCTCGCAGCCGCCGCTGCGATGGATGCGTCTTCCCCACCCACGAACAGCGTGGTGCGGAAATTGCCTGTCGCGGCCTGGGGCCGACCACTCCGGATGTCCGGATGCTTTTTCATGACTGCCCTCACTGACGCAGAGCTTGATTTGCTGTTCGCGGCGGCCCTGGCCCAGGATCGCGATGCCACGAACCGGTTCTTCCTGTACCAGCACCAGCACGACTGGCTCCCCTACGTGCGACGCCGTTGGCCGAGCCGCCTTTGGGCGCGCGAGTCGGGGGAAGATGTCCTGCAGGCGGCTGAGATGACCATCTGCACCACCTTTCGGCAGTTCACAGGCGATCTTGAACACTGGCGACGCCTGGCCAAGACGATTCTCACCCACGAACTGATCGAGCGGATCCGGTACTGGGACGCGCAGTGCCGTCAGACCGAGCGGACTGTTTCCGCCGAGAGGCCCTGCGATGATCTGCCGGGACTGGCCGAGTCGTTCGTCGCTCCCGAACGCACTCCCAGTTCGAATGTGGCCCGCAGTGAGCTCCGGCACGAGATTGAAGAGTACCTGGCCGAATTGACCGCCGAGGAATGGCTCGCCTTTCACCTGCGGGATGAAGGCAAATCGTGGGCTGAGATCGGTGAGAGACTGGGAATGAGTGCCGACGGTGCCCGCAAGGTCAACAGCCGGCGCGAAGAACGCGCCCGAGACGACCGTGATCGCTTTCTGAAATTCCAGTAGCCCCGATCATCCGCCGAAGGTGCTGCAGGGGCGATTGGGCTAAGGTCTGTGCCGGGGCTCACTCGCTCCAGAGGATCTCGGTCTCGAGGACTCCGGCCGCCCGCAGCGCCTCCTTGAGATCACTTTCGGCCTTGGCCCGGGCCTCGGGGGTGGGAGCGATCTTCACGCGGACCCCATCGGCATTCGGCTGGACCGACTGGATCGCCTTGACGATCTCTTCCAGCGCGGCCACCTGGGTGGCCCCATTGGCATCCTCCAGGATCAGATCGTGTCCATCGACACGCACGATCACCGGAGCCTCACCCGACTTCCGCGGCTGTTTTTCTGCGGCAGCAGGAGGGGCGGGCGACACAGTCTCTTCCGTTTCCGTCTCGGGACGTCTCGCCCCCTGCGAGGTGGCGGGTTGCCCGAGGCCAAACCCCTTCCCGCCTGGCACAAAGCCGAGGTCGGGCAGATATTGCCCGAGGAAAATCCCCACGGCCAGCGCTCCCACGGCGGTCGCCCCGAAGACCTTTCCCCCCACGCCGCCGCGACGCGGGGCCGCCGGCTTCAAGGAATTGGCCTGGGTTGATGCCGAACGGGACGGACGGGGATCGTGGAGAGACGTGTCACTCATGGCCGGGCAGGATTTCGAACGTGGGGGATGGGGAAGGACTCACACAACTGGCCGGGTTGTCGCGGGAGGGCCAGCCAGACGCTCCTCCCGAACTCTCCGCAGCGTTTCCAGTCGTGGCCGCATGTTGACGGCCCCGGGACGCCGGTTCAAGCCCGGGAAGCCCGGCAGCCACTCGATGGACGCGGGACCGCCGTCACTGCCGTCAGAACTGTTGCCAATTCCGGAACACTGGGAACTGGGCCTGGTGAATGGGACCGCGGCCTGGGCCCCTGGACTGGGACAGGAACATCCAGGCCGAGCCCCTCACCAACGGGACATCTCGACCCAGCGACTCATCACACCGGGAAGATCGAATCCGAGAGGGTGCCGGTGCTGTCGGCAAACGCGTCGACCTCGATGTTCAGCGTCCGCAGGATGCTGAGATACATGTTCGACATCCGGCTGTCGGGCTGCCGCCAGTGGACCCCGTGGCGGATTCCGAGGTTGTTCCCCCCGGCCAGCAGGGTCGGCAGGTTGGTCGGGTTGTGAGTTGTACTCGCCCCGCTGCCAAACAGCACGATCGTATTGTCGAGCACGCTTCCCTGGGGATCGCGGTAACCGTCGAGCCGCTTGAGGAAGCCCGCCAACTGCTCGCTGAGAAACAGGTCGTACTTGGCGAATGCCAACTGCCCGTCGTGATCGTCGGCATGCGACAGGTTGTGGTGTGTGCGCCCCAGACCGAGCTTCAGTGGAAACGTATCACTGATCCCCATGCCGTCTTCCCGATTGAGCATGAAGGCGACCGAGCGGGTGATGTCGGCATCGAACGCCAGGGCGATGAGGTCGAACATGTTCCGGTAATACGCCGCCGGTTCCCCTTCCGGATTCGCGTCCAGGTCGAGGTGCGAATAGTCCTGCGTCTTGAGGGGGATGTCGATCCATTTCTCGGAAGCGACGAGCCGGGCTTCAATCTCGTCGAGCGATGTGAGGTACTGATCCATCTTCTCGCGGTCCGACTGACCGAGTTGCCGGTTGAGCGCCCGCGAGCTCTCGAGCACCGCATCCACCAGGCGGATCCGCCGCTGCAACTGTTCTCGCTGTGCGGCCAGCGACGACCGGTCACCCCGGAACAGCCGGTCGAACACCTGGCGCGGGTTGTTCTCGGCGGGGATGGGCTTCCCCTCGATGTTGTAGGAAATGGTCCCCGTGCGTGAGAGGAAACCAACCCCGGCATCGATCGACAGCACCAGCGAAGGCTGCCGGCAGTACTGCTTCGTGTGCAGCGCCACCACCTGGTCGAGCCCCACGCTGTTGAACATCCCGGGCTTCGGGTTGTGCAGCGGGGCCCCCGTCAGCCACATGTCGGAACACATGTGCGGGTCGGCCTTGACCCCCGAGGGATGATGCAGCCCCCCCAGGAAACTCAGCTTCGACTTGAAGGGAGCCAACGGCTCGGTCGATTTGCCAAATGTGAAGTCGGCCCCGGTCTGCTGCGGGAACCAGCTCCACTCGGGAATTGCGTTCTTGCTGTTCGGCAGCGACATCCCGTTCGCCGTATACATCGCACAAAACCGCCGGGGCGACGTCTCGGCCACCTCCCGGCCCATCGCCTCCAGCAATGGCAGGGCCACAGAGACCCCGGCCAATCCCTTGAGCACGGCACGACGGTCGAGTTTGCGCGGAAGAGTCATCGCAGGGTTTCCAGGCGGTGCCAGGCAGTGCTTCCCTTCGAGGAAGCGGGTTCATCATTCTTACAGGTTCGACAATCCCCACCCGGAACCAGTCGGCCGACCGATTCCCGGGATCGCCAGTCTACTACTTCTTCAGGAACAGGTCACTTCGAACCACCGACTGCAACAGGTCCCGCAGGGGATACTCCTGCTCCCGAAAGCCGGCCGCCTGGGCACGCAGGGTGGTCAGTTCGTTGTAACCGAGGCTGCGCCCCACGGCATAGCCGGTCGCATGTTTCAGGAAACTGAAGACCACCTGGTCGATTCGGTCCCGCGCCAGGTAGACCTTCAGTTCGTCCAGGTCTCCCACCTCGGTTCCATCGGGAAGCCGGGAACGGGCCCCTCCCGGTTGGAGTTGCCGATACAACCCGGCCGCGTCGTAGGTTTCGAACGGCACTCCCCAGGGATCAATCCCCTCGTGGCATTTTTGACAACCCCGCTGACTGCGATGGATCTCCAGTTGCTCGCGAAGTGACTTCGCCCCCCCCTCCTTGGGCAACTGCGGCACATTGGGGGGGGGATCATCGGGGGGTTCGGCCACGATCTTTCGCGCCAGCCAGGCCCCTCGTTTTACGGGATTTCCCTCACGGCCATCCGACAACCCGGCGAGAATCCCCGCTTGGCTCAACACCCCTCCCAGGTGATTCCCGGGGGTGACCACCAGGACAAATCCAAATCCACTCTCGACCCGGTTCCCCACGCCGTAGTAGGTCGCCACCGCCTCATTGGCGACGATGCGGTCGGAGGCGACCAGGTGCCTGGCAGGCAGGTTCTGGTCGAGGAGATGCTTGAGGAACTCCACCGGCTCGCGGCGGAGCTCGGCCTTCGTGTCGCGGGTGAGTCGGGGGAACCGCTGCATGTCGACCGACAGCACATCGAACTTGTCGAGCGACAGCCATTGCGAACCAAACTCGGCGACAAACCTCCCGAACCGCGGGTCCTGCACCATGCGGTCGAACTCGGCATCCAGTGCCCCGCGCAGTTTTCCTTCGGCCGCCAGCGTCAGCAGCCGTTCGTCGGGAGGACCATTCCACAGGAAGTAACTCAGCTTCGAGGCCAGCTCGTGGTCGTCGAGGTCTTCGGGCTCGGGGGTCGCACTCTGCTCGATGAGGAACAGAAACTGCGGCGCGGTGAGAACCACGAGAAACGCATCGACCAGCGCCTGACGCTCTCCCTCGCCGCGATCGCGGGACGACTTCCAGACCGCCACCAGCGAATCGAGCTCGGCCGCCGTCAACGGACGCCGGAACGCACGGGTGGCAAACTGCGACAGCACATCGCGGGCGTAGGCCTGGGGATCTGACTTCGACGGCAGATCGGGGAGCAGCCGCCGGTGCGATTCGGGAGGCCAGCTCTCATGGAAGGGCCCCTCGAACTCGATCGACCGGATGCGCAGGCGGGGCATGTCGCGTCCATCGGTGTATTCGTGTCGGACACCAATTTCCCGCACCCCGGCCAGGTAGTTGACGTTGTTCTCTTCCACATCGGGGGCGGGGAAGTCATTGATTGCCCCGCCGAAGACATACTCCTGCAGTTCTGTCCCGCTCACCGCCTGGGGCATTCCCACCCGGGCGAGCGTGCTGCCGCAATCGCGACGCAGCCCCACATGCACACCGAGGGAGGGATTCCGCTGTTCCATCGCGGCAAACCGGCGGGCGAGGGGATGCTCGTCGGGCAACCGGCTGAAGACCAGCCCCCGCAGGCGGGCATTGTCGTGGAGCCGGACCCGTGCCTCGACCGGACCGGCGGGGAGGCGGACCACCACCAGTGGCGTCGACAGAAACTCCTGACCCTCGGCAGGCTTCTCGGCTTCCAGCAGGTTCCCCGCGAAGGACCGCGGGCCCAGTTGCAGCGACAGCCGGCCGCCCGGTCCTCCCGGTGCCGTCTGCACATCGACCTGGTAAATCCCCTCTTCCGTCAGAGCCGGAGTGGCGACTCCATCCGCGGCGAGCGTCACAGCCACCTGCCCGGCCGAATCGGCCCGGGGAATCGCGGCTGTCCCCTTTTCCAGCAGCAGGGCGTCGGGATAGCGGGCTGCCTGGACCCGCACGCGAAACCGTCCCTGGGCGGGGAGTTCCCGCAGCGAGATCTTGAAGTTGGCCATTGGGCCATAGGTGTCGGACTGGCCGAAGATCTCGGGGCTGGGAATCGCGGGACGCAGCAGCAGCCCCTCGGCAACCGTCTGCCATGCGTCGCCGAGCGGGTACCCGGGGGTCCCCCGCACGCAGGCGAAGACGGCATGGTAGATGCTGTCGTAATGCCGCCAGCCCCGCACAGTGTCGTTCCCCTGGTAACCCTCGATGAAGTCGAAGACCCGCTTCATGCGGAATGGCTGGAAGACAAACGGCTTGACCGGATCGGGCTCGGTCACCACGAAGTCGGCATTCGGCAGCAGGGCGCTGTTGGCACCGAGGATCAGGTTGTCGGGGCATGGCTCGCGATTGATTCCGGTCCCGAAATCCATCCGGAAATGCTGGATCACAGGAGGTTGGGAGTCATCCACCAACGCCTCGGCCAGGGCCCGCTCGGCAATCTGGAAATACGCCTCGACCTGCAACGGGGACAGGCCCAGCGTCTGGGCGTTGTTGGTGAACCCCTCCTTCGAGACCCCATCGGGAGGGAGCGAATCGGTGAGGTCTTCTTCGAGACCGAGCAGTTCCTGCAGGGTGTTGCGGTACTGCGGCACCGTCAGCCGGCGGACGAGGCCATTCCGCGGGGCGACCCGTGACTGGGCCGCGACGATCTGCCCGGCCAGCCATTCGTCGAGCAGCCGCGTTTCATTCTCGGTCGGCTGCGGCTGGTCGGCGGGGGGCATGGTCCCCTCCTCGAGCACCTTGCGCAGTGCCTTGTAGAGACCGATTTGCGAATCCTCAGCTGTCGCCGTGAAGTGATCGAGCCGGACGCCCGACTTGCGTTCGTCCACATTGTGGCACTTCACGCAGTGGTTTTTGAGCAACGGCTGGATTGTGCTGGTAAAGGAATTGTCGTCGGCCGCCAACAGCGGGGGCCCGAACAGATTCCCACCGAAAGCAACCAGCGACAGCCCCAGGAAGAGACAGACCCGGTAAGCCGGCATGGAAAGGGTCTCGGAAGGCGAGGTGAGACACGGGGAGGGAGGGCTGACGGCAGCCTTCACAGATTCTACCAGCCGCCGGGAATACCGGGCAAATGTGCAGGCTGGGGAGTGACTTTTGGTGCGATCTTCAGACCGGATGACTCTGCCTGCGGCAGCCTGCGGGGTGGCAATGGCGCGGGGTGCGTCGTTGGACATCGACTCGGAGAGTCGATCGACTTTCCAAGTCGATGGCTGGTGACTCTCCGACGCACACAGGAATTGGCCGGAAGGTGACCTTGGTGTGATTTCCAAGGCGGGACGACTCTGCCTGCGGCAGCCGGGGGGTGGCAATGGCGCGGGGGATGTCGTTGGACATCGACTCGGAGAGTCGATCGACTTTCCGAGTCGATGGCTGGTGGCTCTCCGACGCACACGGGCATTGGCCGGAAGGTGACCTTGGTGCCATGGGCCCAGTTCGGTCCGGGGGCTGACAAAAAAACAACAGGCCCCGGCATCGAACATCGATACCGGAGCCTGTCGGAAAGAGAGATCGAGACGACCTGAAATGCCGCGCGGGAGGGTGGTCCCGCACGGAGTGCGGTCAAAGGCTGCGGAAGGAGCCGTCGAGGAACCGCTGCGGGCGGTCTCCCCGGCGGGGAATCCAGTTCGATTCCTCAGGCACCTGCCCGTTCAGCAGATCGGAGCCCGGGAGTGGAACCAGCATCGGCTGAGCATTGCTCGACGGATTCGACACATTGCGGTTCGGGGCGACAAAGCCCTGCGCTCGCGGCAGGGACTGCTCGGCCAGACCATCCAGATTGCGGGACGAATCCAGCATGTCGGTGGTGATGACGGTCACTGTGAGACAGGCGGCAGCCAGTGCGACAGCCGGCAACCAGCCACGCCAGTTTGACCGACCCGACCGCTCGTCAAGCGCCCGCATCTGCCGACTGACCCCCGACCAGACCGAAGACTCCTCCGCGACCGGGGAGGGTTGCTGCGTGCGGGCCTGCTGCAGGACCCGCTGACCCGAGCGCAACGACTGCAGGTGCTCGCGGCACTGCGGGCAGGTCGCCACGTGACGCTCGGCCTCCAGTTGGGCCACGACGTCGAGATCCTGACCCACCAGCAGCGCCAGGTCCTGGCGATACTTCTGACACTTACTCATCCACATGGTCTGCCTCGTCTTCGCCGCTGCCCGGCACAGGAATGCGGTCTTCGGGGCTGCGCTCGGCCTGACGACGACGCCAGATCTGTTCGAACCGGGTCCGGGCCTCGGCCAGCCGCCACCGAATGGTCGCCTCTTTGCGGTTCAAAATCGCCGCAATCTCGGACGACGAAAAATTCTCAAGGTCTCTCAGCACCAGCACGGTGCGGTAATGCTCGGGAATCTGCTCCAGCACAAACCGGACTTCCTGCTCGAGATCGAGACGGGTCCGGGGGTCGGCCGAAGCAGGGTCGGGGGGAGTCTCGGTCCGGCTTTCGCTGAACAACAACGGCCAGAGCCGCCGTTTCCTCCGACGCATGTAGTCGAGCCCGAGATTCACCCCGATGCGAAACAGCCAGGGGCCGAACCGCCGGGAAGGATCAAACTGCTCGATTCGCTCGTAGACCCGGATGAAGGTCTCCTGCGACAGGTCTCGCGCCAGTTCGCGGTCGCGGACAAACCGCAGCAACACGCTCATCAACCGGCCTTCATAACGTTTGACCAGTTCGCCAAACGCATCATGATCGCCGCGACGAACCGCTTCCACGAGGCGCGCGTCACTCACCCCACCCCCTGGCGGAAGTGACTCCAGTGACTGCGTCCCCGGTTCAGACATCGTGCGGATGCGGCTGATCATGCCGTTCTTACGCCCGCCCCGCACCGGTTGTTGGAACCTGGTTCGGTGGAATTGCCGGGAACCACTCCCCGCATGGCAGACGACAGTGCAGACCTTGACGTCTGTTTATAGTCAGACTGCCGGGCAGCGGCAAATGGCAGAGTGGGGACTTCTGGCGGAAGCCCAGGTGAATGGAGGGGTTGGGGAAAGACGCGGGTGACCAGACCCGGGGTCTGACGGTGGCCCGGAGACCGCGAGACTGGCAACGGCCGATTCGGCGCTGCGGTTCTGGCTGGCCGTTCGATAAGATTGCCCCGCACCCGCACTGTGCCGGGGACGTTCCTGGCAGAACCCAGGAACACCCCGGGGGCCGGGTTCCGACTTCTCTGGAGAGACCCTCATGACACGCCGAGGATGGATGATGGGAATTGTGCTGGCCGGTTGGCTGGGATGGATGGCCGGTAACGCGGTCGCGATTGATCACACGACCGATTCCCTCGAGACCGTCAAGAAGAACGTCGCGGGCAAGAGTGCCCTGCTGCTGGATGTGCGCGAGCAGGAGGAGTGGGATGCCGGTCACCTGCAGGCCGCCCGTCTTTCGCCCCTCAGTGGCCTGAAGGACAATGCCAAGCTGGAAGAAATGCTCAAGGACCTCCCCAAGGACAAGGTGATCTATGCCCACTGCCGCAGTGGCAAGCGTTGCCTGGCGGCCGGGGAAATCCTGAAGGCAAAAGGCTACGACGTCCGTCCCCTCAAGGCGGGCTACGATGACCTCGTGAAGGCCGGGTTTGAGAAGGCGAAGTAGATTTCACGATCGGCCCCGGGCACCGGTCTGCCATTCGTGAGACTCTCCGTCGGGCGTCCCGCGTCGGCCCGACGGGGAGTGCCTGGAAGACCCGGGCGTCCCCTGGGCCCGCTTTCTCCCCGCCACCCCGAGGCGGGCCACCGCCGACCACGCCGCCGGCAATCGTATGAACCGGAGCGCCGCATTTCGGGAGGAAGACGAGAGCATGCCAGCGTCACTCTGGGACGTGGAATACCTGACCTTCGACGTGGAGACGACCGGCCTCAGTCCCGCGTTTTGCGAGATCGTGGAATTTGGGGCGGTGCGGTTCACGGCCGACGGAACCGAGGTCGGGCAGTTTCAGCAGTTGGTCAATCCCGGGTGTGCGATTCCGTTCCACGCCTCGCGCGTGCATGGGATCACCGATGACATGGTCAGAGGTCAACCCCGGCTGAAGACGGTGTTGCCAGACTTCCTGGAGTTCCTCTCCGCACGCCCGTCGCTCCTGCTCGCCCACAATGCCTCATTTGACCAGGGGTTTGTGGGGGCGGCCATCCGGCGGATCGGCTGCCGGAAAATCCCCGGCGATCCAGTCATTGACACCCTCTCGTTCGCGCGGGCCCGACTGCCGCACCTGCGCCGTCACCGGCTTCCCAACCTGCGCACCCATTTCCGGATCGCGACTCCCGCCGCACACCGTGCCCTGGAGGATTCGCTGGTGCTCAAGAGTGTCTTTCTCAAGCTGGCGCAGTTCCAGCCGGCCGTCACGAGTCTCGACGACGTCTTCCGGTTGTCTCCCCCCAGAAAACTGGGAGGGTGACGGCGGCCACTCGAAGGCGGGCTGTTGACGGTGACCTCTTGACGGCGTTCCCCACCGGGAGGCGCGGTGGAGGGCGATCACTCGACCCGGCGGAGTACGTGAGGGTCATCCATGGAGTTCGACGAGGTCGCAGTCGGCGAGGACGTGATCGCGTCCCACGCTTTGACCGTCATGCACTCCCGAGCCCCAGACCCGCGCGTGGGTCAGGCGCTCGGCCAGGTCCTTGTGGACCCGCCCCGCGAGGTCTTCGACGGTCGCGTTGCGTGGCACGGTGAACGGACTGGTGCGATCGGCGGGTTTTCCCGGCTGCTTGGTGTAGATGCGGATCACGTCGAGCAGTTCGTAGATCCGCGTCCGCAACGCGGCCAGCGATTCGGGACGGTCGCACTCCACCAGCAGCGTGTCGAACTCACGCGGGTACATCTCGCGGAAAAACGCCAGCCGGTCGGCACAGCCCGGATCATCCCCCCGGGTCACCACCAGCAGCGTGCGGATCGAGACCCTGGAAAAATCATCTTCGGCAAAGCCGGTGTGCTTTCCGAGCAGTGTCTTGCGCGATTCGATCTGCTCGATGACCTGCTGCGTCTGCTCGGGGGCGTCGTCGGACGATCCGTCAAAACAGAGCACAATGGCGTCGGCACACTTGAGGATGTTGGTGAGATAAACCTCGTACAGGCTGTCGGTGATCGGCGGGGTGTCGATCAACTGGACCACGACATCTTCCCAGGGCATCATCCCGGGCTGGGGCTCGCGGGTGGTGAAGGGGTAGGGGGCCACCTCGGGAGTCGCACTGGTCAACTCCTTCAAGAGCCGGCTCTTGCCGGCGTTCGGGGCCCCGACCAAGACCACCTGGCCCGACCCCTGCCGGGGGAACTTGAAGGTCTTGGCCTTCTTGGGTGCCGAGCGCTCGGCCTGCTGCTCGGAGCGGGCGTCCTTGAGCCGGGTCTTGAGCTCGGCCTGAACCTTCTCCGACGCCTTGTGCTTGGGAAGCAGTTGCAGCATCAGTTCGAGGCAGCGGATCTGCTCGTCCGTCGACTGGGCGCGGCGGTATTCTTCCTCGGCCTTGCGGTATTGGGGTGTCGCGTTGACAGCCATCTCTGAATCCGAATGGGGATGTGGCGGGGCCGGGCTACATCGTCTTGCCGAGCGCGTGCGCCACCTTGCGGCAGACCGCCATCGTCGCCTCGAACTGGGCGAGATTCAATGTCTGGGCCGCGTCACTCATCGCCTTCGCCGGATTCTGGTGAACTTCAATGATCAGGCCGTCGGCACCGCAGGCGACCGACGCGGCCGCCATTGACGGGACCAGCGAGGCAATCCCGGTCCCATGGCTGGGATCGACCACGATGGGAAGGTGGGTTTTTTCGCGCAGGTACGGGACCGTCGCGAGGGGGAGTGTGAAGCGGGTGTGTGTCTCGAAGGTGCGAATACCGCGTTCGCAGAGGATGACCTGCTGGTTCCCCTGGTCGAGGATGTACTCGGCAGCAAGAAGAAATTCTTCGATGGTGGCCGACGGACCGCGCTTGAGCAGCACCGGTTTCCGCTGTTCGCCCACCGCCTGCAGCAGGTGGTAGTTCTGCATGTTGCGGGCCCCGATCTGGAGCACGTCGGCATAGCGGGCGACTAGTTCGACATGGTGGGGGGTCATCACCTCGGTGACGACCGCGAGCCCGGTCTCTTCGCGGGCGGCAGCGAGCAGTTCGAGTCCCCGCTCTTTCATCCCCTGGAAGGCGTAGGGGCTGGTGCGGGGCTTGAAAGCGCCACCGCGAAGGGCGTTCGCGCCGGCCGCTTTGACCAGTCGGGCCACTTCGAGAATCTCTTTTTCTCCCTCGACCGAGCAGGGACCGGCAATCACGCCGATCGTCCCCCCCCCCACCGTCAGGCTGCCGGTCTTGACGACGGTCGGATCCTTGCGGGTCTCGCGACTGGCGATCTTGTAGGGGGCGAGGATCGGAAGCACCTTCTCGACTTCCGCGTCCCCTTCCAGCTCGGCCTGGGTTCCCTCTTTCTCAGCCCCGGTGGCGGCGATGACTGTCCGCTCGACGCCGACGATCACATGGGGTTTCATCCCCAGCTCTTCCAGTCGCCGGGTGAGGCGGTCGATGGTGGACTGAGAACTGAGCGGCTTGAGCACGATGATCATGAAACAAAACCTGCAGGCTGCGAGGGAACCGGCGGCCGGGCGTGGCCGCACGAGTCAAAGGGGGTGGGATGGAGAACAGCGGAGGGGAAATAAAAAAACAGGCCCTGAAATCACTTTGATCTCAGGGCCTGCACGAATCACAGTCTTGCGGTGTTCAGCGTACCGCAGATCGGTTCGGGCCCTGGATGACCCCATACCACTCTCCAAACCGCCAGCCAGGGCGACCGAAACCGCCTCGCGCAGAGCGAACTTGAAAAATGATCTGACGCATCACAAGACACCGAGTCTGGTTTGAGACAACCTGAAATACGGATGTAGATACGCACCCGGTTTCAGGACCGCTGAACAGACTTCCGCCCGGTGGGGGAACGCGTCGCAGGGACGTCCTGCATTTTCCCGCACACGGCCTGGAAGTGGTTTTGTTGCTGCCTGAGCGGTTGCTCTGACAGGAATCGACGAGTCAACACACGCAGCCCGTCAACTGCTTATCAGGCAGCACACCTCTGGGAAGTACAACACATATACTGAACCACCTCCTTCCGAATCGGGGACCGCCCGGGTTCGGTGCTTCCACAAAGACACCTACTGCCGGCTTGACACCAGCCCGGAGCACGTCTGAACCGGGCAACCAACTCATCACTTCTTTCTATAACGGGGGGATGAGGGAGTCAACACTTTTGTCGGCGATTTTTCGGGGAGTGAAACCGGCACCATGCGCTGCCGACGGCTGTTGCCTCCGAGCAGGCAGAGCACACCCCGTCGCAACTCATCCCCCGCCCCCCGTGACAAGGCGGCGAGCGGACGACCGGCCCTTACCTCCAACAGGTCGCACTCCCAGGGGCCGACAGGACGCTCGGCACCCGTCCAGAGGCGGCGTTCGGCACCGAACGCCAGGGCCCGTTCGGGATGCACGCAGAAATCCTCCAGCCCCCAGTTGACGGCCAGGGTTCCTGTCAGGCGGTCGGTCCACCGCTCCACACTGCACCGCAGGCGATCGAGATCGGGGGTTCCTCCCGGATCCCGGCCATCGACCGAGACCAGCAATTCGAGCAACGCTTGCCGCAGGCTCAGCGCTTCATCCAGGACGCCGGACACAGGTCCCCGCCAGCCGAGGGAGCCGGGTTGCCCCTCCGGATGCAGCTCGGCATTCACCGCCATCGTCAGGACCTGTTGTGACCAGCAACACCCCCAGAGTCGCACCACAAGGTCGGTGGCGACCACCTCGGCCACCAGGGGCCACGCATCGAACCGGACCCGTGCCGAGAGACCGCGCTCGTGTTCATGTTTCCGCCGCAGATCGTGCAGTTCATGGCTCCAGGTACGACTGACCTGTTGCCAGTGCCGATTCCACGACTGGCACAGCGACAGCTCCACCGGGCTCCAGGGAGGTGGAGCCTGGACCCAGTCTTGCGTGATTTGTACCGCGATTTCCAGGACCTGAGCGAGATTCACCCGACACCACCGGTGTTGAAACACAGCCCCCTCTGCTGGTCCGCCAGTGTCGTCACGAGGGGCCTGCGCTCACCCGACACCGCACCACCCCCACCGGAACAGAGCCGTTCGCCCTGGACGGGGTGATGCTGCGG
>Ga0315901_10005935_pt1 | contig 14736 bp, 15 predicted proteins | sample LakEriMetagenome_10_FD_203761 | JGI IMG/M metagenome (GOLD analysis project Ga0315901, IMG submission 203761) | Freshwater fungal communities from buoy surface, Lake Erie, Ohio, United States - Buoy 2 MA116 | ecosystem: Environmental > Aquatic > Freshwater > Lake | place: USA: Lake Erie, Ohio... | reverse complement strand
TAAAGTCAGGGTGAGGATTTTTCAACTCACCTTCTACCACCACGCTCATGTCTTCGGCAATGCCCACAATTTGTGTCACTTTGTCATCGCCCACAATCTTGATCAAGTCAATGCAGCCAAGATCATAAGTGTGTTCTACTAAATCTAAAAGATAATCTCTCATTGTATACTCCTATAGGTTATTATATAGGCCGCACAGTTACATTACAACTATTTTGGCCAACGTCTGTCCACCTCTTAGGCTTGTCACAGTGCCCGGTTTGCGTAGTTCAAACCATGCAATGTCACCCAGGCCCAGGTGACGATCAATTACTTCAAAACCGTGTCGTTCTGCTCGTTTTTGTATTTCCCCGCCGGGGGTGTAACACATAAAACTTCGCTCGCACAAGGCCACACCGTGTGCACGGTCACAGTCATTGAATGTAAAAATAAAACTACCGCCGTTGCGTAGTTTTCGATAAGCAGCCTCTAGATAACGATCAATCACTTCCATGGGACGATAGTTAAAATAGTTGTAGGCAAATATAAAACCAAATTGATCGCTGGGCAAGTCGCGCAGGACTTCTTTGTCCAAGTAGTCATTGACATGATACACACGTAATCTGCGTTGGTACTCCAAGGTAAACTTTTCAATGGCTGGTGCCACTAACTCTTGTGCTTGGTCCACAATGTACAACGGGTCAAGAGGCACCAAGTCTTCAATAAAATTCTCTAGCCCAGGCCTAATGATCATGCCAGGTACTCGCCAGTCACTGTATTGTCGCAACCGACTGCGCAACAGTATATTACTTTCACCATCAATGGCCATTCTACGCTGTAGAATATGCTCATTGGTTTCATAGTACATTTCGTGTTCCCAGAGATTACTGCTGTTTTGATAGTAAGTGGGTTGCAGTTTTTCTATTTCAAACTGAATGTGTGTTTTGGTTTCAGCCAGTTTGAGATTGAATGTGTTAAGCGATGCTTCTACGCTGGCTCTAGCAGCCACAACTTCTTGACTGAGATTGTCAAACTTTATGTTGTGATTCAACACAGTGTACACAGCACTGTCCAGCGCTCGTCGAGCAGCGGCGCAGTCAGGTTCATGACTGTGCAGTTCCAGCAAGTTTAAATAGTCAACAAGGTCACTAAGCTTCATTCAAAACTAAACAATGATGTAAATGTATTTTCTGTGTTGGTAGCAGATGCTAAATCCCAATCCAACACTCCCAGTAAGTTGTCAACCTTTTGGTCCACAACAGTTGCTTCCATGAGTCCGTCATCAAACGGCAGTTCAATAAACCATGCAGGCAATCTTGCTTCATCTGTGGGATAGCCAATGCTGGTCCACCCCAGTGCATTTGACTTGAGTTTGCACACAATGGTTTTCATACCATCAACAATCTGCATTGAATAATTGTCACCATTCATCTTACGCATTTGATTCCAGTTTAGCGCCGCACGTACATGCCCTGGCATGTTGGCTTTGCCTTGCCTGGCCTCTTCAGCTGCATACTTGGTTAAGTTGTTCACACGCTTGGGTGACCCTTTCTCCCAGCCTGGCCGCTCTTTAAATTCATACTTGAATTCGCGGATGCGTTCTACAATTTCTTCTCGACCGGCACCAGCAAGTAGTTTATTTAGAATTTCTAGCAAGAAATCTTGAATTACTTTGGGTGTATCACTGCGCTTCAAATCCAAGCCCATGGCTTTGGTCTTACCAGGTTTGCCATCCACGTCCAGTCGCTTGCCTTCCAAGTCAATGATGTTCACAGCATAACGCTTCTTGGTGATAAACAAACTGCGGTCAGCAACCAGTTCACGACCTGCTTTGATTAACGATCCCATGTCTCTAGGACAATGAAATGCCTGTTCCATAAACGCTGGAAAGCTCTCGTTTACCTGATCAGCAATTGAGTCATACAGTTGGATGCAAGTTTCTTTTGACCATTCCATACGTCCTTCTGCAACTTCTTTTTTCAGTATGGGCCACGCAGAAAAATAGCATGAGTCCGTGTCGCCATAGATGATAGCCTTGCCGGTGTGGTCATATTCGCCTGTGATGCACTCGTTAATATAAGCGTCCATGTGCTTGGCAATTGATCTGCCTGCTAGTGTGGTTGACTGACCAATACGTTTGTCAAAGAATCTACAGCCGGGATTCAAAATAGCACCATACAAACTGTTCAAGTTAATCTTCTTGACCAACTGACGCTTGTCCCAGAACGCAATTTCTTTAGGATCCTTGGTTTCTTTCTTCTTGGCCTGCATCTCCTGACGTTCACGATACCAACGTTCCAGCAAGCCAGGTATGATACCTTTTTTCTCAAAAGTCACAATGGTGCCGTTGGCAGTGAGAATCCAAGGATGGTTTGAATCAAAAATCAACTGCCAGACTTCCATGGCCGAATGTACCGACTCCTCGCCACTTTCCCAATCAATAGTTATCTCTGTACCACGTTGCTGTTCCATCACTGCTGTGTACTCCAGTGATGCAAACAAGCCTTCCCATGCAGCCGCAAATGAATCACCTTTGGCCATGTTGTCTTTGATCAGCTTGTTGGTCATAATCGGGCGTAATTGTCCAACAATGGTTTCTGGACCCATGTTCATGGCACGAATTGCTGATGGATACAGTGAATTGATGTCCACACTTCCAATCCATTCATGCACGCCTTTCTTGGGATAGGCAACATACGCACCTGCGGCTTGTGTGTCCTCGTCTGTGAGTCTTTGCTTGCGGTTGGGAACAACCATACCACGTTCATGTGCTTCGTTAATAATGGCCTGTTCAGTCACTGCCACAGCACCCATTGTGGTTTGTAGCAACACAGTGTTGGCATGGGCAAGTTCGTTAGCAAGATCCAAGAAACGCAATTTTTTATCTAATCTTGCAATAAGCATTGTGTCTTGGCGGTTGTACTCAATAAACTTCTTGAAGTGTTGATTGTACAACTGATCCAGTGTTCCTTCAAACTGTGTTTTGCGTTCGCCCAGTTCGTATTCACCAATAGCATCTAATGAGTATGAGTGGCGTTCTTCATATGTGTACTTGCGATACAGTTGCATATAGTCCATATGCACACGACCAATCAAATCATAGGTTTCGTTTTCGGCACCAAAGCGTTCAAACACACGCTTCTTGGGCAGTTGCCCCCACAAGCAGAATTTACGTGTGTCGTCTTTGCTGAGCACTCGCACACATCTGTTGACAGTGTAGGGAATGTCATAGCCTTCTGAGTTCCAGCCAGTCACAATGTCAGCGTCATCAATTAAGTCCAAGAAGGTCTTGATCATTTCTGCTTCGTCAGCAAACAAGATAGTGTTCTCAAAGTCTTTCGCCAAGTCCTGTGCTGTTTCCCAGCTCAAACCTCGGGGCGGTACTGCCAGGGTAACAAGTTGGTCAAGCCAATCAAGGTAGACTGAAATAGCGGTGATAGGATTAAACGGATCCTCCACCGGACTGAAACCACGTTCTTGATCAAATGCAACCTCAATGTCAAAAAACGCTGTGTGTAGTTCGGGCGCATTTTGGTCTTTGTAGTTTTCTTCAAGACATCTAAAAATGGGATTGATGTCGCTCTCATAAAGTTGCTTGCCGCTTTGAATGCGGACTTCTTTGCGGAACTCTTTGTTATTGCGTGTACTAAACCTTGATACGGGTGTGCCGTAGATGCTTTGAAACTTTCCACGTGGATCATCGTAGTAGAAAATGTAATTTGCTGGGTATTCTTTGTAGACTCTCACGCCGTCTCGGCGCTCTACAACATGAATGCGATCGTGTTCACGATCAAAAAGTGCGTCAATATAACTCATTGTTCTCCGTTTGTGGCCGGACTGGCCTTGCTACATGCTCGTAAGTGAGCGACTCGCAGATATTTATAGAGTTTTACCAACAGTTTCTAAAATAGTTTCCAGGGTTTCGTGATCTTGCTTCTCTTTGCCAAACTCGGCCTTGTGTGCCAGTTTGATGGCCTTCTTGAGAATGGCAGGTTTGATTTCTAACTCTTCAGCCACAGCCTTGATGGTGTCGGTAAGTCCACCGTTGAGTGTTTCAATCTCGTGAAGCACAGTCATGCCTTCGTTGATGATCTGGGTGAGTTTGAGTTTTTGTTCGCCGTTAAATGTCTTGCTCATGGAGCCTCCTAAAAAAACAAGTATACAGTTTTAGTGGTGGCGTGTCAACATGAATTTGCTCACTTTGGATCGCAAGGTAGCGAATCCATTGACCCAGGCAGCAGCCGCCCACTCGGTCCTAAGGCCAGAGTTCTTATGTTTGGCGTATTTTTTTGATTAGGCTACGACTTGGATCCCAGTTGTGACTCCAAGTCAAAGACTCAGCGGCTACTTTTTTAGCATATGGATTTGGTCCGCCAGTATTAATTGATGCCTTGCCTGGCGTTTGCAAGTTTCGAATCATTTCGGCGTCTTTTGATCCTGGTTTAACAGCAGGTAGTGATGGCGCTGAAGTTGGTGCGGCGGCCGCGGCAGGCTGTTTTATTCCTGGGGCACCAGATGCGGGCTTGACGCTCATAGTGGTTTTGCTATAGCCTGTGGGCCCACCTGCAAAGTTAGCAGGTGCCGCAGGTTTCTTTGTGCCTTGCATGCCTGGCAAGTTCATTACATTGGTTGCATTAAACCCAGGTGGGCCACTTGCGGCTGGCGTGGCTGTTGCAACAGGTTTAGCGGCTGCACTGGCACTAGGGGTTGTGGATGCTGGAGCAGCCGGTGCAGGTGCTGCCGCGGTGGTTGGAGTTGAAAGTTCGGCTCGTGTAAGTCTGCGTCCAGTTTTTGGATCCATGACTGGAGCAAGCATACTGGATTTCCCGTCAGCGCCGGCAGCAGGTTCAGTGGCAGCGCCGTTGGCATCAGCACCTGGTGCAGCAGCCGGCAACCCTAACTCGCCATACACACTGGAAACTACTTCGGGGCTTACCCCCTGTGTCTGTAACCATGCTGCCAATTGATCACTGTCAGTGGGCTTGCCACCTTGGTGCCAATTCATTTTGAGTTTGTCAGCAGTGACTTTGGTAGTGAGCTGATGTCCAAATTTGCTAAGGGCACCACCTACTTTTTTAACACCTCGATCTAGTGCATTAAGGCCACGACCAATCAAACCTGGCTTGGCTGACACTGGTGCTGGAGCATCGGACATGTCAGGTCGATAGAGATTTGGCAATGCATCGCGCCCAGGGCCAGTTTCTACATATTCAACCAAGCGATTGTGATAGTTAGCAGTCTGCTCAATCACATGTAGCACGCCTTGATAGCTCAAGACCACACTGTTCCCCATGTTTTGGCCACGACTTTCGTTCAAGGCCCAACGGTGTACGGTTCTGCGTTGATTTACCATTTCAACAAACGGCATTGGCTTGACTTGATAGATGTTTTTTGGCAGATAATTTTCTTTGACCTTTGCACTTGGAAACATAGGGGCAAGACCTGGTTTGATACCTTGCATAGAACCATCAGGTAGTTGCACAGCATTGGGCCATCGTTTCATGTAGTCAGATTTCCAGGCATCGTATGCAGCTTGTTGACGAGCCAACTCTTCGGCCGGCAAGTTGGAGTTTGGTGGCACAAATGCACCCTTGTCATTGACTGGGATACCGTACTCAAGTTTTTGGCCTAGACTGTCAGTGGTCACAGGTCCTTTTTGCGAATAATCTATAGCAGCACCGCGACCAGCGGTGTCGGCAGCGCCGGCGCCAGCTTCGGCGCCCCCAGCTGCTGGTGGTGTGTTTGGGTCAAGTATCGGACTGGTTGCTTGGCTAACGGCGTCTTGTGCCACACGGTCGGCTGCTATGCCGCCGTCAGAGCCGAAGCGACCCATACCTTGTTGTTTTAAATTGTTTGTGGCATCAAGGCTGTATGAACTGTTGTTTGGATTGTACTGACCAGTATAGCCAGTGGTGTCGTATTCTTTATCAAACCGTGCATAATTAGCAGGATCCGGAGTGGTATAACTCATTCTATTCAAATCAGGAATATCAGATGGATCTGGAAGTTTGATAGTTTGTCCTGCTTTCAATATGTTAGGGTTACCATCAGGACTAAAAAATATGTCATTACCGGGAAGTCGTCTAAACGCTTCTGGATTGATTTTTCTATCTGCCAAAATATCAGATAGTGTGTCGCCTGGCTTGACTTTGTAGTCTACAGAATTGCTCACAATTTCATCAAATCTTGATGGTACAGCATCTGTGGCAGGAGCACCTGTATCTGTGGGAGCAGCAACGTTATCAGCACCAGGCTGATTGCCAATCATGCCAGCAGCTTGTTGTCCAGCCCAGGCCAGGGCCGAGGCGCCTGCGCCTTTGCCAAGCACGCTAGACAGTTTGTCGCCACGAATGGCCGAGTCTAATGCGTATGTCAATCCAGCAATTGCGGGCAAACCTGCACCGCCTGTGGCTAAGCCAGCAATGGCTACCAAAGCAGCTTTGGCAAAGCCTGCTGTCTTGGGATATTCTTTGGCCAGCATGCGGTATTTTTTGATTGCTTCCATGGCAGCGCCCTTTTGGCCGCCTGTGAGATTGGCCAAAGCATCCGTGGCTTTGTCATATGCAACATCCACAGCAGCCACTGGCGCTGAGGTTTGAATACTGTTAAGCACACCAGTCACTGCATTTTTTACTGCACTGGCAGCGTTTACTGTGGTATCTTTGGCTCGGCCAGCAATGGTTCTATTACCACCAGCAGCGGTTTGTCCAGTTTCTATTCTTTTAAAAATATCTAGAATTTCGGGTTCGGTCAGTTTCTTTTCAACCAATAACTGTCCCACTCGTTGCCAACTGCGATACACTGGATCTTCCAACAACTGAGCTTCAATGAGCTTGCGCTGGCGGCTCTCAGAAATTCCTCTTGGGTATAATTGGTCTAGTATCATATCAACGTTCTTCTATGTAATCTTGATCACTGTTGGCCATTTGTTGTTTACGACGGCGTTTGAACAGTTCCACTGCCATGTTGGCATGGTCGCGACTGCGGAATTTACTGGGCAACGATTGTCCATCACGGCGAATTTCATAACCAGTATCATCATCTCCCCAGCACTCTAACACAGTGCCGTCGTCCATTTCATACACACTAACTGGTGCAGATTCAGGCAACACTGGGTCTTGTTCAGGAGCCTGCGGTGGAACCTCAACAGGGTCTTGTGTGGTGGGATCTTCTTCCACTTGATCTTCTTCGGCTCGGCGTTGGTGCACAGCATCAAGAGCTTTGTCTTTTAGGTCACGACTGACAGCAACTTTCTTTTCCAGTTTGTCAAGATAGTGTGTGAGATCTTTTTTGACTTTGCTCAGCATGTCTTCTTCAATCTCGCCCATGACTTCGGCTAGTCTGCTTTCGTTAGCACCCACAGCCATGCCCTTCATGGGATGCTCAGGATCAGTTTTGGCACCTAGAGCTCGAATGTGTTTGGGCTTGAACAATGCAGGCAGTTGTGGAACGCCTTTTTGTTGTTGATTGAGTCCGTGCTTGACGTTCACAGGAGTAAGCTGTGATTCTTCTAAGTCACGTAATCGTTGCAAAATAGATCTAATGTCTGAACTCATGCTCGTTGGTCTTTCAAGAAACTCTTCAACATCCAGCCGTGCTTGCCATGAGCATCAATGCGCTCGGCTAGAAAATCCATGATGCCTTGTTGATTTTCTTGTTCGGCAATTTGAAAAGTTTGGTTTAGTAGTTCTATCAGTTGACCGTTGTTGGCCAATAGTTCTTCAATCATGAGTCGGGCACGTGGAATCTTGGTTTGCCCGGATATTTCGCTTAGTTCAGCAAAGCGTTCAAAACTGCCAGGAGTGTAGTCGTCTAGCACACGAATGTATTCGGCAGTGCGATCAATAGAGTTATTGTAGACTTCTTCGTAGATGTTGCCAAAGAATTCGTGCAGTTGGGCAAAATCAGGACCCTCCACGTTCCAGTGAAATAGCTGGGCCTTGATTACAAATGCGTATTCAGTTGCCAGGAGAGTTTTTAAAGCGTCCGCGAGCATTCTTGTTCCTTTTATATTCCTTGGGCGTGTTCGGTGTTGGATCTGACCCAGTGATGTATTTACCAGTTAATAGGCTTCCGCCAGATCTTGATTGCATGCCCAGGGGCATGGCTACAGGCGCTATTGCACCGGCCACAGTGCCCGATTCAGGTAAAAATTCTTTAAGACGCATGGTGTATGTGCACTTCACCATTGATAATGCTTGCAGGGCCGTGTTGTACTCGCATGTTACGAGTTTTAAGGCCTGCACCTTCGGGATCTAGTAATTCATAACGTATGGTGTATTTTCCCGGTGGTGCTTGAATTTGAAATTCTTCTTCTAAGTACACATGATCCCAGATCCATGTGCGTTCACAAAACAATTCATTGTTTACATAGGCGCGGTAACGTGGCTGTCGATTGCTCCATTTGCAATAGACATCAACCACTACTTTGACAAATTGATTTTGCATAGAGTTATTTAGCCATAATACTAGGGTATAAATATCACCATGCTGACTCTCAAGCAAATTCGCCAAGTACATGTTGAAATCACCACAAGATGCAATGCCAGATGCCCCATGTGCATGCGCAACTATCGAGGCTATGACTACAATTCAGGTTATCCTATTTGTGAACTCAACCTGTCTCAATTCCAACACATATTTTCACCCACAGTATTGGCAGGATTAATGAGTGATGACCCACCTGAAAATGGTCGTGTGCCACAGTGGTTTGGTTTTAGAGGCATCACATTCAACGGCAATCTAGGCGACTTTGGCAATGCATCCGACGGTGCGGAAATTGTGGAATATCTTGCTGAACACAATATTCCAGTTGTGGTCAACACTAATGGCAGTTTGCGGTCACCTGAGTGGTGGGCTAGACTAGCGCACGCCAACGTCACAGTGGGGTTTGCCATTGATGGCCTGGCAGACACACATCATTTGTATCGTCAAGACACAGACTGGCACCGAATTATCAAAAATGCTCAAAGTTTTATTGCAGCCGGCGGGCATGCATTGTGGCGTTTTGTGCCATTTGAACATAATCGACACCAAGAACAAGAATGCCGTCGCATGGCACACGACATGGGGTTTAAAGATTTTGTCAACATCTATGACGGGCGAGACAACACGCCGGTGTTTACGCGACAAGGTGAATACAGCCATCAAATTGGGCATGATCCTAGACCACAGCACATAGTTCCCAATGTTCAACCCATGCTGGAAAACCACATTACCTGGTATGATTCAAAACGTGTAAATCTAGATCAAGATCGTGCTGGCATGAATATACAGTGTTTGCATCAACGCAATAGAGAAATTTATGTGGCTGCAGATGGCTCAGTCTATCCGTGCTGTTATCTGGGATTTTATCCAGGACAGATGCATCATCCAGGCAATGACGAACTGGCTCTGTTAGTTCAAGAAAACAATGCGCTGGAATATGATTTAGCACATTGTCTGTCTTGGTTTGAGTCTGTGGAACAAACATGGCAGGCCACCAGCATTGCCACAGGTCGACTATATCAGTGTGTCAAACACTGCGGAAAAATATGAATCACACCTTGCAAAAACTCATGAGTCGGTGGTACAGAATCACTGTACAGCACTTTGATCCTGACCGTTGTGCCAGCAGTCGTAAAGAAACTAGCCAATTGCGTGATGACATAGTGGCCTTGTTTGAGCAGTACAATATCAAATCTGTGTTTGATGCAGGCTGCAACGACACTGCCTGGGCCAGAGAACTCAACACCTATATCAAATACAGTGGTGGCGATATATCACCGGGGCCGGTAGCTGAAGCATGGAATTGGCGCCCGGACCTTGACATCTCCATACACGATTGTACCACAGATCCGTTCCCGTCAGTAGACTGTATTCTCAGTCGTGACGTTGTGATACATTTGAATCAAGCAGATCAGCAGCGTTTTATCAACAACTGGTTGTCTAGCAGAGTACCATGGTTGCTGGTAACGCAACAACGAGAAGTAATTAAAAATCAAGACTTTGAGTATGCTGAAGACCGTCTAGGCGAATCTCAAATCAATTGGCAACTACCGCCTTGGTCTTGGCCCAAACCACGTGAAATCATTCAAGAAGTTGTTGACACAATACCAGGCAAAGCTATTGGTCGTTGCTTGGCCTTGTGGCACAGGGATGACATTGCATGACCACTGCAAGAGTTTTGTTTTTGGCTCGGTATCGTGTGCCACATGCTTGTTTTGCGTTGCAATGGGATCATATGTTGCAAGGCATAGATCATACCATTGTTGCCACTCCCATGACTCGCGATGAACTAGAACCAGTTTGGGAACGTTATGGTATTGACAGCAGTGGGTTTCAATATGTCAACGACGCTGATATATATCAACGTTATCCACAGGTCAATAATTGGGTGTTTGAAGATGACTATCGTGGATGGTGGTTGCGGCAACAGGCTATAAAACTCAGCTACCTTGAGATGCTGGATGTAGATGTCATGCTCATGCATGATCCTGACACTTTCATGATTGAACCTTATCGTTGCTATGATACTGATACCAACCAACTCAACATGATGACACTGTTGAACACCACACAGGGCAGTTACGAAGGCGTGTTTCAAAGCATAATGGGCATTGAACGAACAACTCCAAACTGCTTTGTTACTGAGTTGGTACCAGTCCGTAAAAGTGATTTTGTTGCACTACAAAAACATCTAGCAAATCGTTGGCCTACAAAACATTGGTTAGATGCCATAATTGATGCTGTGCCTGGCATGCCCACTGTGCCACCCTGGGGTACCGGAAACATTATCAAATGGTTCTCAGAATATGAATTCTTGGGCAACTGGGCTGTGCATTGTGGCAATGTTGTGTACCAAGAACAACGTCGATTTGAGTATAATAGTTTGGAAAAGATTGATCAATTCAACAGTCAACACAATGCCATTTGTGATGCTGTGCCTGATTTACAATGGAGTATGCAGATGAATTGGGATACTTTGGAGATACCAGGATTTGATCAATATCAATCACGGGTGCTGGCAAGAATTGATGAACTTACAAGTTTACAATCCTGGTAACACCGTGATAAACGCTTTGCAAAGTTGGGGCATCACTGGATGCCCCAGTGCTTCTGCACCAGTGGTGGCCATGCATGTGTTGTATAATCATCCCACACGCTGGCCCGGTATTCAATTTCAACGTGAGTGTCCACAAGTTTACCAACTCAATGTGTCTGACTATCAGCATGTGCTGTTAACTGCGGCCGAAAATTATTCAATAACTGATATTGAAGACTGGGCCAGTCAACAGAATTTTCAAAACTATTCAATAGCATTGGGCGCTCGCCCCACACAAGGTTGGCAAGACACTGAACATTGCTTCTACCGCCCTTATTGGTTGCCGCATTTTTTTGCACGTAACCATCAATTAGAAATCAGCACTATTGACCCGCCATTTGTGTTTGACGCATTGTTGGGTGCAAGACGCTTGCATCGTGATTTTGTCATGCAACATTTACAACAGTCAAAGTTGTTGGATCACAGCATAGTAACTTATCTTGATTGTTTTCCAGGTGGAGACAACACTGCTGACATCAACTTTACATGGCCCTATGTCAGTCCCAATCTTGATCCTAACTGGGAGGTTGCCCCCAAGATCAATAATCTTATCAGCTTTGAAACACCTTGGCAAATTTACCATCGCACTCGATACAGCATTGTGTGTGAAAGTTTGTCTGATGGCAGTGGGTTTTTTCTAACTGAAAAAACCATGAAAGTGTTATGGGCTCAAAGAGTTTTTGTGATGTTTGGTGTGCAATATTTTTTACGCAATCTCAAACAACTAGGATTCCAAACGTTTGATTGCATCGTTGATGAAACATATGACAGCATTGCTGATCCTGGACAGCGATGGCAAGCGGCCTGGCAGTCAGCACAACAATTGGCTGATCTAGATCCAGTACGTGTGCGTGAGCTAGCCCAGCCTATAGTAACCCACAATCATCAACGACTGATACAACTAGAAAAAGAAATGCAAGCTTGTACCAGTCAACGACTAGCAGTCATAGCCCAAAGTCTTGTTTGATGCGTTGATACCATTGCTCGGCAATGAGTTCCTGGCCCTGCGGCGAACTGTGATAACCAGGATCGTCACCTGTGAATGGATTGTTACCACAAATGGCCTGTGGGTTTTGTGCAGAATCAGTCAGCAAGTATGCACTGGGCAACACTGCGGGAAACTGATCACGCCACTGAGTAGCACGTGATGGATCAAATGGCCACAGCAGATTTGGCAAAAACAAAAACTTTATGCCAGCATAGTACATCTGCATCACACCATCACGCATGATCCACTCATCGCACTGCTTTTTCCACTCGGTATCGTAAATTGAATCAATCCAGTGTCGAACACCATTCTGTGCTTGCCGGGTAATCCGAGCCATTCTATAAGGGTGATCAAAGTTTTCTGCTAGAGTAAAGATAGTCTCGCAAATCATATTTGATGGTTCTCGACCATAGTTTACGTTGCGTATGCCATCTTCTCTGCGATAACCCACACCAAGATGTCGGTTCTGCAAGTGTCGTTCCAAGGGAGGATTTTCTCCTGCGCTGGGTGCTTGACTCCAGTCATAGGGTGCTGAGTTAGCAGGTATTTCCATTCTATCCCAAAACGTAGCTGACACCACAGCAAAGTCTGGACGTTGACGAATGATTTCATCAATTTGCAGTCGTATGCCGCCATTTGAACAACCTTGACGTGCTAGGTTTGTCAACTCCCAGTTACCTAGTTTTTGTGCCAAGCGCTCACTCCAGGCAGTGCCCGGCAGTGTTTTGCTTACAGCCGAAAACGAGCAGCCTGCTACCATTAGTTTCATATTGCTTCCTTGTAACTATTCTTGTGTTCGGTAGAATGAAACCCTGCAACCACATCTCGGTGTTGTGGGAATTCATCTAGTGTGTATGCGTTGAGTGGTACTGTGTACTCTGTGCCTTGACCTGGTTTGGCAAATGTAACTAACCCAGGGTGATCCTTTGCACAGGCATGCACAAACACATGGTGTAAGTGCCCATAGTCTCCGTGTTCGTCATGTGTGAGCACTAGATCATATGGCTCAATAATACTTTTTATTTCACGTTCGGCTTGTTCAGTATTAAAACTGATTTGATTGTTTTCAATATCGTGATAGTCATCTGTGTAGCCCAGGCACACACAATTTATATTGCGTTTTTTCCAAAACTCAATCATTTCATGAGCACGGGGTTCCCATGCACAGTATGTTAGATAACAAATAGTCCATGACATTTCAGGATGATTGTAGATATAACTGTAAGCAAAGATTACACAGTCGTCAGGATGTGCAACCAAACACAGGGCTTTCATAGATCCCAGGCTGCGGTGATACCACGGTCAATCAGCAACATGCGATACTGCTGTTGCTGTTCTTTTGTGAGTTGACTCCAGGCTCGACGATGTATGCCCACACTGGTGGTGCTGTCAGTGGCAAATGCTCTTAAAATTTGGTCAGCTCTTGCCACTTCGCTGTGGCAGAGATTGGCTGGCAACACTGCATTTTCTCGTGAATACAATGCGTCCAAGGTGCCATATCTAAACTGACAGTAAGCACTGTACAAAATAAATTCTGTAAGTTTGCCTTGCTTTTGAAACCAACGAGGGAAACTTTGATGTGTGCGCAGATTACAGTCTGTGATCATGGCTCGCACAGTGTCGTTGTGAAAGAAAAACGGCACGCCACCAGGTCCCAGTTGTTCAGTCATTTCAATGCCAAACAGTTTTTCAGCAATGTCTTGACTTTCGTGAAACACTTCATACAAAGGATTGCGACCCACTTTTAATCGACCAGTTTCGTCTACTAGAGATTTTATATCTATGGGCTTGGTCAAGATAGTCTTGGCATCCAGCACCATGGTAAAGTCATTGTAGCTCATGGCAGCTGTGAGCATCTTCCAAAGCTGCTGACTGACCCAACCATCGGGCACCCACTCAGCACTGAATGCCGTGCGCGGTACCACCAGCACATTGGCAGCCAGGCCCATCCACCATCGTGGATCAATGTCGTTGACAAAGGTTTCTTCGTCATTGAGCACCACATACACATTGCGTACTCCGCAGTTTTGGGCGTAAGTGCCCACACTTTGAGCTTGCAATTTTAAAACGGGAATTTCGTCTCTAAAGACCACTGTGCAGATATCAATCATGCACTTATGTATCAGCTGATTCGGGTGATGTTAGAAATTACAGCATCCATGCCGTACTGTGCTTGCAGAATCATACGAGCCATGGTGCTGGATTTGGCAAAAACTGCCACTTCCACACTCATGCTGTAACTGGGATGTTTCACACGCACTGTGGCACTGTAGACTTCAAAGCCCTGGGCAAATTCAACCAGTCGCACGTTACACTCCTGATGCGGCTATGGCAGCGCCGCGATTGAAACTGTCGCTCCAAGAAGCAGCATGAGCACGACCACGACGTTTGCTCCACTCATAACCAGCACGGTGTCCCGAGCAGTCTTTGGTACAAGGACTCATGCCCATGAACATCAGTTCGTTGAGTTGTTCGTCATTGACTTCTTGAGCTGCTCCACCAGCTTCGTGTGCTAGAACTTCAATGGCTGGCCAGTAACGTCGAGGCACAGTCATATAGTCGCCTTGCCAGTCAATTACATTGCCAAATCGTGACAACACCGCAGCGTAAGCTTCCTCACTGTCAATTTCAAACACAGCGAGGTCTTGCACACTTTCTGCAATGACGTCTAGAATTTTCATTTGTT
>Ga0315901_10005927_pt1 | contig 14748 bp, 11 predicted proteins | sample LakEriMetagenome_10_FD_203761 | JGI IMG/M metagenome (GOLD analysis project Ga0315901, IMG submission 203761) | Freshwater fungal communities from buoy surface, Lake Erie, Ohio, United States - Buoy 2 MA116 | ecosystem: Environmental > Aquatic > Freshwater > Lake | place: USA: Lake Erie, Ohio... | reverse complement strand
AGACTGCATCGCTGCCCTGGTCGGCAGCCTGGGGATCGAGGTGGTGCATGCGGCCCGCGATTACGAGCCCGATGCGGTGGCCCGAGATGCCGAAGTCGCCCGCCGGCTCACCCAGCAGGGCGCCGCACTGCGGCTGCACAAGGATCAGGTGGTCTTTGAGGAGAGCGAAGTGCTGAGTGCAGGCGGCAAGCCCTACTCAGTCTTCACGCCCTATCGCAATGCCTGGATGAAGCGACTGCAGGCTGAGCCACAGGCCATCACCGAGCACACGGTGACCGATGCCCTGCTGCGTGAGCGACTTGCGCCGGCGGCCTCGGCCACAGCGCAACTGGCGACCCGACCGGCCAAGGGGCTGCTGCCGGGTGTGCCCGACCTCCAGGCCATCGGCTTTCAGAACACCGGGCTTGAAGCCCTCGACATTCAGGCCGGTACGGTGGGCGCCCAGGCACGGGTCGAGGACTTTCTGGGCCGCATCGGTCGATACCAGGAAGCCCGCGATGAGCCCGCCCGCCGTGGCCCCTCCTACCTGTCGGTGCATCTGCGCTTTGGCACGGTCGCGGTCCGTGGCCTGGCGCGCGCTGCCCTTGCCGTCATGCAGCAGCGCCCGGCCGATGCAGCCGGTGCCCAGACCTGGCTCAATGAGTTGATCTGGCGGGAGTTCTACTTTCAGATCCTGCATCATCATCCGCATTCAGCCCGTCAATCCTTCAAACCAGAGTTCGATGCGATTGCCTGGGAGCAGGGCCCACACGCCGAGCGCCTGTGGCAGGCCTTCGTCACGGGTCAGACGGGCTATCCCCTGGTCGATGCGGCCATTCGACAGATCCTGCACAGCGGCTACATGCACAACCGGCTACGCATGGTGGTCGCCTCGTTTCTGTGCAAGGACCTGGGGCTGGACTGGCGTCTGGGAGAGCGCTGGTTCGCCCAGCACCTGATCGACTTTGATCTGTCCGCCAACGTGGGCGGATGGCAATGGGCGGCTTCCAGCGGATGCGATGCCCAACCTTGGTTTCGCATCTTCAACCCGGTCACCCAATCCCGGCGCTTTGATCCGCAGGGCCGCTTCATCCGACGCTACCTTCCCGAGCTTGCCCGATTTTCAGACAAGCAGATCCATGAACCCTGGCTTGCCAGCGGCGCCGAACAGGCTGCCGCAGGCTGCATCGTCGGTCGAGACTATCCCAGGCCCGTGGTCGATCATGGGCAGGCGCGCCTGAAGACGCTGGCTCGCTATGAAGTGGTCAAGCGTCCGATCAGCTCAAGCAGTTCGGACTCGTCGTAGGGCTTGCCCAGAAAGGCCTGCACGCCCAGCCGTGCCGCATGTTCGCGATGCTTGTCTGCCGTCCGTGATGAAATCATCACGACAGGAATCCCGGCCAGGCGAGGTTGCTCTTGCAACCGGGCTGCGAGTTCAAAGCCGTCCATGCGGGGCATCTCGATGTCGAGCAGCACAATGTCGGGCAGGTTTTCCTCGAGTACCTGCAGGGCCTCGAGTCCATCGCGAGCCAGCAACACCGTATAGCCCTCACGATGAAGCAGGCGTTGCGTCACCTTGCGCACGGTGACCGAATCATCGACCACCAGCACGGTAGGAGCGAGCACCATGCGGGCGGGCTGCACGACCGCAGGTCCTGACTCGCCCCCCCCACAGCGTCGCAAGGCTGCATCGATCTGAACGGGATCGATGATCAGGATGATTTCGCCCTGACCGAGCACTGTGGCCCCCACAACGCCCGGCATGCGCGAGAGCATCGCCCCGACATCCTTGACCACGACTTCCTGAGCAGGATTCACCTCATCCACATGCAAGGCCAGGCGCTGATGTCCCGAGCGCAGAATGACGACGGGAGGCAGGCGCTGCCCAAGCGGATCACCGGGTAACTCGAGCAATCGGCCCAGGTAGACCAGGGGCAGCGTGCTGCCATCCTGCAGAGACAGCAGGCGAGTGGCATGCGCCCGGTTGAGCATCTCCGGGTCGGGCTGCAGGACCTGTTCAATCAGACTCGCGCTGATCGCAAACTGCTGATCTGCAGCACGAACCAGAACCACCTGCGACATCGCCATCGACGCAGGCAGGTGCAGACAGAAGGAGGCTCCCTGCCCCATCACCGACTGCACATCAATGCGCCCCCCCATTGCGGCCACTTCGGCCCGCACCACGTCGAGCCCGACGCCTCGGCCTGAAATCGCAGAGACCTGTTCGGCGGTGGTGAATCCCGGCAGGAAAATCAGTTGGGCAAGCTCAGCCTCGGTCAGTGAGGCCTCTGCGGCGATCAGGCCGCGCTCGATCGCCCGATCGCGAATGCGGCCGAAATCCAGCCCTGAACCATCATCGGCCAGATCGATGGCCACATTGCGGCCTTCGGTACGCACGCTCAGTTTGAGCTGCCCCTGGGAAGGTTTGCCTGCCCGCTCACGCTGCGCTGCCGGCTCGATCCCATGAGCGAGCGCATTGCGAAGCAGATGCTCGAGCGGACCCACAATGCGCTCGAGCACGGCCCGATCCAGCTCAGCCCGATCCCCATCGATCTTCAGTTGTGCGGGGCGCGCCATGTCACGGGCTGCCTGACGCACCACGCGATGCAGGCGCTCACCCATGCTGCCAAAGCGGACCATCCGGATGGTCATGAGGTCTTGTTGCAGGTCACGAGCCACCTGCGCCTGCAGATGAAGATCGCGTGAAGCCTGCTCCAGACCCCGCAAGGCATTCTGATGCACGGTGGCGACGTCCTCGACCGACTCGGCCAGCAATCGCGTGAGCTCCTGGAACCGGGTGTATTGATCAAATTCGAGCGGATCGAAGTCGGGTCCGCCCGAGGCCTGACCACGACGCACGGTGATGCGGCTGTCGGCCGCCACCTGGATCTCCCGAAGCTGGCTGCGCAATCGCGCCACGTTGTCGGACAGATCAGACAGCGCCCCCTGGACGACATTGAGTTCGCCATCGAGGCGTGCCCGTGCAATCGCAACTTCTCCGGCTTCGTTCACCAGGCGATCGAGCAGATCGGCCCGGACCCGGACCATCGGCGGGATCGCAACCGAAGCGGCTGCGTGCTGCGGGGCAGGCTGAGCTTCGGTCGTTGGCTGAACTTCGGCCGTTGGCTGAGCTTCGGTTGTCGGCTGAGCTTCGGTCGTCGGCTGAGCTTCGGTCGTCGGCTGAGCTTCGGTCGTCGGCTGGGCTTCGGTCGTCGGCTGGGCTTCGGCCGACAACCCTTCTTCGATCGAGGCTGCAGGCGCGATCGAAGAAGGCCATCGCGGCGACTCGGCAAGGTCAGGTGCAGTCAGGGCCTCCAGCAGGTCAGTCGCTTCATCCTGACGCACCGTCAGCTGATCGATCAGGGCAACCTGCTCATCCGCATGACCCGTTGGGGCGGCCTGCGTCAGATCCGCGTGTGATTCGAGCAGGCTTTCCATGTCGTGGATCGCCTGGCCCAGACGCATCGCACCGGCCATTCGTGCGCTGCCCTTGAGCGTGTGCAACCAGCGCATGAGCAAAGGCACCCAGTGCAGCTCCTGCGGCGCGGATTTCCAGCGGTGCAAGGCCTCATCCACCTGAGGCATGAGCGTGCGCGCCTCTTCCAGGAACACCGGCAGCAGGTCACGATCCAGTTCATCAGTCCAAGGCTCGGGCAGCGCATCAGACTGTGGCTCGGGAATCCCCCCGGGGGGCGTCCCGTGGGAGGGCGTCCCCTCCAGGGAGAAAGGCATGCTCCCTGGATCGCCGTCGGGCTGCAGGCTCAGGCCGGGCGCCGGGCTGGCGAGCGATCGCCAATGTTCCGCCCAGGCCCGGGCGCGCTCGCGCAGCGCAAAGTCGTCCTGCAGATCCTGGGTTGCCGCAAATCGATGCAGGGCTGCACGCAGTCCGTCGAGGATCAGCCGCAGGGTCTCGAGGTCCGACGCTTGCCAGGAGAGCAGACAGGCCCGTTGCGCCTCGAAGACGTGTTCGAGCTCCTGGGCTGCATACCCCACGGCATCGAGCTTCACGAGGCGGGCATTGCCTGCCAGCGAATGCGCGGCCCGGACCGCGGCCTCGCTCACCGGGTCGCCAGGCTGCACTTGCATGGCCTGACCGCTTGCCTCGAGCACCTCGAGAATCTGGTCAGCCTCATCCAGAAAGAGCCGAACCAGCGTGGTGTCGACCGACTGATCGTCTCGCGTGCCCCCAGAATCCGCCCTCAATTCCTGTAACCGGTCAGTCCAGGCGTTGGAGTCCATGCGGCTCGCGGGGTCAAGCCGAAGGGCCTCGATCCATGACAGGCACTGTCGGGCCCAATCGTTGAGGAGTTCGCGCTGCCCACGACTGCAGGCATGCTCCTGGGCGATCCAATCGGTCAGCGCCTGTTCGCAGATCCAGGCCAGTTCGGCCAGCTCATCCAGCCCCACCATGCGGCTCGAGCCCTTGAGGGTATGGACGAATCGACGCGCGCTGGTGAGGGCTTGCAGATCCCGAGGGGCTTCATCAAGCCTGAGCAACTGCACCTGCAACTGCTCGAGCACCTCGGTGGCCTCGCCCAGAAAGACCGCGAGCAGCTCTGCATCAGCACCCGGTGCGCAGAGCTGCACCGACTCCTCCTCCGCGAGCGCCAGCGCCTGCGGGCCCATGGGAGTCTTGAGCGCTGCGCTGAAATGCCCGGACTGATTCTTGAATTCAAAACCTGCAGCAACCGAATCGAGCTGCCGCAAGGACTCCACAAAAAACCCGATGGACCCGAGTTCGGCAGCGATCCGGTTCGATTCGGCTGGGCCTGGCGCCGTATCCTGCTCACTGAACGTCGCCAGGCTTTGCGTCATGTTGCGCAAACCTGAAGCCGCATCGGCATGACCCAGCAGTCGCAGGGCGGCCTCCACCTGGAGCAAGGGCACTCGCGCGTCGTTCAGGGCTTCACGTTGCGCAGGATCGCGAAAGAAGGTGTCGAGCAACTGCTCGGCGCTCTTCAGATTCGAGGCAAGCTCATCAACCAGCGTATTTCGGGTCGCCGTGTCCTGGGTTTGTTGCCCGAGTTCGCACAGCCACTGCGGCAACGGTCCGACACGGTCGGCCTGCTCGGGCAGAAGCTCCAGGCGGGAATTCATTTCGCGGGCCTGCAGGTCGATCCCGTCGCCGGCCTCCAGGCCGCGTTGCAGGGCCATTTCGACGAACAGCAGACAGGCCGCCAGTTCGATCGCCACGGGCTCGGTCAGGGAACCTTCCCCCCCGGACAGACGTCGCCTCAGGCCCAGCAGACCGGCGCTGAGCTCCTGCAGTCCGATGAACGGAAGTGCGGCCAGGGTCGCATCAAGGCGCTGCAGCGCCGCACCAAACATGCCCCATTCATGTCCCCCTCCGGCAGCCACCGCCTCCCAGGCCGCCTTGGCCTGCCCGATGGTCTCAAGCGCCTGCGCCATGGCTCGGGGCTCAACCAGGGTCAGACGCTGATCTCGCAAAGCGGGTCGGATCAGGCCATCAAGACCGTTGTCTCGACGCACGGCATCGGCCAGTGCTGATCCGGGCCCGCTGCGCGCCAGCTGAAAAAGCAGTTCGCGCTGCAGACTCGCATGGGACAGGGCGTCGGCGGCATCAGCCGCCACACGATCCTCATCCTGGGGTAGGCCATCCAACCCGGATGGCTCATCACGCAGGGCCCTCAGGGACTTGCGCAGTTGCTGAGCGATGCGCGCGATCAGCCGCTTGGCTGCCAGATCGGCCGCAAGACTGGCATTTTGCAAGGCGTCAACGAAGGCACAGGCCAACCACCAGGTATCGCGCTGGGTCTGAGATGCGGGCACCTTGACCATGCGTTGCAACCCGACCTGCATCGCGCGCAAGGCGGCGGGATCGTGGGCATCGCGCAGGAATCCGAGCAGACCCCGTTCGAAGGCCCCCTGAACTGCGGCGGCATGCGTTGAAGATAATGGCTGCACCGGTAGCGTCTCTGGCGCCCCCTGGATCAGACGGACATCAAAAAGATCGCTCGGTTCGATGCGATCGACACTGCGCAATTGCAGAAGATCCCGATAGTGCGCAAAGAGATCCATGGGCGAGACCGCTGCTCCGCGGGCCGCAAGCGACAACCATTGAGTCAGTGCGCTGCAGGCCTGCTCGATCGTGCGGACGGCTGCGGCATCCAGGGCCCGCTCGCCCTGCACGACAGACTCGAGCAACTGCTCGATCTGTGCAGGAATTCTGGCAACCGCGTCCATCTGCAGAAAGCGCAGCGCACCGATCACCTGATGGGTCGCCTCGCAGGCGATGCGAAGCCCTTGCGCGACCGGTGACCCGCAGGCGTCCTGGGCCTCATGGACCTGCGCCACGACCTGATCCATCGAGTGCCGGATTTCTCCCAGGCACCAGGTCAGCGCCGTCAGGTCAAGATGCATGGGTTGCGAGACCGCAGTCTCACTGCTCACGACGCTCATCAGGATGTCACCCGGAAACGCGAGACCGAAGCCTGCAACTCTGTCGCCAATGCGCCAAGGGCCTGAACCGACACCGCCGCACTGTGTGAGCCCTGTCGGGCATGGTCGGTGTAGCGCAGGATCCGACCCATGCCCTGCGCGACATCGTCGGCGGTACTCGCTTCTGCCCCGGTCACCGCAGCCATGCCTTCAATGAGTACCGCGAGGCTCGACGACACCTCGCCAATCTGATCAAGGGCCTGGCCCGCTGCATCGCTCAGCGCAGTGCCTGAGACAACGCCTTGCGTGCTGGTTTCCATGGCAGCAACTGCATCCTGGGTATCCATCTGGATACCTCGGATCAATGCAGTGATCTGTCGAGTGGCCCGGGCACTGCGTTCGGCCAGCCGCTGTACCTCCTGTGCCACCGCACTGAAGCCCCGCCCCTCCTCGCCTGCAGAGGCGGCCTGGATCGCTGCATTCAGCGCGAGTACATGGGTCTGCTCGCTCAGATCTGAAATCAGATCCACGATTTCGCCGATTTCCTGACTTGATTCACCAAGCCGCTTGATCCGCTTGGCGGTCGACTGAATCTGGTCGCGAATGTCGTCCATTCCGGACATCGTCTTGGCGACCGCCTGTCGGCCGCGATTTGCGGCATCGAGAGACTCCCGTGCGACATCGGCCGCCTCGGTCGCTCGGGATGAAACCTCCCGCATACGGGTGGCCAGATCCAGAATGGCCGAGCCGGTCTGCTTGATCTCGACCGCCTGACGATCGGTCAAGGCCTGCAACCTTGAAGACAGCGTCTGGGCTTGCTGCGATGCCTGACTCACCATGCCCGAGGTTGCATTGACCCGAGAGACCAGCGCCCGAAGCTCCTCGATCGTGTAGTTCACGGAATCAGCAATGGCCCCGGTGATTTCTTCACTCACGGTGGCTTGCACCGTGAGGTCGCCATCGGCCACTTCCTGCAGTTCATTCATGAGTCGCAGGATCGCCGCCTGATTCTGTTCATTGGCCCGTTTGGCCTCCTGCTCGAGTCGCTCCGCCTGCTGTCGCTGCAGCTCGGCCTGCTCCGCCCGGCGGCCCAGGTCCTGAATCACGGAGACCCCCAGGCCCAGACCTGCGAGAACGGCCATCAAGAGCAGCACGCCGGCCAAGACACGCTGGGGTACCAGGCCGGTTTGAGCGGCAAGCAGTTGTGCCTGCAGACCGAGTAGATCGGTTCGCAGAGCCTCGTTGTCGGTCATGACGAGGTTGGAGGCCACCGCTGCGCCCTGCAAGCCCGGCAGACTCTCGACCAACCGAGCGAGGGGCGCGCTCAGTCGGCCAAAACTGGCCTGCATCTGCCTGAGCCGCGTGCGGATCTCGACCTCCCGGGGCAGACCGCTTCGGCGGGCCTCGATCAGGCTCAGCAGCGCATCAAGGGCGGCGCCATAGGCTGCTGCATCGCTGCGCAGGGCCATCGCACGCTCGGCCACCGATGCACCCGGCTGCGCAAGCTGCAGGACCTCACGGGCCATCCGCTCCGAGTTTGCAAAAAGCCGGGCCGCCGCGAGTGACTCGGCGCTGGAAGCCCCAGAGTGCAGCAATTGGGCGACCTGCTCGGAGCGATCCGCCAGGGCCGGAAGGTCAGCGGCCAGGAGTTCAAGGGACACCGCCACACCGCCCAGCACGCCCTTTTGCGCAAGCAAGGACAGCGCGGCGCGATCCGTCCGGCGCCAGCCCTCCTCGACCTCATCGAGTCGGGCGAGCAGGGCGCCCGACAGCGCGCTGATGGAGCGCTCATCGACTGTGCCGCCGGTGCGCAGAAACCGAAGGGCGGCCGCGATGGCTTCGCGACTCTCGCCAAACTGGCGCAGTGCCGTAGCCTGCCCGCGCGACGCTGCAGGCGCATTTCGGGCCAGTCGCTGAGAGTGCATGAGCGCATCCCCGACCAGACGGGTATGCACGCTCAGTGAAATGCTTCTGCGACTGTCGATCCAGACCGTCGCCCAGGCAATGAGCAACGAAAGCACCAGCACCGGAAAAAGAACCAGCCACTGTCGACGCATCGGCCAATGGCCGATGAAGGGCAACTTGAGTGCGGCAAGGTTCACTGCGCACCTGCCATGACCGGCATCAGCCGACTCGCCGTCGCAAAGGCCGGCTCTCGAATCAGGGCGGCCAGATCAAGCATTTCCCAGTGCCTGGCGTCCTCTTCCAAGGGGGTCTCGGGGTCGTGCAGGCCATGAACCTCGTCAACCAGCAACGCCACGCTGCATTGCAGCGACGGCCCGAAAGCCAGCGCCCGAGCAACCTTTCGGGGCGCGTCGGTCGACCATCCCCGATAACGGGCGAGATCGATCAGGGTGAATAACTGGCCCCGGATGCTGAACAGACCGAGCAGCCAGGGACGAGCCAGCGGGATGGCTGTCAGAGACAGCGGCACCGTGATGAGTTCCCCGGCGGTCTTGAGGTCAACCAGACAGGATCGATCGGCAATTCGCAGGCCGAGATATCTGCGTTCGCCATGGGTCATTGCAGAATCTCCGCAATGCGGGCAAGCAGGGTCTGGCCATCGACAGGCTTGGTGATGTAGGCCCGGGCGCCTTGGCGCAAGCCCCAGATCCGGTCGGTCTCGGCATCCTTGGTGGTGCACAGGATCACCGGGATATCCCGGGTTTCAGGATTACGCGCCAGTGCACGCGTGACCTGATAACCATTGGCCCCCGGCATCACCACATCCATGACAATCAGTGCAGGCCGGCTGGCCCGGATGCGTGCAATGGCCTGGATCCCGTCCTCGGCACAGCGAACCTCGAATCCGCTGCGCTTGAGCAGGTCGGTCAGATAGTGACGTTCGGTCGCGGAATCATCGACCACCAGAATCGCGCCTGAGCCGGACTGTCGGTCAGGACCCAGGGTGGCGGGCATGACAAGAGGCGGTGCTTGAATGGTCATGCTGCAGGCGTCCCGGCCTCAGGCCAGTGCAACACGGGGCGCATGCTGGGCCACGGCCCGCAGCAGACTGTCTTTTGAAAACGGCTTGGTGAGGTAGTCCTGACAACCCACCAGGCGCCCCCGGGCCCGGTCAAACAGACCGTCCTTGCTGGAGAGCATCACCACGGGCGTGGCATGCAGGCGTGGACTTTTCTTGATGAGAGCACACGCCTGATAGCCATCAAGGCGCGGCATCAGCACATCGCAGAAGATCAGGTCGGGTTCATGATCTGCCGCCTTGGCCAAAGCATCAAAGCCGTCTTGGGCCAGGATCACCGAGCATCCCGCCTGCCCCAGAAAGATCTCAGCGCTTCGACGGATGGTGTTGCTGTCATCGATCACCAGAACCTTGAGTCCTGCAATCGAAGTGTGCTCAGTCATGACGGCCCCTTATGCCCATGGATGGCGACCCGTCAGAGGACGGGACCGCCCGTAGTGCGACCGGGCAAGAGGCCTGGGACCCCGGCATGACACCGGGGACAGACTCAGAGTTCGACCATCTCGAAATCCTCCTTGCGCGCGCCGCATTCCGGACAGGTCCAGTTCATCGGAACGTCTTCCCAGCGGGTTCCCGCCGGGATTCCCTCGTCTGGAACACCGACCGATTCGTCGTAGATCCAGCCGCAAATCAGGCACATGAAGGTTCGAAAGTTGGCTTGCTCGCTCATGCTTGGTCCGCACACTAGAATTAGAGGGTCAGGGCTGCGAATGTTACCTTCCCTGGCCGATCAGGGATCAGGATTGCCCGACGGGCGGAACGCGATCTGCATCAAACCCCGGACCCAGCCATGCCATTGCAAACCAACGAACGCGGCCCGCGGGGGCTTTATGCGATCACCCCTGACATTGGCGATCCATTGCGGCTGCTGCCCCTGATTGACCAGGTTCTCGAGGGTGGGATCGACGCCCTGCAATTCAGGGTCAAACACGGTCCCGTCGGGGATCCCTACCGCTGCGCGTCGGCCCTGCGCGATCTGGCCGTTCAGATCAAAACACGGTGTGACGCTTATGGCGTGCCGCTGATCGTCAATGACAACCTCGAACTGGCCTGTGAGATCGAAGCCCGAGGTGTGCATCTCGGACGAGACGATGGCGACCCGGCTGCTGCACGCCAGAGACTAGGGCCCCACCGCTGGCTGGGAATCTCCTGTTACAACGATTTTGATCGTGCCCTGGCTGTCCGCGCATGGGCCGACCATGTCGGCTTTGGCAGCCTGTTTGCCTCATCGACCAAGCCTGCGGCAGTCCGAGCCCCTCTTGCGCTGTTTGCTCAAGCGCGAGCGCAAGGCTTGCATGCTGTAGGCATCGGTGGCGTGAATCGGGACAATGCCGCCCAGGTCATGGCCGCTGGAGCCCATGCGGTCGCCGTGATTGCGGATCTTTTTGAAGACCCCAATCCTGCTGATGCTGCGCGCTTGATCAGATCGAGGATTCAACCCGCCCCCCCTGGCGTCTGAGGCGGGCAATCAACGTAAGAACTACCAAGGCTGCAGAAGGAGGATATCGAACACCTGCTCCGACTTGACCGAGACAAGAACCGAAGCGTCACGCGCCGGGCCGCGTAGGGGCAGAACGCGTAAGTTGACCTCCGGCTCCCCCGAGGCGAGTACGGCCCGATCGAGCAGCGCGCGTGATCCCGGATTGAGTTGCCGAATCTGCTCGAGAGCGATACCCCGATGAGCAGCAGACGACAACTGCAGGTTGAGAGGCTCATACAGCTCGGGGTGGTGCTGCCGCCCCCGTCCGCCGCTCATCGACTCCAGCACTGACTTGGGCGAAACACTTCCTGGCCCTGGGTCTCTGGCAGCGAGCCATTGGGGTGACATCGACCGACCCCTGATGATCGGATTGCCCCTGGCCTGCAAACGTGCATCTGGAGTCAACTCAGAAGGCGCGACCACCTCGAAGCGATCCTTCACCAGCACCACGAACTGCGGACGTCCCCGTTCAATGACATGAACGCCGTAGGCCAGCGCAGCCACCTGCAAGGCGCCGATGATCGCCAGATCGATGGACAGACTGCGCTTTCGACGATCGAAAACGAGGAAGGTACAGACCGGACCCAGCACCACATCCACACCCGCGAGCACCGCGAGCATCATGTGGACGCCGCTAATATGAGCCAACTCTTGCGGGTACCACACACCGAGGACCCAGCCCACCACGGTGGCCGCCGCGAGCAACGACAAGGCGAGGTGGATACCAGCCGCCCGCAGCCTTGGACGCCAGGCCTTTTTGGCGACCAGATGCACAACGCGCGTGGCAAAGGCGTCGGAATCCGTTGCACGCCGACGCGGCGATGCCGTGGGCACGACGCGTGGCTGGCCAACCACCTCTTCAGGTCTTGGCTTGCCCGCCACCCCCTCGGGTCTGATTCCCGTCCACAACCGTGCCATCAAGCGTCCTGAAGTGATCGAATTCATTCGTCAATCGCAGGCCTCAGCGTCCTGCCTGTCGGTGCCTGAACAATGGAGAAGACAAGCCGTCATGACGACCGCCATCCGACGATCGACCAGCGATCAACGACATTCGGGGGGTGTGAATCGAGAGGGCAGACTGCCCTGCGAGCCTCCCTTGGCACTGCCCTGAGCATTGCAATTCCAGACAATCGGATTTGCAGGAATGGCGCCCGCGGTCAGGGCCTGGTTGCCGTCGCGCGGGGCAAGCACCAGGGTTCCATTGCCCGCAGAGGGCGTCATGGTGAGGGTGATCTCACCGCTCGTATTGACGCTCAGGCTGCTCAGGTGCGAGGTTGAAAGAAACGCGGCAGCCCCATCGACGCCAGGCGTGCCTGCATTCAGGGCCACGCCGTTCGCAGCATTTTCCGCAATGGTGTTCTTGTATCCGGAAGCGATCAACAGCGCTTCCGTGACCTTGGCTCGCACGGCATAGTCCTGATAAGAGGGCAAGGCCGTGGCTGCCAGCAAACCGATGATGGTCACCACCATCATCAGCTCAATCAGCGTGAATCCGCGTTGGCGAGAAGTTCTCATGACAGTCCTTTGCTTCACAGTCCTGGGACAAAAAAAAAGAGGGTCGCAGTGCGACCCTCTCTGGGTTGGAGCGAGGCGAGGTTGTCAGCGCATCGCATTGGCCTCGATCAGCGGCACTCGGCCGGACGATATTTGGCTGCCAGGGCGCCGGTGTTGCAGGTCCAGGAGATCCGGTCGGTCGGCACCGTGCCCGAGGCCAGTGCAGCGCCTCCGGACTGGGGCACCAGGATGAGATCGTTGGAGCCGGCTGCGGCCACCTTGGTGGTGTAGGCGATCGTGATCTCGCCATTGGCTCCGTTGACCCCAACGCTGGAAACCGTGTTGGTCGCTGCAGGGGCAGTCCAGCCTGCGTCGAAGGCCACCCCGTTGGAGGCGTTTTCGGCGACGGCCACTTTGGCGGCGCCGGCGAGGGTCAGCCCTTCGGTGACACGGGCACGGACGGTGTAGTCCTGATATGCAGGCACGGCCACGGCGGCCAGAATACCAATGATGGCCACGACGATCATCAGTTCGATCAAAGTGAAACCGCGCTGTACTTTCTTGCTCATGAAGGCTCTCCGGTCGAAGATCCCCGCGACGACCGCAGGGTGTAGTTCCAACTGAGCGAAACCCGTGCCAAGCAGGGCCGTTTGGTGGCCATCGGACAGCGCGCGCGAATTGACCGATGATCGGTCGATGCCTGCGGGATGGAGGGTCTTCAGTTTTCCGCCTGGCCCGATGCAAATGTCGGCAGGTGCCGAATACGGACCGAAGCGCGGTCCGCAGGTGACACTTTTCGTCAGTGAGAGCGCAGACATGTGACGGAATTGGTCAGTCCGGGGTCTGCAGTCAGAACTGCAAGACTTCGCCCCGAGCAAGCATTCGTGGGCGATAGCGCCCGGCCCAGGCCTGAATCTCCCGGGCAATCAGGCTGGCATCTGAAGGCTTGAGGTGACTGATCCAGACCTGCGCTTCACGATCCAGCAGCCTCAATTGCTCGGCCAGTTCGATGGGATAAAGATGCTTGGCTGTTCGAGCCAGATCACGCTCCCGGTTCGGAAAGGCTGTCTCGATGATGAGATGGCGCAAGTCGCCAATGGCATTGACATCCCGCCAGAACAACTCCGTGGGCCAGGTATCGCCGCTGAAGGCCAGGGCCCCCTCGGGCCCGTGAACCGTGTATCCCACGGCGGGAACGGTATGGTTTGCAGCAATCGATCGGATGCGACGATCGCCGAAAACTCTGGACTCCCCCACCCGCATCGGACTGAACACCATCCAGGGCCGATCGTGATGTGGGATCTGTGTGAAATCAGGCCAGATCACCCAGTTGAACACATGGGCCCTCAAGGCCTCGATGGTCTCGGGCAAGGCATGAACCTGGATCGGCTGTCGCCGTCTGGCACCGATCGAGTCAACCATCAAAGGCAGGCCACTGATGTGGTCGAGATGGGAGTGCGTAAGAAAGACATGATCGATCCGCTCGAGCTGATCGACCGAGAGATCCTCGATCCCGGTCCCGGCATCGATGAGAATATCGTCATCGAGCAGCAAGGCGGTGGTTCGCGCGAACGGCCCCACTCCGCCAATGCTGCCGCTGCATCCCAGTACCTGCAGCCTCATGCCGTTGTTCCTGTTCGACGTTGGATCTCGCGGGCAGGCGGAAGACGCCCTTCGGGCCTGACCGCCCGCGACTGCGACGGGCCCATCTCCAAAGAAGCACGCGCCATCTGCGCCTCTCCCACAGCAGGCTTGGCGCCTGCTTCAATCGAAGCCTGCAGCGGCTTCCAGACCTGTACGGACTCTTCACGGCCCGCGACCCGGTGATCACCCACCCATTCGAGGGTCAGCGCGCTGACCTGGCGACGGGTTGCATCACCGATCGCCATCGGCAGGTCGTGCTGCTTGGAGATCGACTCCAGTCGCGCCGCAAGATTGACTGCATCGCCAATCACCGTGTACGACCGACGCAACTGCGATCCCATGTCACCCACTCTAACCATGCCGGTGTTGATGCCGATCCCGATGGACAGTCGGGGCAGGCCAATCAATTCGAATTCCTGGTTCAGCTCCTGCACCGCCTTTTGCATGGCAATGGCGGCCGTCACCGCATGATCGGCATGCTGAGGGTCATCCAGTGGGGCGCCCCAAAAGGCCATGACCGCATCGCCGATGTACTTGTCGAGTGTTCCCTGATGGGCATGGACGACTTCGGTCATCGTGGTGAGAAACCGGTTCAGAACCTCGCGCAGCTGCTGAGGATCCATGCGCTCGGCCATGCGGGTGAAGCCGCGGATATCGGCAAAGAGAATGGTCAGTTCCTTGTCCTGACTCTGGATGGGCGTGTGCAGTGGGTCTTCGGTCATCCTCACCACCAGATGGGGGGCAACATATTGACCAAACAGCCGGATCA
>Ga0315901_10005923_pt1 | contig 14761 bp, 24 predicted proteins | sample LakEriMetagenome_10_FD_203761 | JGI IMG/M metagenome (GOLD analysis project Ga0315901, IMG submission 203761) | Freshwater fungal communities from buoy surface, Lake Erie, Ohio, United States - Buoy 2 MA116 | ecosystem: Environmental > Aquatic > Freshwater > Lake | place: USA: Lake Erie, Ohio... | reverse complement strand
TTCCCCTTTATCCCCAGTACCCCACCGACGAGATGCGTCAAAGCTTCCTACCTTGACAAACACCTACACTCCGATACTGTCCTTTACTCGGAAACAGTCGACGTAGGTTCGCTACTTTGGTAGCTTACTCCGGTATACCTCCGGAGATACGTTATACCAATGGTTGTCTAAGATTGTAAGATTGCTTAAACCCTACTAATCATCCCAGCTACTAACTTTCGCTGGCGTGTACCCTTACGATACACTTTCCCATTGTCGCAGGTATTCCCTGCTCACTTGCCTGTTATAGGTAGGCTACCCTCAGACTTCGTCATGGTTTACCGCCATGCGTCAATCTTTCGTTTGATCACTGAGAAGGTTCATCCCCTCTCATACATAGATCGTATCATATCCGTGACGCGGTGCAAGGTAGGCAACATCTGCCCCCGTCCTCAATAGCTATAAGGGTTAGTCTCCTACAAGAAAGAAGGGGAATCCTTTATCGTATCATGACGCAGCACGTTGGGGCAAGATGGGTAAACTCTGCCGAAGGCATCCGTTGACTCGGAGAGTCGACTACAGTATCCGACCCGTCGGGTTCGAGTACCGGACCATCTCAGTTACCGCAGGCTGGGGTCGAGGGGGGGGGGGGGTAGGGGGTGCAGCTGAAGATGAAGATTGGGCAGTCCGCGTACACCAGTCTAGATGTCTTTAGTGCTATGCACCTTCGAAGAACATCTTCACAGCTTCTGCGCTGCGTAGAGCATCATTCAGTAGCTTCACGATGTATTTCTTTAGTATGCGCTTACGCCTTGTTTTGAGTTTATAGCGCTTTCGGGCTATCCGCCCTAGGGTGTACATGTCTTTACGTGTAAAGCCTTTTAAACCCAATTTACCGCCAATCCTGGCTACAAAGATTTGACCTTCTAATTTCTTCATTTATTTACTCCTAATTGCGTCTCTGAATATTATACAAATGCGAATTCCTGCCACCAAGGCTAGGGAGGAGGCAGAGAAGAGGGGATGTTTTTCTGGTAGGAGTTTTGTATCTATTACAGCTCCCAGGAGCAAACACCATACCACAAAAGATATTAGCACATCTTTCATCTATGCACTCCCCTTAGGGTACTTCTTCCCAAGTGTCAACTCTCCGGTAAGACCGGATAGTTCGTCTGGTGAATCGCAGATGTTCTTTTTGTCTACCCGTATTACTTTAGGATGCCTGCCCACTCTATGCACTCCGATGCGCCAACTATACTCCCTACAGGGTACTACAAGATAGCTGAGAACCCAACTGAAGAGTACGCCCATGTTTGCGCAGCAAAAAATTGATGAGGGTATGGTTGAGTACGTTCAATTTTATTGCATAAAAAATTTAACGGAACTTAGTCGCGATTATTCTTTTCGTGACAAACCACAGACCCTTCTATCATGGAGGCAAACGAGAAGATTACCTCCTCTGGCGCAACCTTTCCACAGCTAAAGCAGTCTACATACGCTACGCCGTCTTCAGGATAGGTGTGAATAGTTACGTGGCTCTCAGCTAACAGTAGTGCAGCCGTTAGTCCTTGCGGGTAGAAGTCGTGCTTCGAAGCTTGCAATACAGACATTCCTGCCGCGTTAGTTGCCAGTAGGAGCATGTTGTATACTTTGTTGTTATCTGAAAAGTCTGCACGAATTCTGGCAAAGCATGAGCGTTTCATGTTTTAGCCCCACATTTTTTACAAGCTACAAGATCGGTTGTATTCCACTCGTCGCAGGACTTACACTGCCTGCTCCATTGCCTCTTTGCGATCTTAGCTAGTTTCGGCGGTAGTAGGCTGGACGGAGCGGATTGTAGTAGTTCTTCTTGAATATGAGGATATTTGTGACAGATGTGGTTAAACGCAAAGCGGAGTACCTGCTTTTGATAAGCTCGGACTACGGGAGCTACAAAACGTAGCGGCTTGTGTCTAAGGTCAAAACGCCACAGCCACTTGGGGTACATACTATGCAGGTATCCTGGGTGTGTTAGCGAGTGTAGGGTGCCGTCGCACATATAAACGCTCCACCGAGCTGTGCCGTACTTTTCCTTACTGTGTACTCCAATTCTTCCGAACACCGTCATGATGTCAGTGGCTTCTCCTATAGCGGCGTATAAACTAGTCCAATCAAAGTCTTTGTCGCCCCAATAGTGACTTGGCATTAGTTCCTCACCATAAATTTTTTATGTTCTACAACTTTCTCAAGCTCAACGTCCAGCTCAGCAAAGGGGACGTGTTGTACGTCTAAATTGCCACCGTCAGTAGTGACTTTTAGGAATCCCACTCCGTACACCATAGAGTCCTCAACCGTCTTCTCAATGGCTTCGGATACCATTTCAGACACCTGCTTCTTTAAATTCAAAATGTCACGTGCATTCATTTTGGCTCCTTTACCATGAGAGCTTTAATAAAAAATCCGGCGGCAAGTAATCCAAAAAGCAAGCCAGCCACATTAAAGCGCGTTTCAATCAACAGATAGTTACATGCACACAAAATAAATCCAGCAGTGGTATACTCTATCTTTTCTTTAAGTTTATCGCTCATACGCTTCCACCAATCTCACCTTATTACTTTCTTTAGCTAACAGAAAAGTCAGGTGTAAAGTACCACCTTCCTCTTGTAGTGCAATCATTTTTTGAACACCGTGAATTTCCCCAATGCAATCTACTGTAAATCTACACAAACCTTCCTTAGCTCTAGCTTCTGAAATAAGTCTTCCAATCTTCTTATTGTAGTTATCTTTTAACGAACATTGAGCTACTCCGACTTTCAAATCAATTGTGGTACCAAGTGCTTTACTCAAGTGTTCGAAGGCTGCAGGATGTAACTCTTCTACAGCGTACGTAGTTCCTCCGCGAGGTCCAGCTTCTGACAACCCCTTGCTACAAAGAACTCGTTTATGAAAAAACTGTACTTTCATTTTACTTTTTCCAAATCTGTTTTATCAGCATAGGACACTACAACATCCCCTTCATACATTATCTGAACAGGTTTGTATTTATGCCTTTCTATCTTTTGAATAATTCCAATTCTTTTAGAAAAATTATTCATGACCTTTTGTCCAACTCTCAAAATATGCCTTGTCTCGATCTTCCTTAGAATCGGTTTTTTGTTCCATTTAAACAATCTACCGTCTCTGTAGAATATCATATCATCATTTGTGTCGTCAAACCGAACGATTAAGAACATTCCGTTCTCAGAGATTTTCTTAATTGTACCTTTATTCCCAAAGGCTTTTACTCTGTCTCCTGGATTCATATCTCCACCGTAATCGGATTAGTAAGTAAGTCTGCGTAAGGTATTCCACAAATAGCAGCGTTTACAGTTAAGTATTTTCCATTAAATAAAGTACCCCTACTCTCGTGGATGTGTCCGGTAACATGTAACTTTAGCCTCCAAGAAAAATTGTTAATCCAGTCAGCTAAAGATTGGCTTCCTACGTTACCTCCTGGACAAAGGTCGAGTCTGCCCTTGGCTGGACCATGTGTTACTAAGATATCAATGTCTGGCTCAATATCTTTGTACATTTGAGCCAATAGTTTTTCGTTGGCGTTATACGCCCAGCCGTTTCCAAATTCAGTAGAAAAAGGGCTGCCGTATATTTTTAGACCAGCTACGACGACATGTGAGTTGTGTAATAGAATGATTCCGTGATCTTTTACAAGCTGTCGTATTTCTTGAAAAGGTTTCTTACTCAGCTCCACCTCATGATTTCCGAGTACCAGCACTTTATGAGTAGCGTTTTGTTTGCTGAACCATTTTAGGAAGTCTTCGACCTCGCCAGAGTAGCCTCGTGAAGTAAAGTCTCCGGCGTGTATGATAATATCCGACTTAGGAACTACAATTTTCTTGTGTTGATTATGGGTGTCGCTTATGCAAGTAATCTTTATCCCCATTAAAGCTTTTCCAAGATTGGATGATCTTTGTGGTATTCGGCTGCTGAAATTTGTTTTAGATTGTTTCGTTTGTTGAACAGATGCTCCAGCACCTTATCCAACACACTCTTATTACGGAGAAGCTTTAACTGGAATCCAAGAATGCGTTTGCCTGGTGTAATTTCTTTTTTATAGATAGTTACCAACTTTGAAACAAACCATTGGAAAGTTTCCCCCAGCGTGGGATTTACTCCGTAGTGCTTCTTAATCAGGTAACGCTTCCATCCATTCATGTGAAACGCAATAGGAAATACGCGAGGAAATAGGAGCGTAGCGTGTCTTGCCTTTAGTCCCTTTCGCCCTCCAGTACTACTGTAAAGTTTATCTAGCTTATAGATTTCATAGAAATCTTTGATAACGCTATACCAATTTAGCTTCAACCAAGGAACGGGTTTGAATCCCACTATGTCACATATTTGCCAACCTTGACTCTCCCACTTATGATAGGATTCCTTCATCACATCGGTTCCTTGAAAACAAGCAAAGGCTCCGATTACTTCGTCGTGAGAAATTCCAACATTGTAAGCGTCGGGATGTCGAGTAAACCCGTACCTGGTTATACTCGCTTTAAAACATTTTGAAAGCTGTTCAGTATCTGATGAAAGACCCACAGCTCTACACTCTGCGGTGTAAATCCAGCCATTACCAGAAGAGTAGGTGTTTTCTTCTTTAATAGGTTTGTGATGCCAACGTGACCACTTATCTTGAAATTTCACTTAGTCCTCCAATTCCCAAATAGCGTAGACGACACAGATGAATATGCCGGCAGAGAATCCAAAAAAAAATTCTAGTTCGTTCACTATTTAATCTCGCACATTTTGTACAGCCGTCCGTCTAAATAGATTCTATTCAAAGTGAGGGCATCTCTATTTATGAATCGCCTATCTATGATTATACCAAATATCATAGCGGAAACCAAAATACCTAGCCAGATTCCGTGAACGAATTTTAATTCCAATTTTTGTTTAACCATACAGCCACGAAGGGCGCTCCTAGAGTTGCAAAAATAGTTACCATTTGGAAGATAATTCTCCATTGTTCGAATGGAGTCATCTTTTCAAAGTCCTGTTTAAATTTATCTAATACACTATTCATCTCCTGCCTTTGGAGGCAGTCCTATCTCTAGTAGTCTGTAGTTATATGCTGCCATATTTTCTACAGTGTTTACCTCAACCTCATCTTCCGTTAGCAACCCTGGTCGAAAACAAGTCATGGCACTATCAAAAAACTTTTGACTTAGAGTCTTATATTTCATTGTAGCGGCTAGTATAACTAGTGGCGCGTGATCCTTTTTGGCAATGCAATAGCACAAGTCCCCATAATGGGTAGGAGTGTAGAACTTTAGGGTTTTAAAACCAGAGGCTTCGACTGTTTTGTGAATGCACGTATAACTTTTACTCTGAGCCACCAAAGACCCACTTTGTACAGCAAGCACTCCATTTTTGTTTAGAAGATTGGAAACATTCTCGTAAAATTCTTTTGAATACAGTTTGTTAAAAATTTTTTCGGAGGGATCTGGAAAATCACAGATAATCACATCATAACGATCTGTATTGCTCTTTACAAATTCAAAAGCATCATCGTTTATTACTACGCAAGAACTCATGGAATTTTCGTTGAATACTGTAAGTCTGGGGTCGTGAGTGAACATATTTGTGATGCTGGGGTCAAAATCTACTAACACTACTTTCGCTATAGGGTTGTATTTAAAAATCTGCTTTGCTACTAATCCGTCTCCCCCTCCTAAAATAAGGAATGTTTGGGGGGTCGCCGGGCGATCTTCTGGGTCTGTAAATGCCCCAATAGCGGGGTGAACCAAAGCCTCATGATAAATCTCTTCGCTGTCTGTGGTGAATTGAACTTGCTCATCAATGATTAATGTGTAAACGTTTCGAACATCTTTCAGAACAGTAATTTCTTGAGGACCGTTGTTTATTTGGTAGATAACCTCGCTACTGGGAAGGGGGGATACTATCTCAGAAGCTCTAGCCGCAAACGCTGCTAAAATTTCCATATCTTCAGCAGTTACTTTTGTAACCATCTGTTGTGTTTTTTTATTTGTAACTTTTAGAACGTTTTTTTCAATTTCAAAAAGTAAATTGGAAATAGATACGGCAAACGGAGGCTTGACCACCACTCTTTTAGGAATCATTGTTTACTCCTCTCTTTAAGGCTCACGATAAATCCTCTTGTAATTATGGTTAGTAGAATGGGAGGACCTGCAATTATGAATAGAATCGCCACCACTGTCGCGACAAACAGTCCAATAGCTTTGTCTAGTAGTTTTATCAATGTCTCCAAGGAGAGGTCACCTTTTGGTAGTAGCGTATTTTATTGGGGTTTTTAACTCTAGCCGCCCCGACCACTCCCATATTGTAGCACAGAACAAATTGGTCTAATATCCTATGTTTGCATTTATTTTTGAGATAAGCCAAGGTACGCATTGCTATCGCGGTATTGGTGTCTACTCTATATCGCCATTGCTCGTTGTGGAATTTATGAGAACGGGAGTTTAATTGAAATAGCCCCCCATCGGAGGTAGACGACTTTGCGGAAGGGCTCATCCCGCTTTCAACTCTAGCAAGCTTCAACGCTAGGGAAGGGTCTATTCCGTTAATCAAAGAAAAGTACGTGATTATTAAAGGTATCATGTGTTATTTTCGGTTTGGGATAGTCGCTATAAATCCCGACATTACCGTAACTTTTTCTAACTTTAGACCTCCAGGAGATACGCAATCAGAATACTCGTTATCTTCTTCGTGGTACTTGCAGCGAATTTCTACTTTTTCGCTTAGGATTATGTAGTCTTTTGTGTCCAGTATCTTTGCGCAGCTTGTCAGAAGCGCTAACATCACTACTGTTTTCATTCTTTAATTCCTCCGGAGTGTAGGGACAGTGTGGTAGGAGGCACGGATTATCTCCGCAAAACTTACACTTGTCTTTCATTTAATCTGCTCCAGTACTGCAGATCAGATCTTTTTATTTCTATATTGGATGTTTCGTTCGTCGGTTGCATCAATTTCCCGGTAGTCTTTGATATCCATTGAACCTTTAGCTTAAATCTCTTTTCGTCAGAGTAGGGGACAGATACTACGTAAATGTCCAAATCATTGGAAGCATCGTGCCGGTAGATCGCTCCTCTAACAAATTTTTCTACCACAAAGAGCCCATCCAAGTTGTAAGCCCCAAGTTCACATCAACGAAAATGCGCCCGTCTATTTTATAAAAACTAATTCCATATCGTCTAAATGATCTGGATTTTATCTTTAAAAATTTCATAAGGGCTCCTTCTATTTATAGTATAACAAATGTACATAGAGGTGCCTAATGAAATGTAAATCATGCCAACAGGATGTTCCCAAGACCCCGATTGCTCGAAACGGAATTACTAGATTTGTTGATAATAATAATCAACTATGGAATGGTAAAGTGTGTCCGGATTGTTATCGAAAATATAACAAAGAGCGTATGCGGTTTAAGAGAAAGTCTGAAAAAGTAGCTACAGATACTCAGCCTATTCTTATTGACTAGTATCTCCCGAGCCAAGAAACATACAACCTACATTCATGCTCAAGAGACTGGAATGAGGCGGCTTTGCAATAAAAGCCTTTTAACGACAGTTTCTCAATAAACTTGTCGGCAGACTTTTTTTCTATAAAGACTTCCATGTCATCCATACCCAACGTTGCGTGTAGGTGGATGAGGTGATACAGGTCAGAGAGGCTGGTGTAAACCAGCCCCTCAGATTCTCGTGTTTTTTTCATAGCTTGTTTTTTAGTTATCACCGCTTAGCCTTAATTGCTGTGAATTTTTAATTCTAGCTTGATTAAAGTACTCGTTGCTAGATTTTCTAAAATTCCGATCATCCATCATTCTAATCTGTTCTAAAACTTTAGACTGATGTGAGGACGCTTTTTTAATCCAATCTACAAATTGAGAAACAGTTCTCGTGCCTTTTGCTAGATTGCACTCTTTACAACAAGGGGTCACGTTATTGTCAGTATAGCCCTTTGAATTATCTATTCTATCCAAACAGTATCCGTTTTGTAGTGATAGGTCTGTACCGCAATACTGACACCCCAGGTCAAGAAGCTCTTCGAAGTGCTTTAGATTTAAGTCAACAGGAAACCCTCTGTCTTTAGCTGATCGGAGTAATGTTTTGTATTTGTGTTTAAAAGATTTCACAATCCACATACGCCATTAGTACATTCTCTTTCTTTTTCCTCAAACACAGTTCCTTCATTTTCAAGAGCTTCTTTCAAATCAACTCTTGTCAGCGGCTGACCACCTCTGCAACCATCCGGATATACGGTGAAGCCTCGCAAACGTTTTGCGTACTTCAGTAATATCTTAGCATTTTTTTCTATGGTATCTTGGTTATTTTCTTCGCTACCCCAAGAAGCCATGTTACAGGTAGAGCTAATTGCCATATCTACGTAATTTTGCACATCTGCTTGAAATTTTACACGTTGCCGGAAAGATAGGTCATAGCTATCTTGAATATCTTCCAACTTAACTCCCTGTTCTAGCAAGCGCTTTACCGCCCCATCCACTACAAACTGGTGCAACCACTTTCCTTCTTTGAAATAGCGGCGTTTGTAAGCTTTGCAGAATAGGGGCTCAATTCCAGTAGTTGTCTCTGCGATAATGCCGATGGTTCCTGTTGGAGCAATTGCTCGAATTCCTTTCGGAACAGCAACGTTTAGTTGTTTTGCAATAATAAACGCAGTCGAAGATGACTCTTGCTCGTATACGTTGAGCCATTTATGAAGCTCTGGAGTCACTTCGTACTTCATTCCGCGCATCATCAGCCACTCGTGCATTCCACCCAACCCTAGACCGATTCGATTATTCTTAGTTCCAGTGGCTTTGATTTGTTCGTTTGGAACATCTGAATAGATTCCTCCGCAAACAAGGAAAATAGTTGCGACCTTGCAAACTTCACCAAATTCTTTCTTATCTACACAACGATTCATCCAAACTGTGCCAAGATTACACTTATCGCTATCGTCTTCGCTCACAACTTCCGTGCAAGCGTTGCGAAGTGCTTCATTGTCTTTAAGAAAATTAAAAGCCATCCCAGGTTCTGCTGATTTAAAAGCTTGCTCACAGTTGGTAAGCCATACTTTTTTAGCCAGCTCATGTTTTGGGTGAGCCTCGTCCTCAACAGCTACAAAAAACTCAGTGTTATACTCTACTGAAATGTTTGTAAGCTCCATTGGCAGTTCAAAATTAAAATCTTTTTCTTTCAAAGCTTTTAGTTCTGGAGAATGATCTTTTAGATGTAGAAACTTAAATACATCACCGTGGTCCCATTGTAGTCCTGCCCAGATTGCGCTACGACGTTGACCGCCTTGCATGATATTCCTGCCTGCCTCATTAACCATTTTCATAAGGGCAATTGGTCCAGTAGAAAATCCGCCAGTACGATTTACTTTAGCGCCCTCTTCGCGGAGTTTTGAATAGCTAAACCCAATTCCTCCGCCGGTCATGAGGGCAGAGGTTGCGCTTTGCATTGCCTGTGCCCAACCTTCTCGGCTATCCTCCGCTCTAAACAAAAAACAATTGTTAACCTGGTGAAAGGATCTGCCTGCTGAATAGAGGTAGCGACCTCCTGGAATAAATTTGCGTTCGATCATGAACTTTAGAATTTTAGCTTTAGTTTTGTCCTCGACTAACTGACCACATACAGAAGAGACTACTCGGCGGCACGTTTGTTCCCAAGTTTCTTGCCCATCCATTGAGTACTTTTGCAAATATATGTCTTGCGCGAATTTTGAACCAAATACGTCAAATTTGTTCATGAATCTCCTGGTTGGATTAGGCTAGCCGAATTTCTCTGGTGCGACCGAAATGTTTCTTAATCATCTTGTGTTTCTCTTCGATTATTTTAGCACAGTCGCTAAAAGATTTGTTAGTTTTCTTATGCAAAAAACACATCTCGCGAATATCAACAATTGGCATTTTGTCAGTGACCTTTACTTCCTCCGAAGTTCCATCTCTCTTTAAATAAAGATTGATTAGCTTCTGACGAGCAGATTCTCCAGGATAGTCAACGTACGCGAACGTATCAATCCTTCCATTGCGAATTACGTTTTCTGGAATAGCATCTGGATAGTTAGTAGATAAAAAATAGATAGCGTTAGATACAGTTTTAGAGCCGTCAAGAAAGTCTAACATTTCCCTAATGTCAGAAGAATCTTCCAACAAAGACACAGCCTCTTCAAACACAAAGACTTTTAGAATATCTTTCGTGGAAGATTCTAGCTTTTCTAAAAACGACCTAGAGGGTACTTGATCTAAAAAAACAACAATCGCGTCTTTCCTAGATTTTATAAACTTTCGCGTCCATGAACTCTTACCAGTTCCGGGAGGACCAAACAGGAGAATTCCCAATTTGTAAATGGAGCCGGAGTTTTTATAGATATCTTTGTTTTTTTCAAAATCCGCTACGGTCGTCTCGATTCCTTCTAAGTTGTCTAGGATATCAATGTAAACGTCATCTCTTAGTTTCATAGGAGAGAGTCGTTCTGGGCGAGTACCATCCCCACAGGAGTGATCATAGACTCCAGGAGGCAAATCCTCCGGCTCCTTTAACGGAGTCGCACTTTTGTAAATCTCTACAAGATTGTTTGTAAGGATTTCAAAGCTAGAAATATCTCTCGTGTTTAAGCTTTCTTGCAACTCTCTAGGAGAGTCATAGTACTCTACATAGGTTTTCGAATTTGAAAACGGACTAAAATATTCTCCACTAGGAGTAGTGTATTTGTACCAGATCACCTAAAGCTCCTATGCTGGATTGTTTTTAATCTTTTCTTCTATCTGAGTTAGCACCTCTTGAATTTGATCTTTTACAGAAATACACCGATTTTGTAGGTCTTCGACCTCTTCTTTCGAGCGCTCAGTGTCTTTGTTTAAGTGAGCCACTGCTTTGTCCAAAGCGTCTATATTGATTTGCAAAAATTCCTTAATGGACTCTGCTTGCCCTCGCTTAAGATTAACGTACAAGGCGTTTGTGGGGCTTACTTTATCATGTAGCTCCGCAAAGGCAGCCGCCAGTTCTTGATCATTTCCATTTACAGCGTTACTTTTTGAAGCAGATAGAATTTCCAAAAGATAGTTTCGTTGGCTGTCATTCAAATATAATTTCATCTTCCCTCTCCTCTGGTTTAGGATGAATTTTTTCTTCAAATCCTTTGGTTGGTTTAATTCTCACGCTAGTCTTGCTCGGAGTTATATACAAAAAAATCAAGCCTAGACCTTCAAATTGGATACATCCGTTTTCTCTAAGGTTATCCGCAATTTCAGCAGCAACAGCTCTTAGAATAGCATTAGCTTCTCTATATTTCAACCCAGTTCTTTGAGAAACTCGCCTAGCTAAGTTCATTAATACATCCAAAGTCGTTTGCCAGTTGGTTTCTTTTCCCTGGTGTCAACATGCACAAACCGCCTAAGCCTTCCGTCGCCTATGTTGTCAAATACATTGTAGCATATCTCATACAGATTATCCAACTCCTCTAATGTGGTTATTACCGGAGCAATGTCGCTAGCTAATCCTGACATGTGAGAGCTGTTTTCTTTCCCACCAATTGCTTTGTTGTGAGCCGGACAGCGATATCCAGAGGTAATTCGTACAGCTTTGCCGTACGTCTCCCGAACTTCGTCCAACTTCTCAATAAGCTTCTCGTCGATCTTCTGTTCGTCACATTTCTTACAAGGGCACTCAAATTCATCAGCTGAAAAAAACTTACCGAGCCTCTTGTTTTCTGCTCTTTTCCACGTTATCATACTAGTTATCTCCCTAGAGACATTTGTTTAAACCATACATAGATAATGCTATGCGTCACTAGTAATTCTAACTATTTAGTATAGGTCTGTCTTATTAAGAGTGCTTACTATATCGTATACGTATTTACGTATACGCAGAAAGTATACTTAAGTTAGTATACTTTAGTGTATTCTCATAAGGTATACTAAACTACGTATACTTTGCCGTTCGCATTTCGCTACGGCTAGAGCCTCTGCGAAAATTGCGTATTCTACTATAGATCTATTATACTCATGTTTCTGAAAGCATGCCAAATGCTTTTTTTACAGGATCTGATATTAAGCTTTTGCGTCAATGCTTAGTTTGCATAAAATAACAAATATACAGGAGAAGAGGTAAGTTCGACTGTTCCTTCTGGAATACTAAATATACAAGCGATTAACACTGATTCTCACTTTTAACATAGGGCTAATAATGAAAAATTATGATTTTATATTCATATTGACGTGCCTCTTTGTCTTTAGAGTTATAATGATTTCCGGATCTTATGCTGAAGCTGCCTGTTTAATAGCCCTTCTAGCCTATCGCGCCACTGAAAAATACCTCGCCGATAAAAAGCTAACTAACGATCTAGCTGATAGAATCTTGGCAGACCAGGAAAGTCTTAATTTACAGATGAAGGTAGTGGCAGAAGAAGCCTCTCGTGCAAGACAAGTGTCAGAGGGTATGAAAGCTGCCCTTAACATGGCAAGGAAGTAATTGTGTTTGGACGAGACCTGGATAGTTTTAAGAAATTAAGCGATCTTAAGGAATATACTGAGGCTTTGCTCAACGAAGCTATCAAGCTAAAGCAAGAGCTGCAAAAAGCTAACGATAAGGTGTCTCACTTAGAGGAAGTTTCTCGATTCCGCCCAAGCCCCCTTACTGTAGGTACAAACGAAGAAGAAGTCTGTAAGCTTGAGATTCGAAGACTACACGATCTTTGTAAGTCCCGCCCTCTTGAGTTTAACGAAGTTAAGGCTTTTGAGATATTTGTAAACTCCCTGCTTAAGATTCAGGGGAAGACCTCTGAAGATGTTAAAAAGAAGCCTAAGAAGCCGTTAGATCTTTCTCAAGATCAACTAATCCAGTTGGCAATGCAGGTCACTGATGAGTCAGGCGAGCAGTAATTCCGGGCTAACCGGAGTAACCCCACAACAGGCACGAGAGTTTCTCTGGAGAAAGGGAAAGGTAACTGACTTTCTCTTGGATAGCAACCAGAAGTTTCTGCGCGATCAGCTTAAGAACTCCAAAAGAAAGACGCATGTTGGCGTGTTTAGCCGACAGACGGGTAAGAGCTACGGAGCACTAGGCATCGCAATAGAAGAGCTTCTTAGTAGAAAGAATATCACCATCTGCTACGTTGCGCCGCGTCTAAAGCAAGCTAAGAAGATTGTAAAGTCGAACTTTGAAGAACTCCTAAAGTCCTGCCCACCTGACATGAAGCCTAAGTTTGACCGCGACTCGTCAAGTTACGTATTCCCCACTACTGGAAGTAAGTTAGAACTCTACGGATTTAATGCTGAAGAGATTGAATCTGCTCGTGGTCCGAAAGCTCACATGATCATCGTAGATGAGTGCGGCTTTATGAGCGACTTAAAGTATGGTCTGAAATCTGTGCTCTACCCTAAACTAAACTCCACTAAGGGCGCAATGGTTTTAATCTCAACCCTACCAAGATCACAGGGTCACGAGTACTGGGACATTGTAAAACAAGCAGAATTTAAAGAAACTCTAATAAAAAGAAATATTTACGAGTGCCCCCGGTATACGCAAGAGGATATTGACGGATTTGCCGAGGAAGTTGGTGGGTACGATTCTGTAGACTTTAAGCGTGAATATCTGAACATTATGATTACGGACGAGGAGCATGCCGTAATCCCAGAAGCCAACGACGAGAAGCTCGCCGTAATAGTAAAACAACACCCAAAACCCCCTTACTACGACCCCTATGCTTCTATGGACATTGGAGGAAAAGACTTTACATTCATAGTCTTAGCCTATTACGACTTCATACAGGGCAAGGTAATCATTGAAGATGAGCTTTTGTTTAGAGGTAAGAGGTTTACTACAAAAACCATTGCTTCCGAGGTTAAAGAAAGAGAAGAACTGCACTGGGGACTCAAGAAACCATTCTTAAGAGTAGCGGATAACAACAACCCCATCTTACTAAACGATCTGAGCGTTGACTACGGAGTATCCTTTCTTCCAACAGCAAAAGATAATAAATTCGCATGGATAAATCAGCTAAGGGTAATGGTTAACGACGAGCGTATTATTATCAATCCCCGATGTAAGAACTTGATATTCCATCTAAAGAACGCAACTTGGAATAAATCAAAAACAGACTATGAAAGATCGGCAGATGGCGGGCACTATGACGGAGTGGACGCACTGGCATATCTTATTAGAAACATAGCAATGACCAAGAACCCCTACCCTTCGGGATATGGAATGGTAGCCGGAGATGGATATATGCGCTTTAGCGGGGGAGCTAAATCTAAATTTGAAGAGCACCTCCTGACCATATTCAGCTACAAAAACAAAAATTAAACAAATACTATTAGAGGTTTGCAATGGCTAAGGCTACATATTTTGCTGCAAGAGAAGGCACGGAAACTGCCTCTATACTACTTGAAAAAGCAACAGATTGGCGCAACACTCTTGCTACGAACGGATATTTAGAAAAGCTAAAGACCTGCTGGGCGGCATATCACGGAGCCTACTATACCGACACCGCATCCGGTCATACCATCACATTTGCAGGAGAGCAGGGAGAACTAGCTCAACTTCCGGTAAACCACATTCGTAACCTAGCTCAGCACATGTACGTTATGACTACCTCTAGTCGCCCTTCAATGGAAGCAAGAGCAGCCAATACCGATTACAAGTCAAGTGCCCAGGTTACTCTGGCTAACGGCTTGCTTGATTACTATTTGCGCGAGAAGCGACTTGAGCGGTTTATTAACAGAGCTGTCGAGTTTAGCATTGTACTAGGGGCGGGCTACGTTAAAGTA
>Ga0315901_10005922_pt1 | contig 14762 bp, 12 predicted proteins | sample LakEriMetagenome_10_FD_203761 | JGI IMG/M metagenome (GOLD analysis project Ga0315901, IMG submission 203761) | Freshwater fungal communities from buoy surface, Lake Erie, Ohio, United States - Buoy 2 MA116 | ecosystem: Environmental > Aquatic > Freshwater > Lake | place: USA: Lake Erie, Ohio... | reverse complement strand
CGAATGGCCACCAGGGCTGCCTGTCCGCCGCCGCCGAGTCCACCGGTCTGCGGCATGCTCATGCCGATCTTAATTGGGGCTGACTGCGCAAACACCTGCGACGGCAGACTTGCCGCCATGACAGAAGCACCTGCTGCGCCAACAACCTTTCTTCGCATCTTATCCATCGTGTCTCCTTTACCGCCGAGGGCTGTGATGATCGCGAGTGACGCCCCCTCGTTTGGACGCCGTCTCTTGGGTTCCGACTATTTGTAAATTCAGGCGTCCCGTATATAGGGGCTACTACTAGCGCCGGAAAAAATCGCCGAAAAGCTGGGCCGTGCCGTATTATTGAGCAATTGATCACTAAGGCGGCCGCCGGGGCCACTTCCCCACTCCTGCCGCCGCAGCATTGCAATCGATGCGAAAGGATACGCCGTGACCGACCCCGCCTTCAAACTCCTCAGTGACCGTGTCCCCTACAGCGCCATTGTTGATCGGCCGCCGCTGAAGGGCCCCGACGGCGCCCGCGTCTTGCTCTGGCTGATCGTCAATGTCGAGCATTGGTCGATCGAGCGCGCGATGCCCCGGACAGTACTGTCTCCGCCAATGGGTCAGCCGCTGCTGCCGGATCTGCCGAACTGGTCATGGCACGAATTCGGCATGCGGGTGGGCTTTTGGCGGATTTTGAGTGCGCTGGATAAGCGCAAGATTCGGCCAACCATGGCGATTAACGGCGTCGTGTGCTCCAGCTACCCGCGGATTGCCTCGGCCGCCCGGGATCTGAACTGGGAGTTCATGGGCCATGGGTTTGTTCAAGGCCCCATGCATAAAGTCGAAGATCAGCCCGCTGCGATTGCACAAACCATCCAGGCGATCAAATCCTTTACGGGCAAACACCCACGCGGATGGGAAAGCCCCGGGCTGACCGAGACCGATGCCACCATTGACCATCTCTCGGCTGCAGGCGTTGACTATGTTGCCGACTGGATTCTCGATGAGCAGCCCTGCTACATCATGGCCTCGCCCAAGCCGGTCATTTCAGTGCCCTATACGGTAGAAGTGAATGACATCCCCGTATTCGGCCTACAGAATCATCGGTCCGACGAGTTTTATCACCGCGGAGTCGCACAGCTGGATCGACTCATCGCAGATGGAGCGGAAAGCACGCGTGTCATGGCGGTCAGCGTGCACGCTTACCTAACGGGTGTTCCGCATCGCATCGCGGGATTTGAAAAACTCTTGGACTACATACAGTCGCGGCCCGAGGTCAAAATCATGACGGGGGAAGATATCGCCGACTGGTATCGCACCCAAGTGCCGCCGCCAAACGCACGATAACGCGGCCGCCACATGAGTGCAGTCATGAAAGCGTCTGCCGATGCGGCGCCGATCAACACGCGGGCCTTTCGCAACGCGCTCGGCGCATTTCCGACCGGCGTGACGGTGATCACGGCCCTGGATCGCGATCAGCATCGGGCAGTCGGCATGACCATCAGCAGCTTTAACTCGGTCTCGCTTGACCCACCACTGGTGCTGTGGTCCCTGGGCAAATCCTCACCCAATCTGCCTGTTTTCGAGATTGGCTGTCACCATGTCATCCATGTCCTTGATGCGCAGCAGCAGGAGCTGGCCTTTCGGTTCTCAACGCCGGGAATCGATAAGTTCGCGTCAGTAGCGCTGCGGGAGCCGCTTTCCGACGCAGCGCCGCCGGTGATCGCTGGATGCGCCGCCCATTTTTTCTGCACCGTCGCATCACGCATCGACGGCGGGGATCACGTGATCTTGGTTGCCAGTGTTCAGCGATTCGATCGCATGGATCGAGAGCCCCTGGTGTTTTACCGCGGGGGCTTTGCCGCGCTGGACTTGCGCACGAGCTGAGGATAGACCTTGGCGGCACCCGCCAGGAAAAGGTCGACCGCATCGGCTGCACGAATTTCAAATGGCACTGATGAATCGATTCCAAAAATATTGCATCGCACCGCCCAGTAAAACATACTGCCATGCAGATTCCAGATCATTTCGATTTCGCGCGGAGAAATCTTTGCCTGGCCCTTCATGGTCTTTGATCGTGAAAACTCGTAACGAATCTCTTCGCAAATCACGGTTAGCAATTTGCGCCGAACAAAATCAAGGTAGTTTCGATTCCAGCCCATGCCTGCAAGGCCCGCGAACATATAAATGCGGATCCACTCGGGCCGGTAAGTGGCGTTGGCATACTGGGTATAGAAATGAATGAGCCGCTCTCGAATCGGGGTCTGCCGGCGGCGGAGATCACGAATCCATTGCGGATTCCATTTCCGCATAAATACCGCCTCAAACACCTCATCGATCAGGTCCGCTTTGGATGGAAAATAGCGATAGACCAGCGCCTGGGATACGCCAATGCGACGGGAAAGCTCGCGGGTCTGCCCGGAAAAACCAACCTCAGCGAAATAATCGATTGCCGCTTTAAGAATTTGCTCTTTACGCGCCTGCGGGCTGAGTCGAACCCCGATCTCGGGGTCCTGCGCATGTTTTGCCGTCTGGGATTTTTTCAAATCGAACCCGCCTCTGATGACCTCTTTGCTGAAAGTGTAAGGACTTTATAGTCATGGAGAAAACAGCAATCGTTATTGGCGGCTCCATGGGCGGGTTATTTGCGGCCAACTTGCTGCTACGCGCGGGATGGGATGTCAGAATTTTTGAACGCTCTGAACCACCGCTGAGTAGTCGCGGGGCCGGTATCGTGACGCATGAAGGCCTGCGGCAGGTGCTGGCGCTTGCCGGTGTGACCGTCACCGATGACCTCGGCATCCTGATTACGAAACGACGGGCCTTTGACCGGTCCGGAACACTGCTGGCAGAACTCGATTTACCGCAGATTCTGACCTCCTGGTCGCGGCTTTTGGGCCTGCTGATGGCGGCGTTTCCGCAGGAACGCTACCACCTGAATCATGCGGTGGATCGGGTTGAGCCGGGCGGCGCAGAGCAGCTCGCCAAAGTCCACCTGGCCAATGGACAGGCCCACGAAACACACCTCGTGATTGCTGCTGAGGGCCTTCGTTCTTCGACACGACAACTTCTGTTTCACCAGCAAGGCAGTGTCTACGCCGGTTATATCGCCTGGCGGGCGGTTGCGGATCAGCGTCAGCTGAGCAGCTCCGCACAAGGGTTTCTTGCAGATGCGTTTTGTTTTTCTCAGATTCCGGGCGAACAAATCCTGACCTATCCGATTGCTGCGCCCGACAGCGTAGACCACATCCAGACCAATCTCGTTTGGTACCGCAAAACCTCGGAGGCCCAGCTTGAATCAATGCTCACCGACCGCTTCGGACAACGATTTGAAGGCGGCATCCCCCCAGACCGCATTGACCCGCAGCATCTTCAGGCTGCGATCGCTGAGGCCGCCGACCGCTTTCACCCCTGCTGGAGCGAGGTGCTCGCTAAACGCATCGGCCCGCTGATTCTGCAGCCAGTCTTCGATCTTGAATCAAGCGCAATGGCGCGCGAGCGGCTTGCATTGATTGGTGATGCGGCCTTCGTCGCGCGGCCGCATATTGGCCAAGGTGTAACCAAGGCTGCCGGCGACGCACTGGCCCTTACCGAGTGCCTTGCAGACATACGGGATGGGGCTGCGCCAGAAGTGGTCCAGGCCTTAGCCACTTTTTCCAAGCAACGGGTGCCCGTGGGAAGCGGCGCTGTTGCGCAGGCCCGTCGAATGGGAACACCGATTGCGATGGTCCATCACGGCAGCAGCAGTGATGAGCAGGCGGCGCTGATGCAGCATTACTCAAATCCCAGGCATCTGCTGCGGGAGACCGCCGTCGAAATCGCCGGTGTGGCCCATCTCCGATGAACCTGCCTGGGGCTAACTGAAACCAATTCTTAAAAGCTGAGGAAATCATCATGAATGCAAACAAACCCATTGTAGGAGTCGTTGGACTCGGCATCATGGGCAGCGCGTTTTCAAAAAACCTTCTTGATAAAGGCTTTCGTGTGATTGGCTTTGATGTCGCGCCAAAAGCCCGCCAACACGCTGCCCAGCTCGGTGTGGTCATTGCGGATTCTCCGAGAGCGGTCGGAGAGCAGTCGGACTGTGTGCTTTCCAGCCTTCCCACAGCAGCTGCGTTTCATGCCGTGATGACAGGGCCCGATGGCCTCATCAATGTAAAACAACGGCCGGCTCCGACATCTTCACCATTGGTGGTGGTCGATACCTGTACGCTGGCATTGCAAGACAAGCTCCAGGCCCACGACGCACTGCAGTCCGCCCAGATTGTCATGATTGATGCGCCGATTAGCGGCACGGGCGCCCAGGCAGCGCGGGCAGATCTGGTGATTTTTGCCAGTGGTGAACCGCAGGCCATTGCGTGGCTGGATCCTGTCTTCATGGCCATCGGCCGGGTGGTCCACGATCTCGGGGCCTTCGGAAACGGCAGCAAAATGAAATACGTTGCCAATCTGCTGGTCGCAATTCATAACGTTTCCTCAGCCGAGGCGTTTGCCTTCGGCATGAAATCCGGGATTGCCCCCGAAACGATTTACAAAGTGCTAAACGGAAGTGCGGGAAGCTCCCGGATGTTCGAGGTCCGGGGGCCAAAAATGGTGGCCAATAACTACGATCACGAGGTCTCAGCCACCCACCGCATGATGGCCAAAGATATCGCCATCATTACCGAGCATGCGCACACAATTGATTGCCCGACACCACTCTTTTCCCTGGCTTCCAATATCCATGCATCGGCCATGGCGATGGGCCATGCCGCCTTTGATACCGCCTCCGTGTGTGCGGTCTTGGAAAAACTCTGTGGTGTGCAGCGGCCAGACACAAACACGTCGGCATAGCGGAGGTGTCCCGGCTTAGGGCTTTCGCTAGTGTGCGTGACATTGCTGAACTTCTGGAGTCTAATGCCGCTTATTGATCAGTTGTTCAATAAGGTGGTGCTGATCCACTCCGCCCTGAAGGAATCGCGATGAAACTCGGAACATTCATGATGCCCCTGCACCCTCCTGGCCGACACGCCTGGGAGACACTCGCCGAAGACCGCGAGGCAATTCTGTTGGCGGACCGTCTCGGCTACAGCGAGGCCTATGTCGGCGAGCATGTCACCGATCTTGCAGAAAATGTGACATCGTGCCTGATGTTTCTCGCCTCAGTTGCTGCAGAGACCAAACAAATCAAGCTTGGCAGCGGGACCATCAATGTCCCCAATAGCCATCCCGCCGCGATTGCGGCCCAGGTGGCCATGCTCGATCACATGCTCAAGGGCCGATTCATCATGGGGATCAGCCCCGGCGGCCTGATGTCTGATGCCGAGGTCTTTGGGAATTACGGCAAGAATCGGCTCGATATGTTTGTCGAGGGCATGAATATGGTCCTGGAGATCTGGAAGGGCCAGGCGCCCTATAACCTTGAGGGCCAGTTCTATAAAGTCACCACCGCGAACACCATGATTCCGGAAATCGGTCAGGGCATCATTTTGAAGCCCTATCAATCACCACATCCCCCCATCGTGGTGACAGCGGTCGCCCCGTTTTCCAAAGGCGTCACCAGCGCCGCCGCCCGCGGCTGGGAGCCGATTTCGGCAAACTTTTTGCTGGCCGAATGGGTGAAAAGCCACTGGCCGAGCTATGTCGAGGGCTGCGCCCAGGCCGGACGGCCTGCGGATCCAGCGAACTGGCGGGTTGCGCGCAGTATTTTCGTCACCGATAACGATGACAAGCTTGCCGAACGCTATGGCCACGGCAGCGATGGGCCCTACTACTTTTATTTCAAACAACTGATTCGCAAGCTTGTCGGCTTTGGCAGCCGCTCGAATTTATTTAAGCTCCATCAAGACGAGCCCGATTCCTCCATCACTCCTGAATCCATGCTTCCGAAGCTGGTCTTTCAGGGGTCCGTCAACAAGGTGGTGGATCAGATCCTCGCGTTTCGCGAAAAGATTGGCGATTTCGGCACGCTGCTCTATCCCTGCCACGACTGGGCAGATCGCTCTCTCGGAATCCGTTCGATGGAGTTGATGGCCGAGAAGGTCATGCCGGCAGTCAATGCCGCAATCGCCCGCGGCCAGTCGAAGCAGGTGGTCAACGGGTAGCACCGAATGGCACAGGCCGGGGCACCCGCAGTGCGGCGTGCCGACCTCGCACTCATTCTCCTGGTGACTCTGGCCTGGGGATTGAACTATCCCGTCATGAAGTCGGTGGTCGCAGGCTACCCGCCGATCACATTTCGCGGACTCACATTCCTGCTAGCACTTGTCGTTATTGGGCTCTACGGCCTATACCGCAAGGATCGCTTTCGTGTTCCACCCAAAGAGCGGGCCCAAGTCTTTCGGATCGGGCTCTTCAATATGCTGTTTTGGCATCTGGGGTTGATTCTCAGTCTTACGCTTTTAAACTCTGGCCGGGCTGCGATTGTTGGATATTCAATGCCGATCTGGGCATTGCTCACCAGCGTTCTGATCTACAAAGAGAAGATGACTCTGCGTGCAGGGGCCGGGATCGTCTTGGCGCTCTGCGCAACCTACCTACTCACAATCGATGAAATTGGAAAGCTGACCGGCCAGCCGTTGGGCATGGCGCTGATCCTCTGGGCGGCGATCTGTTGGGGCATTGGCAATGCGATGGTCAAGCACAGCAGCCTCACGGTGAGTAACGTTGTCTTGAATTTCTGGTCTTTGGCACTGGCCTGTGTCATTTGCCTTTCAGTGGCAGCAGCGATGGAGTCGGCGCAATGGAGATGGCCTAACGCATTTGAGTGGCTGGGAATTATTTATAACGGCGTCATCGCCCTGGCCCTGGGCTATGTCGCCTGGTTTACGGTTGCGCGACGGCTCTCTGCCGTGAGCAGCGGACTCTCGATCATGCTGGTGCCGATGGTCGCAGTCATCGGCGGGGCAATTTGGCTTAACGAGTCTGTGACCAAAACCGATCTATTGGCCCTGGCGTTTATTCTTGCAGCCATGGCCACCGTGATGCTGCCGGCCCGCACGCCAAAGCCCGCCACCACGACTTAAGACTAACCCTCATTTGACGACCCATTTCGCAATCGGGGGTTCATAATTTGTCGTTATTAACATCTTGATCAGCAGACAGTCTGTGGCGTAAAACGCTGCGGACCCAGAGGGAGTTGCGATGGCAGGATTTCAAGTCGGAGTAGACATCGGGGGCACATTTACAGACTGTGTCGCAATCGATGCAAAGGGCAATTTGTATGCTCGAAAATCGCCTTCCACGCCGCCGAATTTCTCCGAGGGCATGCTCAACGCCTTGGCGCTCACCGGCGAGGCCATTGGGCTTACCTTTGAATCCTTCTGTAGCCAGATCGATGTGCTCACCCACGGCACGACCGTCGGCACCAATGCCCTCATTCAAAGACGCGGAGCCAAAGTGGGGCTCATCACCACCAAAGGCCACGAGGATGCGATTCACATCATGCGCGGCTCCAGGGGCGTAACCTCGCGAAATCTCAATCAGGTTGTGCATTTCCCCGAAAGTCAGAAGCCAGATCCGATCGTTCCGAAAAAATGGATTCGTGGCATCTCAGAGCGGATTGATTGTATGGGCCAGGTCGTGGTTCCAATCAACGAGGCCGAAACACGAAAGGCCGTTCAAGAGCTATTGGATGCCGGCGTACAGGCCTTTGCGGTGTGTCTTTTGTGGTCTTTTAAAGCACCAGAGCATGAATACACCGTTGCACGAATCATCCGGGAGCTTGCCCCCAACACCTTTATCAGCTGCTCGGTCGATCTGGTGCCAAAGTGGGGTGAGTACGAACGGATGACCGCGACTGCGCTAAATGCCTACATCGGGCCAGTGACCTCCCGTTACTTGCGGCAGCTTGATGCAAAGTTAAAGCAGGCCGGCTATAAGCGGCCACTCCAGATTACACAATGCGGTGGCGGTTCAATCTCTGTAGAGCGCGCAATTGAGGCGCCGCTCTTAACGCTGGATTCCGGTCCCGTATCGGGTGTCACGGGATCCCAGTTTCTGGGCCAGATTCTCAAAATCCCCAACATCATCACCACCGACATGGGTGGAACATCTTTCGATGTCGGCGTAATTCACGACGGTGTGCCCAGCTTTAGCTTCATTGCAAACGTTGCGCAGTATGAATATTTCATTCCGAAAGTTGACATTCAGGCCATTGGCTCCGGCGGCGGATCACTTGCCAAGGTTGACCCAGCAACAAAAACACTGCGGGTTGGGCCGGACTCTGCCGGCGCTGACCCGGGCCCGGTCTGCTATGGCAAAGGCAACACCACACCCACCGTGACCGATGCTGACTTAGTGCTGGGCTATATCGATCCGAATAATTTTCTTGGGGGCCGGGTGCGGCTGGATCGCGAGAAGGCGATTGCGGCGGTTTCCCGGGTCGCCGAGGGGTTGGGCATCAGCCTGATGGAGACTGCTGCAGGCATTGCGAAGATCGCCGAATACAAGATGGCTGACATTATTCGCAAGACCACCGTTGAAAAAGGCCTTGATCCGCGGGATTTCACCCTGTTTGCATTTGGCGGTGCTGGCCCTGTGCATGCCGGCGTTTTCGCCCGAGAGCTGGGGGTGGCCCGTGTCTTGATTCCGCTAAATCGCATCGCATCGACCTGGTGTGCGCTGGGCGCCGCCACCGCCAACATTCTTCATATCCACGAGAAAGTCGAAATTCTTGGCTCGCCCTTCACACTTAATGATCTCAATGTCACCCTGAAAGAACTTTCAAAGCGGGCCATCAAACAGTTCGACCATGATGGCATTCCGGCACGGGGACGGGAATTTACGTTCTCCGTCGATATGCGGCACCGCGGTCAAATCAATGAAGTTGAAGTCCCCCTTCCCGCAGCTCGGACTGCTGAGCTCACGCTGAGTGAGAAGCAACTGCGCGCCATTCCCGAGCAGTTTTATGAGCGCTACGAAGCCATCTACGGCAAGGGGTCGTCTTACAGCGAATCGCGACTCGAGATGGTGACATTCCGCCTGCGCGCACGGGGCGTGGGCCGCACGATCGCCTTACCGAAGGCATCCCGACTGACCAAGGCCATCAAAAAGACAGCGCTCACCAGCCACCGGAAGATTTACTGGGCGGATCATCGAAAAACAGTCTCTACCCCAATTTTCGATGGCGCCAAACTTCTTGCCGGAAACCTGATTGCTGGGCCAGCAGTCATTGAAACGACCGACACCACCATCGTGGTCCACCCAGAACAGCGTCTTACCGTCGATGCTTACGGTAACTTTGAGCTTCACTTTGATGCCAATCAAAGCTAAGGGAAATAGTCATGCCAAAGATCAGTGAAATTAAGAATGTGAAATTCAACGGCCGTGAGACCGGCTATGTGCCACCGGAAAAGCTCAGCATCTCGCCACGCCTAAAACTTCAGACCACTGCCGCTAAAAAAATTGATCCCATTACCTACGAGGTGATTCGACATAGCCTGTGGAATATCAATGAAGAGCATGGCGCAACAATCCAGCGACTCTCTGGCTCACCAGTGGCAATGTATGCGCTGGATCTAAACCCATCCATACTCACCGAAAGCGGTGAGTTCGTGTATTTCGGCCCCTATATGCAGTACATGTCAGGCGTGACCGATACCCAGGTGAAATGGATTCTTGAAAACCGGTCTGAAAATCCTGGCATTCATGATGGCGACATGTTTCTGGCCAATGATCCCTGGGTTGGCGCCGCCCATCAGCAGGATGTGATGCTGATTTGCCCCGTGTTTCACGAAGGAAAGCTCTTTTGCTGGGTAACCAACTGTCTGCATCAATACGATATCGGTGGTATTACGCCGTCTAGCTTTTGCATGTCAGCAGAAAACGCCTATGAAGAAGGCATCTTAATTCCGCCAGTGAAGATTATCGAAAAGGGAGAAATCCGCAGGGATATCGAAGAGCTCTACCTTCGCTCGTCTCGTAAGCCAGACTCAGTCGCACTTGATTTTCGTGCACAACTCGCCGGGAACACCACTGCCAAGCAGCGGGTAGAGTCGCTACTGAAGCGCTACGGCCCTGAGACTGTCAAGGCCGTGATGCATAAGATTCTCAATGACGGCGAGGCCGCATTCTTAAAGAAAATGCGCCGGCTGCCCGATGGGGTCTGGCGGGATCGCACCTATGTTGAATGCTGCCGGCCCGGCGATCGCAAGACCCACCGTGTGCAGCTGACCCTGCGCAAGGCTGGAAACACGCTGATTTTTGAAAACGAAGGTACCGCCGACCAAGATGGCGCGATGAACGCCACATTCTCGGGCTGGCGTGGATCCATCATGGTGGCCTTGAATCAGCTGCTGTGCTGGGATCAGTATTTCGCAATCGGCGGGGCGCTGCGCCATGTCAAGTTCGACCCCTCCCCCGGGACAATGAACTGCGCGAACTTTCCGGCGTCGGTCTCTACCGCCCCCGTGCAGGCCATGGAAATCTCGCTTTATCCGGCCTACAACGTCCTTGCGAAAATGATCTACAACGACCCAGAGATGCGCAAAGACATTATGTGTATTGGCGGCACCAGCCAGTGGCCCGCCACAATTTTCCGTGGTCAGGACCAGTGGGGCGAGCGCTTTGGCTACTTGCTGGTTGATCCGATCGGGGGTGCGATTGGGGCCTTCGCAACTGGCGACGGCATCTCCACGGGCGGCCAGTCCCGAACGCCCATCTGCAAACTGCCCAATGTCGAACATACCGAGCAGACTTTTCCGGTGCTCTTTATGTATCGAAAAGAGGTCGTGGATTCTGGGGGTGCGGGCCTACATCGGGGCGGGCTTTCGGCCGAGTCCTGCTTTAAGGCGCACGGTACACCGAGCATTACGCACGACACCCTCTCATCGGGCAATGCCATTCCAACATCGACCGGCATGATGGGCGGCTATCCCGCGACAGTCAACATTTATAAATTCAAACGCGACAGCAACATCAGCCAGCGACTAAAAAGCCGCGACATGCCCGCAGATATTGGGGAGCTCACCGGCCGTGACGAAACACTCGCCTTGCGTCAGCAGAACTTTCAGCAAGGTCCATCCGATGTCTATGCCGTCACTTGGACCGGGGGCGGTGGATTTGGTGATCCGCTGCAGCGTGATCCGGCCAAGGTGCTGCACGATGTCGCTGAGCAACGGGCGGTATCCGTCGATGCTGCCCGCGCCATCTATGGTGTGGTACTGAATTCAAAAGGTGAACTGGATCAACACGCCACAGAGCAGCTGCGCGCCAAGATGCGCAACGAGCGCCGCTCTCATCCAGTCTCCGATCAGCAGCTCGCAAAGAGTCCGCGCAGCCTTTCAGGGAAAAAGATTCTCGAGGCCACCGAAAATCTATGGGTCCGGGCGGACGATCGCGGCCCGCGCTGGAGTTGCCGCTGCTGCAGCCTCGATTTAGGGCCCATCAGTCAGAACTACAAACTCGGCTGTGCCCAGAAAAATGCGCCGATTGAGACCTCAAATCCAAATGTTGGCGACTGGAAACGCTATATCGATGATCAGCCAGTTTTTCGGCAGTTCTTTTGCCCGGGCTGTGGTGCGCTGATGGAAAACGAAATCGCGCGGGCATCCGACCCCCTGCTCGAAGATATTGTGTTTCGCCTGAAATCGCGTCAGGACTCAACCTCATCCGGTAAGCGGGCTGCGCCTCGAAGCTGAACGAGCATCACCAGCCCCACGGTCATGACTACCGCCGCAACCAGTAGGCCTGCGTTGTAGCTGCCCGTGCGCTCACTGATCCAGCCGGTGAGCGCGGGCGCAAGGATCTGGGCAATGCCATAGGCGATGGTCAAGGTGCTCATCATCTTCGCTGGGCGCGTCGGATAAAAACGACCCGCCAGGCCCATCATCATGCTCACAATGCCAGCAAAGGTGAAGCCAAAACACAGCGCGCCCGCGATCGGGCCGAAGAGCCCCCCGCCGGCAAGGGGCAACAAAATACCGGCGATATGCAGGACACTGGCAATTAATAACGCATCAATTGCGCCCACGCGCCGGGCGATCAAATCCCAGAGCATGCAAGACGGCGCCGCGGCAATGCCAAGGATGACGAATACCCAAAAGCCAACGTCTTCCATTTCTGGCAGCGCGTTAACGATTGCGACAATAAATGTCGAAGTCACCACAAATCCAACACCGGCGCAGAAATAAAACGCCAGCAGCAGCCTTCGCACCGCGACTGTTGGTGGTCGGTCCTGCATTTTTGATTCGTGCTCCACTGCCGGGGCGGGCATCGGTTGTGGTAGCCAGGCCCACGCAGGCAGCACCAAAACAAGGCCCAACAGGCTGAGCAACAGCCAGTTCTCCCACCACAGCACATGCTTCGATAGCATCAAGACGGCAAAGGAGCTCATCACGACACTTAGGCCCACGCCAGAAAAGTGCACGCCCAGCTCGGCACGGTGGCCATTGCGCATCAGCCAATTCATCACCAGGGCGCCGCCCAGCATCATGCCAACGGCTGTGCTCAGTCCTGCAAGAAAGCGTGAGATTGCCCAGCCCACCTCGCTCGCGACCATGCCCATCATGGCCGTGCTGATCACTGCCAGAATGAGGCCCCAGCGATAAAGGCGGTCTTTAAGATTTAAATCACTGATTCGGCCGCATAGAAAAACGCCGGTGAAGTAGCCCGCATAGTTGGCGGTGGCCAGCCAGCCCCCGGCGCCCAGGCCCAGCCCGGCCTGCTCGCGCATGATGGGCAGCATCGGTGTGTAGGCAAATCGTGCGATGCCCAGGGTAATCAGCAGGCCGATGATGCCGGCGATACTGGCTTTGGCTCGGGGGGAGAGACTCAAAAGGTCAGGCCAAATAAAGGCAGCGACAGGTCATCCCGCAAGTCTCCTGTCTTCAATCTTTCTGCACAAGTTGGCATCCCAGCCGCCTCGGGCATGGGGTGCTGTCATCGTTTTGTCATATATTTCTATATAATTGGAAATATGGAAGAACAACAAGTCTTAAAAGCGCTCGCAGCGCTGGCCCAGGCCAGTCGGCTGCAGGTCTTTCGCAGCCTCGTGGTGGCCGGACCATCCGGGGCCACGCCCGGTGAGCTCAGCGATGCGCTGAATCTGCCAAACGCTACGCTGTCGTTTCACCTTAAAGAGCTGTCCAACGCCGGCCTGATTCATCAAGAGCGTGCCGGCCGCAATCTGATTTATCGAGTCGAGTTTGCACAGATGAATCGTGTCGTGGGCTACCTCTCTGAGAATTGCTGCGAGGGTAAGGCGCAATGCATCGACACGGCCGATACGGCTTTCAAGTGCGAAGGGGCCTGACCTTGAACGAGAATTCACCGCCACTGAATGTGTTATTTCTCTGCACACATAACTCGGCTCGCAGCATTCTTGCTGAAGCGCTTCTGAATCATATTGGCCGCGGCCGATTCAAGGCCTACTCAGCTGGCAGTGCCCCCCGAGACCATCAGGCACCTAATCCGCTTGCACTTCAGGCACTCATAAATGCAGGAATTGATACCGCTGGGCTTTCCAGTAAGAGCTGGGAAATCTTCGGCAGGCCTGATGCACCCCGTATGGATTTGGTGATCACGGTCTGCGATAACGCAGCTGGCGAGGTCTGCCCAATCTGGCCGGGCCAGCCTGCCACAGCCCACTGGGGCTATGCAGACCCCTCGGCGGTCAGCGGGAGTGATACGCAACAACGCGAGGCCTTCACACAGACCATGCATCTGATTCGCAGACGGCTAGAAATCTTGGCCAGCCTTCCGCCAGAGCGCCTGACCAAACTCAGGCTCCAAACCACAGCCCGTGATCTCGCGAAGTCCTGATACCGAAAACTTAAAAACGCAGCCGCCTGACATCGATGACCATTTTTGAGCGTTACCTCACCCTCTGGGTCGGCATCTGTATCTTAGTTGGCATTGCCATCGGACAGCTCTTTCCTGCGGCTATTCAGTCCGTAGGCGCGCTGGAGGTTGCAAACGTCAATCTCCCCGTTGGCCTTTTGATTTGGGTCATGATCATCCCCATGCTGGTACGGATCGATTTCGGAGCCCTTCGCGAGATTCGGCAACATGTACGCGGCATTGGCGTCACACTGTTTGTAAATTGGTTAGTCAAGCCATTTTCGATGGCGTTTCTGGGCTGGCTCTTCATCCGGCACTGGTTTGCGCCGCTGCTGCCGGCCGAGCAGATTGACAGCTATATCGCAGGATTGATTCTTCTCGCTGCCGCACCCTGCACCGCGATGGTTTTTGTCTGGAGCCGGCTTACCCAGGGTGACCCGCTTTTTACACTCTCCCAAGTCGCGATCAATGACACGATCATGATTTTCGCTTTTGCACCCCTTGTGGGCCTGCTGCTGGGAATCTCTGCGATCGTCGTGCCCTGGGACACGCTGCTTACTTCAGTCGTCCTGTATGTCGTTATTCCCGTCGTTCTTGCACAGGCTTGGAGAAAATCATTACTCGCCAAAGGCCAGGCTGCCCTTGAAGCCGCAATACAGCGGGTCGGACCCTGGTCGATTACTGCGTTACTGGCGACATTAATTTTATTGTTTGCCTTTCAAGGCGAGGCACTCCTGCAGCAGCCGCTGGTGATTGCGCTCTTGGCAGTACCGATCCTGATCCAGGTCCTGTTTAATTCAGCGCTGGCCTACTGGCTAAATCGCAAGTTGGGCGAAAAGCATTCAATCGCCTGCCCATCTGCCTTAATTGGGGCGTCGAACTTCTTCGAACTCGCAGTCGCTGCAGCCATCAGTCTTTTTGGGTTTCAGTCCGGTGCGGCGCTGGCCACAGTCGTGGGCGTTTTAATCGAAGTGCCAGTAATGCTGCTGGTGGTGAGAGTGGTCAATCAAAGCCGGGATTGGTACGAGAAA
>Ga0315901_10005921_pt1 | contig 14763 bp, 16 predicted proteins | sample LakEriMetagenome_10_FD_203761 | JGI IMG/M metagenome (GOLD analysis project Ga0315901, IMG submission 203761) | Freshwater fungal communities from buoy surface, Lake Erie, Ohio, United States - Buoy 2 MA116 | ecosystem: Environmental > Aquatic > Freshwater > Lake | place: USA: Lake Erie, Ohio... | reverse complement strand
TGGCACTTTGCGGGGTGGATAGTCCCATGACATTTAGCCCCAGCAAGGCCGGATACGTGCTGGCAAAGGCCGCCGGAATGATGGCAAAATATTTCGCCAGGTCATTGGCAATGCTAAAAGTGGTCAGCGCCCCGCGTGTCATTAGCATTTGCTTGCCGATTTCGACCACTTCAATCAATTTGGTGGGATCGCTATCCAGATCCACCATATTGCCGGCTTCTTTGGCCGCCTGCGTGCCGGAATTCATGACTACCGCCACATCGGCCTGTGCTAGGGCAGGGGCGTCATTCGTGCCATCGCCCACCATCGCCACCAACTCCCCGCCAATTTGCATTTTGCGAATGTACTCGAGCTTGGTTTGTGGCGTGGCTTCGGAGATAAAATCATCGACGCCTGCTTCGGTTGCAATCGCGGCGGCTGTAAGCGGATTGTCGCCTGTTACCATCACGCTCTTGATGCCCATACGGCGCAAATCTGCCAAGCGCTCCTTAATCCCTGCTTTAACAACATCCTTAAGATGGATGACACCCAGAACATCTTTTCCATCCGCCACTAATAGCGGAGTGCCGCCAGAACGCGCGATTTTATCAACTTCAGTCTTAGCCTGGGGGGGCATCACACCGCCGAGTGTCGCGATATGCTTGGTGATGGCATCACCCGCGCCTTTGAGAATTTGACGATCTGGTAGCGTTATACCCGACAAGCGGGTTTCTGCGCTAAAGGGGATAAATTGCGCCCCAATATCAGCGGCGTTTTTTTCAGCAACTGAAAACTGGTTACGGGCCAAAGTAACAATGCTCCGACCTTCTGGTGTATCGTCGGCGAGCGATGCCAGATAAGCAGCCTCGGCCAAGCGGCTCGCGGGAACCCCCGTCACAGCTACGAAAGCCGTGGCCTGACGATTGCCATGGGTAATGGTACCAGTTTTATCAAGGAGCAGAATGTTCACATCACCCGCCGCTTCCACGGCGCGTCCTGATTTGGCAATGACATTGGCTTGTATCAAACGATCCATGCCCGCAATACCAATGGCGGAGAGAAGGCCGCCAATAGTGGTAGGGATCAGACACACCAAAAGCGCAATCAGCACCGTGATGCTGACCACCATGCCTTGCCCGGCGCGATCAATGCTAAAAATAGAATAAGGAAGCAAGGTTGCTGTTGCTAATAAAAAAATCAACGTCATTGCCGCCAGCAAAATAGACAAAGCAATCTCGTTGGGGGTCTTTTGACGCTTGGCGCCTTCAACCAAGGCGATCATTTTATCCAGAAAACTCTCGCCTTGATTGGCCGTAATGCGAATGACGACCCAATCGGATAAAACACGCGTACCGCCCGTTACCGCATCGCGGTCACCGCCAGCTTCACGGATGACAGGCGCGCTTTCGCCGGTAATGGCGCTTTCATCAATTGAGGCGATGCCCTCAATAACCTGTCCATCGCCCGGCACAAAATCTCCCGCCTCGACCAAAATAACATCACCCTGCTTTAAAACAGCCGACGATACGGTCTTATAGTTTTGACGATCCTTGGCATGGCTCAAAAGCTTGGCTGGTGTGTCTTTGCGGGCGGATTTCAACGTTGCGGCCTGCGCGCGGCCACGTCCTTCCGCTATCGCTTCGGCCAGATTGGCAAAAATGACTGTAAACCATAGCCAGGCGGCAATGGCCGCGATAAACCAAACCGCTTCACCACTCTCGGTCATCGGGAAAATCGCCAGATAAGTGGTGATGATGGCCCCGATGTAGACGCAGAACATTACTGGGTTTCGCAACTGATAGCGCGGGGTCAGCCGCTTGAGGGAATCAAGTGATGCCTCCATCAATATTGGTAAGCTTAATAGTTTTTGTGATGCGGTATGCGTAGACATGGCAACATCCTTACTTGATCATGGCAAAATGTTCAGCGATTGGCCCCAATGCCAGCGCAGGCACATAGGTTAAGACACCAACCATAATCACCACACCCACCAAGAACGCGATGAAAAGCGGATTGGTAGTGGGGAGCGTACCCGCCGAAGGCGGTACGGTATTTTTGGCGGCAAGAGACCCGGCAATCGCCAGCGCGGGTAGCAACACCCAATAGCGCCCAAACAGCATGCAAATCCCCAGTGCCGTATTGTAGAAAGGAGAATTCGCTGTCAGCCCCGCAAATGCGCTGCCATTATTGTTGCCAGCCGAGGTAAAGGCATACAGCACTTCGGAAAAGCCCTGTGCCCCCGTATTCAGCAATCCGGCCTTGCCTGCATCAGTCAACACGGCAATCGCCGTCCCCGCCAAAACGAACAGTGGTGGTGCCAAAATAGCGATGGAGGCCATTTTGATTTCAAAAGCCTGAATCTTTTTTCCCAAATATTCCGGCGTACGCCCAACCATCAACCCGGCAATAAAAACGGTCAGGATCACAAAAATCAACATGCCGTAAAGTCCGGATCCAACGCCACCATAGATAACTTCGCCAAATTGCATGAGCAGCATCGGCACCAACCCACCAAGCGGTGTATAAGAGCCGTGCATGGAATTCACCGAACCGTTGGAAGCGGCAGTTGTAGCCGCAGCCCACAAGACGGAATTGGCGATGCCATAGCGAACTTCCTTACCCTCCATATTACCGCCTGATTGCGTTGAGGAGGCTATTTGATCAATATTCAGTTGGGTATAAAGCGGGTTGCCGGCCTGTTCCTGTGCAACGCCGAAAATTGTCAACGGCACAAAAATAACAGTCATGGCGATCAAAACCGCCCAGCCTTGGCGTGTATTGCCCACCATCTTGCCAAAGGTATAACAAAGCGAGGCGGGTATAAGCAGAATGGCCAATAGTTGCAGAAAATTCGCCAATGGCGTCGGATTCTCAAACGGGTGGGCAGAATTCACATTAAAAAAACCGCCACCATTGGTGCCAAGCTGTTTGATCGCGATTTGCGACGCGGCTGGCCCCACAGCGAGAGTCTGTGTTGTAATCGATTCGCCCTTATCATTGGACGTAGGCTCTAATAATTCCGCGCTCACATAGGGCTTAAAACTCTGCACCACGCCTTGGGAAGAAAGAGCCACCGCCAACAGTATAGCTAAAGGCAGCAGGATATAGAGAACACTGCGTGTCATATCGACCCAGAAATTGCCGATTGTCTGCGCGTTTTTACGCGTAAAGCCCCGGATCACCGCGATCAGCACCGCCATACCAACCGCCGCCGACAGAAAATTCTGTACCGTCAATCCCAACATCTGGCTCAGGTAACTCATGGTGCTTTCACCGCCATAGGATTGCCAGTTGGTATTGGTGATAAAGCTTACTGCGGTGTTGAATGCCAGATGATCGCTAACCGCCCCCATCTGAGCAGGGTTTAGCGGCAGCAGTGTTTGCAGGCGCAGAAGCGCATAAAGACCGAAAAAAGAAACTACACTAAACACAATCAAATGCAGAGCATAAGTTCGCCATGACATTTCCTGATCCGCTTTAATGCCGCAGAGTAAATAAACACCACGCTCCAACCAACCCATAATGGGCGTCATAAAATTGCGGCGACCCTCATAAACATTGGCCATGAAGGCGCCGAGCGGCTTAACGCATAGAAAAAGAACCAGAAAATAGATGCCGATTTGGAGCCAACCGGAAAGGGGTAAAATGTCGATCATGGAAAAATCTCCGGTTTCAGCAATGCAACAATCAAGTAAATGAAAAGCGCGAGCGTGATAACGCCCATCACCGCGTAAAGTGTCATCATGACTTATCCCCCGTCATCAGGTTGGATGCGAATTTTACAAAGCCCCAAGAGCCAAGAAAAAATGCCCCTGCGAGCAGCAAGTAGAGCCAATCCATGGCTTTTTCCCTCAAATAAAGATTAAACAAAAGGAATTAGGTTTGATCCTAGGCCATGCGCAAAAGTCCATCGCGCATAAAGTCCGTAAAAATTGAGCACCAATAGATTTTTTTATTCCTTGGCTCAGGTTGGCCCTTGCGTTGCTGCAAACGCGCTTAGTTAGCTACACTGGCATCCAATAATCTGTGATGGTTTCAACAAAATGTGAATTTTTTGTTACGGTAGTTTACTAAAACCACAATTTTGTGTTTAGATTAAACATCGAAGCCGCAATCCGAGAAAGAGGGGTCGTCGGGAGCGGAGAATCAATGCTTCATGCGCTTCATAACTTCTTTAAACCGCATCGTGCGGTGGGATGAGCGTATGTCAAACGATACTCCATTGCTGGATAAGGCAAACTTAAGTTCGATACAATATTTAGGGCCGGCCGAGGTTACGCCGCACCCCAAAAATCCTAGAACCCATAGCGATAGGCAAATCCAGCTGATTGCTAATAGCATCAGAGCCCACGGTTTTACCGTGCCAATTCTCATCGACGAAAAAAATCAAATTCTGGCAGGCCATGGGCGATTAATGGCGGCAAAATACTTGCAGTTGGCAAAAGTGCCTACCATTCAAGTCACGCATTTGAACGAGTCGGAAAAACTGGCGGTGCTGATTGCCGATAACAAGCTTACCGAACTGGCCGATTGGGACAAGCAAATCTTGGCGCTGAATTTTAGCGAGTTGCAAAATTTGGATTTTGATGTCGAACTAACGGCTTTTTCAACTGCCGAAATTGATTTGATTATCGAGCCCGCCGCCCAAAACAAAAATCAGGCCAAGGAAAATGTGCAATTACCCGATCCGGATCAACAACCCGTTTCCCGCGTAGGTGATCTATGGCAACTAGGCGAACATCGGCTTTATTGCGGCGATGCCAAAAACGCGGCTAGCTATGTTGCATTGATGAGGGGCGAATACGCGCAGATGGTGTTTTCCGATCCGCCCTACAATGTGCCGGTAGATGGTCATGTGTGCGGTTCGGGTCGTATCAAGCACCGCGAATTTGTCGAGGCGTCGGGGGAAATGACCTCCACGCAATTTACAACCTTCCTGCGTACGGTCTTTGATTATACGGCGGCTCATTCTGTGGAGGGCTCTATCCACTATTATTTTATGGATTGGCGGCATATTGGAGAAATTACCAGCGCGGGGCAGGCCGTATTTGGCGTATTGAAACAACTATGCGTCTGGAACAAAGACAATGCCGGGATGGGCAGTTTTTATAGATCCAAGCACGAATTGGTGTTTGTCTTTAAAAAAGGTAATGCTGGCCATATCAATAACTTCAAGCTCGGCGAACATGGCCGTTACCGCACCAATGTCTGGGATTACCCCGGCGTCAACACCCTAAAATCGAATCGCATGGAGGAATTGGGGCTGCATCCAACCGTCAAGCCGATTGGCTTGGCAGCGGATGCCATACGCGACTGCTCGAAGCGCGGCGGGATTATTCTTGATCCTTTTTGCGGCAGCGGGACAACCATCATGGCCGCTGAACGTACAGGACGGAAGGCTTACACCATCGAGCTTGATCCCTTGTATGTCGATACCGCCATTCGCCGCTGGCAGGATCATACCGGCCTTGAGGCAAAATTATTAGATAGCGGCCAGAGCTTTGCGCAAATTGAAGCCGATCGCCTGCAGTCAGGCCAAACCCAAACAATAGGAGAGTGGGATGGACCAAAATAACATTGAAAATAATTCGTCCGCCGATCAGGATCAGACCGAATACGAGGTCGGCTATAAAAAACCGCCCGAGCATACGCGATTCAAACCGGGGAAAAGTGGCAATCCAAAAGGCCGCTCCAAGGGCGCCAAGGGTCTTTCCACCGTTTTTATGGAGGAGGCTAGTGAGCGTGTAACCATAAAAATGGGTGATCGCTCAATAAAAGTCACAAAATTGCAGGCAATCATGAAACGGCTGTTCCAAAAAGCGATGGAAGGCAACGCGCAGGCAATGTCGAAAATTGCTGAAATTGCAAGAATGATAGAACCCCAGCAAACCCAACAACAGGCACAAAAAGTCTTATCACTAGACGATCAAGCCATCATCGCTGCCTATATTCAGCGCCAACATAAAAACGAGCCTTCTAATGGGTGATCAACTAGCATTTAATGCGGTTTTGCGTCAAGATTTTGCTGCATTTTTGCACAAATCTTTCCTCACCCTAAACCCTGGCATAGTTTACAAGCCCAATTGGCATGTCGAGGCGATTGTTCACGAATTGATGCAAACGCATTCGGGAAATAATCGCCGTTTGATCGTGAATGTTCCGCCGCGTTCGTTGAAATCAACTATCATTTCCGTTGCCTGGCCTGCCTATTTGCTTGGGCATAGGCCGGAATTGCGCATTATTGTCGCGTGTTACAGCGACGAGCTGACAAAAAAATTCTCCCGCGATTTTCGTGTTTTAATCAATTCGGACTGGTATCGTGCGGCATTTCCCAAGGCTAATCAGGCACCCATCAAAGACAGTGAAACGGAATTTGTAACGGCCAAGCAAGGCGGTAGGTTTGCGACATCGATCGGTGGCACCATTACTGGCAGGGGCGCGGATGTCTTGATTATTGATGATCCTATAAAAGCAGCTGATGCCACATCGCTGACAATTCGCGATCATGTCAATGATTGGGTTTTAAATTCCTTGCTCAGCCGATTGGATAATCCACAAACTGGGGTTGTTATCCTAACCATGCAGCGTTTGCATGAAAACGATCTAAGCGGCTTTTTGTTGGAACGCGGCGGATATTCGTGACAAGATTGCGGCATCCAAGGCCAAGGGCATGTGGATGGGCGGTATGCCGCCGTTAGGTTATAAAGCGGTCAATAAAAAGCTTGAAGTGGAGCCGGAGGAGGCCAAAATCATCCAGTTCATATTCGAACGCTATGGATGTCTGGATGGGAGCCTAAAGACTTTAGTAATAATAAGCAGCAATTTCTAGAATTCCGGCAAGAAAAGTCTTTTAATGTCTATAAGGATTTTTTTAAAAAATGCGCCAGTTGGTTAAAAGATGATGGTCTATTAATTATGCATACTGGAAAAACTTTGAAATGCGATATGGCAGAACATATTATTCCTTTTTCTACACAATTTTTTAATTATGTTTATCATTTTAATGAATGCGTAGAAGGAAAAGAAAAATTTGGGATCAAGGATCAGGGTGCTACTAAGATGCACCAATATATTTTCTTTACAAAGAAATAATTTATTTCTTCTTTCTTTTATTATATTCTTGCTCAATATCAAACGGTGGTCCGCCAGGACATTTACTAAGAACTTTTTTTAATGCTTTTATTAAAAGTTCAACAGCAATTTTCCCGTCTCTTTCTTTTATTAATTCAGGTCTATTACAGAATTCGTTAAAAAACCAATCTAACCTAGAATTAAGCAATTGAACCGCTTTCATATTCGGAGTTGGTTCCATGAGCTCTTTTATTGGAATGCCAGTTATATTGGCGAGGCTCTCTAATTTAATAGATTCGATATAAAACTCTGTGGGTACCCGATCTCTTTTTTCAGAATTACAGGAACTACATAGACAAGTTGCTGTGTTATCTAACGGCCAGAGTAATGCCAAAGGTCTGGTATGATCTAAGTGCATTTTTCTGCTATTTGATAGAGGCGCCTCACAATTAAAGCATTTGCCGCTAAATTTTCCCCAGATATCATCAGCAAGCTCCTTTCCGCTTGTTGCATGGCGATATTGCAATTGAGAACTGCCTCCATAGAGCTCTGTTAATAACAACTCAAAAGCTCGCCGACGAGCACCATCCTCTTTCATCTGAGCTGCTGTTCTTTGAGGGTTGTGTGCCGCATTTACTTCAAATTTTTTACAGAATCTACATTCAAGTTGGAAGCCGTACTCTAAGCATTATGCAGGATTTTCTCTTGTTTGGTTGCCGACTCTCCTTCTGCCACGAAAATTGGATATTTTTCCTGATCTAAGGCTTGTCGAATCTGCTCAATGATGGGGGTATCTGTTCTGCTCCATGTGTATTTAGTAATTTCATGGCCTGCGTCAAAAAGATGTAAGGCTCCATGTAAATAATACACGCTAGGACTATGATGAGATTGCCATGATACATAAGGGGCGTCATGATTATCTTCAGGGCTACGGAAACCATCGTCTGGTTTTAGTTGCAACGTATCAACCTCATCTTGCATAAGGGCCCAATATAAAAGTACGTCGTAATTGAGCGTGAGAATATGACTAAAGTTGCTTAGAAATGAGCGACATGCCGCATATTGTTCAGGCGTAATAGAATGTGGTCGGTCAGGATGTCGTTCTGCAATGGTATTTACAAGGATGGTTTTTATTTTAGTGGCATCTTGTCTGATTTTGTCTGCGATAGCTGGATCTGATTCATTGTAAATTGTGATTACTTTTGAAATGCCTATCAGTAATCTAATTACCGCCTCGAAGTCTCTAGTAACTAATGCTTCAAATATTTGTCTAGCATATGGAACATTAGAAAAATCGGCATTTTCATATAGAGAGCCATAGGTAAAAATACCCGGTTTGAGGGCAATACTAAAGCCGTTACCAAGAAGCAAATATTTGTTCGCCTCGGCTTTACTCAATGCTTGTTGAAATGTAAGAATCGCCATCTGTGGTTTAAACTACTATAAACTAACTATCTAGGCAAAGAGTCCCACACCAACACCACTTCGCTTTTCGCTATTTTTCTCTGGCTATAATAGCAAAAGGCGAACTCGCGGGAAATGGCCGGAGAAAATGGGCTATAATTTTTTAAATATCCGGGAGAATGCGGGCTTATGTGGGCAGCGGAGAATGAAACACCGCTACAAGCGTTTGAAATGTCGGATCAATTAATGGGAATAGGCGAACCCGCCAACTTGTACCGGACTCAATGGCGGAGACGAGAGGATTCGAACCTCCGATACGGTGTTACCCGTATAACGGTTTAGCAAACCGCCGCCTTCAGCCACTCGGCCACGTCTCCGCATCAAGCAACACTTTACAATCCCAACGTGGCCTCGTTGCTTTATCTTCGCCCGCTCGCGCACCCCACATATTACTTCGATTTTGCTTGCTGCAAAATCTAGGGGCTCACGGTTGGCGGCCACGTCTCCGCATAACTCAGGTGATAGGTTATAGGGGATGGGGTATAGGGCGGCAAGGGGCAAATATCGCATTGGCATTTGGGACACAAGAATCTCTCAGAACGCCGCATACTCTCGCCTTTAGCAAAAGCAGAAATCCGTTGCATGACAAGGGCCCGACATTAGGGCGCGGTGTCCGCTAAGCAAGCAAAACAATGCCCAGCTCGTATCCCATAAGAATATTTCAATTCAATGCTTGTCAATAGCGAAATTTTAACCAAATGCAGATAATTTGTACCTTGGCCCGCCCAAAAAATGATAAGGTATAAAAATGAGCGACAACGAAGACTGGAACGAAGTATTTGGATCTGCCGCCAGCATGCGGATTGCGGGCTGGGTGTGGTTCTTGGTGATCATTCCCATCATCATCTTTGCCGTATGGATTTTCTTTGGCAAAGGCTTCGAGGTTATGCAAATGGGCTTTTAATATCCAGCTGACATTTCCGAGCGCATGCGCTATGCATGCGGTATGTCTAATCCAGAACCTGTCATTTTACAGCCTCCGGGCGCGGGTTTCCCCGCTGATCAAAAACGCTTTTTCAAATTAATCATTCTGCCGTTTTATCGCCTGTGCTTTTCCTGGGAACGGGCGCAGCGTTTTTGGCTGCATCTAAACCGCGAAATCGTCGCATTATGTCAAACGGTAACACCGGAGGCATTGTTGCGCCCGGTGTTGATCGACCCGCTGCCTGGCCTCGAAGATTCTTCGCGCCAATGGTCGTTGGCGATGACACTCGAACATTTGATGATCACGGCCGAGTATATGGCAAGTTTGATGATCCAACTCGGGCGCGGGCAATCGCCGAATTTAAACCTGAGTACGGCGGCAGTTAAGCCAAAGGGTGTGCTGGGCACGGACGCGGTCGCGCAATTCACCGCCAGCATGGCCAAGGTCGAAGACATGGTCAGCCGGGAGATCGAAAATCGTCGCAGCCCTGCGCGCGAAGCGCATCCCTGGTTCGGCCCCTTGACCGTGCGCGATTGGAATTTGTTTTTGACCATTCACCATAAACTTCATCTGGCGCAAATCCGCGCTATCATTCAATCCTTGCCAAAATAAGGAGTATGTCCATGCGTAAAGTAATAATTGCCAGCATCTTGGGTGCGTTGATCCTATCAATATGGAGCTCGTTTATCTGGATGGCGACGCCATTGCCCAGCAAGATGATGAAAACGCCGATCAACCCCTCGGCCCTGTCTTTGTTGATGAATGGCATGTTCATCGAATCGGGGATGTATCAATTGCCCAGCGCGCCCGATGGGAACTGGGCGAATCCGGAATTTCAGCAAGCCTATCAAATGGGCCCACGCATTCAGGTATTTATCGACAAAACCGGTGGCGATCCGAAAATGCTGCGCGAGCAGGGGTTAGCGTTTTTGCACCATTTGCTCAGCGTGTTGGTGGTGGCTTATATGCTCTATAGCCTGATCGACAAGATGCAAAATTTCGCCTGTCGCTTTTTGTTTTCCCTGGCCATCGGCGGCGTCGCGTCGTTCCAGATGCTGTTGGATTACATTTGGTATCCGCAGCCTTTGAGCTATCACCTAATCATGCTTGTGGTCAATGTCATTGGCTGGGCGCTGGTGGCGCTGCTGTTGGCGAAAATGATCAAGCCACAAACCGCTTAAGGGGCTGGCATTGGCGCATTTACGCAGCATCGCGGATGTGGCGCAGGGAGATGTGGATCGCATCTTTGCCCGCGCAGAAGTTTTTTTGAACGAGCAACCGGCCGATCATTGGCGCAATATTTTGCGCGGTCGGGCAGTGGCCAATCTGTTCTTCGAGGATTCGACGCGCACGCGCACCTCGTTCGAAATGGCGGCAAAAAAATTAGGTGCGGATGTTATCAACATCGAAGTGGCGCATAGCAGCCTGAACAAGGGGGAAACGGTTTTGGACACCGCCTTGAACCTGCAGGCTTTGGGCGCGCAGGCGCTGGTCATCCGCCATCCCGAGGCGCAATTGCCCCATAGTTTAAGCCAACAAGTAACGATGGCCGTGATCAATGCCGGGGATGGGCATAATGAACATCCGACCCAGGCGCTGTTGGATGCGCTGACAATCAAGCGCCACAAAACCAAGATCGAGGGGCAGGTGGTGGCGATTTGCGGCGATTTGGCGCATAGCCGCGTGGCACGTTCCAACGTCAAGCTGTTGCACCGATTGGGCGCGCGCATCCGTTTGGTCGCCCCGCCGGGTTTGATGGCGGATGATTTGATCCTACCTGGGATTGCCGTGTTCGACGATTTTATGGACGGGATCAAAGATGCGGATGTCGTGATGATGCTGCGCATCCAAAAAGAACGCATGCAGCAATCGCAAATCCCCAATCCCGAGCATTATTTCAAACATTACGGTCTGGATCATCAAAAAATCAAAACGGCGAATCCGGGCGTGATTGTCATGCACCCCGGGCCGGTTAATCGCGGTATTGAACTGAGCGGTGCGCTGGCCGACGATCCGCAATACAGCGTCATTCTGGATCAGGTGCGGATCGGTGTAGCGGTACGCATGGCAGTGTTGGAAAATCTGCTGGCGAATAGAAAATAAGGACATGTGATGGAGCTCAATTTTTGGCTATTGCTGCCGGTCTTGATTTTCAGCTATTTGCTGGGGGCGATTCCCTTTGGCCTATTGCTGACGAAATACGCTGGTCTGGGCGATATCCGTCAAATCGGCTCGGGCAATATTGGCGCTACCAATGTTTTGCGGACGGGGCGCAAGGGGCTGGCGGCGGCGACTTTGGTGCTGGATGCGGCCAAGGGCTGGCTAGCAGTTTTTCTATCGACCGCGTTGCTATTGCCGCCGGTGTTCAATGATCAATCTGGTATGGTGATGGCCCTTGCCGCGTTGGCGGTAGTTATTGGCCACATGTTTCCGGTCTATTTACGTTTCAAGGGCGGCAAGGGCGTGGCGACGGCGCTGGGTGCGATTTTGGCCATACAGCCGTTATTGGCGCTGATTTTAGTGATCTTGTGGTTGGGCGTGGCGTTTGCTTTTCAATACTCTTCTTTGGCGGCGCTGGTTGCCTGCGCTATGGCCTTGCCATTGGGTTATTTTGTCTTTGATATAAAAGGCGGTGCGCTTGGCTTGATGGGCGCGCTGGTTGCTTTGGTGGCCCTGCGCCATTGGCAAAACGTGTTCCGTCTGTGGCGCGGGGTCGAGGGCAAGATACAATTATCCTCCAAACCTGCCAGTGCCGGTGAAGCCCGTGGCGAATCCTAATCCCAAAGCCGCTTTGCTGGCGACACCGACAATCACTGCCGCCGAACGGCGCGATTGGGTGCGGTTGATCCGCTCGGAAAATGTCGGCCCGATTACGTTTTATCAGCTGCTGCGGCGCTTTGGCTCGGCCAGCAAGGCGATTGACGCCTTGCCACAATTGGCGCAGCGCGGCGGTAAAAACGCTAGCTTGAAAATTTGCACTGCGGCCGAGGCGGAGGATGAAATCGCCGCCCATGCCAAAGCTGGGGTCAAATTGTTGTTATCGGCAGATGCAGAATATCCGCAAGGTTTGGCGCAGCTAGATGATGCCCCGCCGGTGCTATCGGTGCGTGGGTTTACGCATTTGTTGAACAAACCTGCGGTGGCCATTGTGGGTACGCGCAACGCCTCGGCCGCCGGGCGCAAACTAACCGAAAAAATTGCCCAGGATCTGGGTGCTGCCGGGTATGTGGTGACATCGGGCTTGGCGCGGGGCATCGATACCTCGGCCCATCAGGCTGCTTTGGCCACGGGTACGATTGCCGTGATGGCGGGCGGGGTGGATCATATTTACCCGCCGGAAAATCAAGCGTTATACGACGCGATTATCGCCTCGGGTGCAGCGATATCCGAGATTCCGCTGGGCACCGAGCCGCAGGCCAGGCATTTCCCCCGCCGGAACCGCCTCATTTCCGGCGTATCCATGGGTGTACTGGTGGTCGAGGCCGCGTTAAAATCCGGCTCGTTGATCACGGCCAATTACGCGTTGGAGCAAAATCGCGAAGTGTTCGCCATTCCAGGCTCTCCCATGGATCCGCGCTGTCAGGGCACGAATAGTTTGATCAAACAAGGCGCGCATTTGGTTGAATCGGCTGCGGATATCATCGCTGAATTGCGGCAACAGCAACTGCCGGGGGTACAAAGTAAAAAATCCGATACTTTCCATCTGGCACTGGCTGAAGTGGAGGGGTTGGATCAACAAATTGCCCAGGCTTCGCCAAAAATATTGGAGTTGTTGTCCGCCACCCCCATGCCGGTTGATGAGCTGGTGGAAATGTCCGGCTATTCGGTGCCGGTGGTATTGAATGTGTTGCTGGAACTCGAGCTGGCGGGCCGTTTGCTGCGGTTTTCGGGAAACAAAGTTGCATTATTTTTCCATTAGGCTATAACAAGCAACTTTATTAACAGCCAACAGGGGTATCCGGGGTGTCCAATCTCGTCATCGTCGAATCGCCAGCCAAAGCCAAAACCATAAACAAGTATTTGGGCCAGGACTATACGGTTTTGGCCAGTTTTGGCCATATCCGCGATTTACCGCCCAAGGACGGTTCGGTGCGCCCCGACGACGATTTTGCCATGAGCTGGATCTTGGACGACCGGGGCGAGCAGCGCGTGGCCGAAATCAGCCGTGCGGTCAAAAAAGCCGATGTCATTTATCTGGCGACCGATCCCGACCGCGAGGGGGAGGCGATTTCCTGGCACTTACGCGAAGTGTTGCGCGAAAATCAGGTGGCCGGTACCAAGCCCATCCGCCGGGTAACATTTAATGAAATTACCAAAACAGCCGTCAAGCAAGCCTTTGCCGAGGCGCGGGATATCGATATGCCGCTGGTCGAGGCGTATTTGGCCCGCCGTGCCCTCGATTATCTGGTTGGTTTTAATTTATCGCCCATTTTGTGGCGCAAGCTGCCGGGATCGAAATCGGCGGGGCGGGTGCAATCGGTGGCGTTGCGTTTAATATGCGAGCGCGAGGCGGAGATCGAAGCGTTTAAGCCCCAAGAATATTGGAGTATTATCGCGAATTTTCAATCAGCTAAAGGCCAAAGCTTTACTGCCAGATTAACTCATCTAAATGGCAAAAAGCTGGACAAGTTTTCGATCAATAATGAATCCCTGGCCAAAACCGCCTTGGCGCAATTATTGGCGCAAAATTATCGCGTGGGCGAAATCGAGAAGAAAACCGTGCGCCGTAATCCGTATGCGCCGTTTATTACCTCGACCTTGCAACAAGAAGCATCGCGGAAATTGGGTTTGGGTGCCAGCCGCACCATGCGCCTGGCCCAGCAATTATACGAAGGGGTGGATATTGGCGGCGAGACCGTGGGTCTGATTACCTATATGCGTACCGATGGCACAACCTTGTCGGGCGAGGCGATTGCCGCCACCCGGCAATTTATCCAGCGGGATTTTGGTAATGATTATCTGCCAAATGCGCCGCGCGTTTATGTCAGTCGTGCCAAAAACGCCCAGGAAGCGCACGAAGCCATTCGCCCCACCGACGTATTCCGCACCCCGCAAGCGGTCGAAAAATACCTCGAAGGGGATCAATACAAATTATACGAATTGATCTGGAAACGCACCGTGGCCTGCCAAATGGAAAGCGCCGTGCTGGATCAAATGGGTGTCGATTTGCCATCCAACGATAATCAACATGTGTTCCGCGCCAACGGTCAGGCGGTGGTGTTCGATGGGTTTTTGCGCGTGTACCAAGAAACCTATGACGAACCGGCCGAGGATGATGATTCCGGCCGCTTGCCGCCGCTGGAAACGCAACAGCCCGTGAAAAC
>Ga0315901_10005918_pt1 | contig 14771 bp, 11 predicted proteins | sample LakEriMetagenome_10_FD_203761 | JGI IMG/M metagenome (GOLD analysis project Ga0315901, IMG submission 203761) | Freshwater fungal communities from buoy surface, Lake Erie, Ohio, United States - Buoy 2 MA116 | ecosystem: Environmental > Aquatic > Freshwater > Lake | place: USA: Lake Erie, Ohio... | reverse complement strand
GGCGATCTTCTGCTGCAGCATGGCGGCCATCAGGTCGGGCATGGCCCACATGCCCTTGCCGATCTGGGCGCGCCCGCGCAGGCCGCAGGCCAGGCCGGTGAGCACGTTGCTGCGCTCGTAGGCGGCAATCCACTCGGTGGTCTTCATGTCGCCCTTGCGGCGCATGGGGCCGGCCTGCATGGCGGTGTGCATCTCGTCGCCCGTGCGGTCCAGGAAGCCGGTGTTGATGAAGGCCACGCGGCTGGCGGCGGCGGCGATGCAGGCCTGCAGGTTCACGCTGGTGCGGCGCTCCTCGTCCATGATGCCCAGCTTGACGGTGCTGTCGGGCAGGCCCAGCAGCTTCTCCACACGGCCGAAGAGCTCGGCCGCGAACGCCACTTCCGCCGGGCCGTGCATCTTGGGCTTGACGATGTAGACGCTGCCGGTGCGGCTGTTGCGAATCCCGTTCGCACCATGGCCCTTGAGATCGTGCAGGGCGATGGTGGTGGTGATCACGGCGTCCAGGATGCCCTCGGGGATCTCGCGCCCCGCCTCGCCCCACAGGATGGCCGGGTTGGTCATCAGGTGGCCCACGTTGCTCACGAACAGCAGCGAGCGGCCGTGCAGCGAGACCGTGCCGCCGCCCGGGGCGGTGTAGACGCGGTCAGGATTCAGGCCGCGGGTGAAGGTGGTGCCACCCTTGCTGACCTGCTCGGTCAACGTGCCCTTGAGGATGCCCAGCCAGTTGCCGTAGGCCTGCACCTTGTCGGCAGCGTCCACCACCGCTACCGAGTCTTCCAGGTCGAGGATGGTGGACAGCGCGGACTCGACCACCAGATCGCTCACGCCGGCGGCGTCATCGCGGCCGATGGCGGTGCTGCGGTCGATGCGGATGTCCAGGTGCAGCCCGTGGTGCTGCAGCAGCACCGAGGACGGCGCGGCCGCGTCACCCTGCCAGCCCATCAGCTGGGCCGGCTTCTTCAGCCCGGTGGTGCGGTCGTCGGCCAACGTCACCACCAACTCACCCTTCACGACGGCGTAGCCCTTGGAGCCCACATGCGAAGCGCCGCGGCCGGCCAGAGGGGCCGTGCGGTCCAGCACGTGGCGCGCGTAGTCGATCACCTTGGCGCCGCGCTGGGGGTTGTAGCCCGTGCCTTTTTCGCAGCCGTCGGTCTCGGGCAAGGCGTCGGTGCCGTAGAGCGCGTCGTACAGCGAGCCCCAGCGCGCATTGGCGGCGTTCAGCGCATAACGCGCGTTGGTGATGGGTACCACCAGCTGCGGGCCGGCCTGCTTGGCCAGTTCGGCGTCGACGTTCTTGGTGGTCACCTTCACCTTGGCTGGCACTGGGACCAGGTAGCCGATCTTCTGCAGGAAGGCCCGGTACTTGGCCATGTTCTTGATGGGCCCGGGGTGCTTGGCGTGCCAGGCGTCCAGCTCGGCCTGCAGGCGGTCGCGCTCGGCCAGCAGGGCGGCGTTTTTGGGGGCCAGGTCGCTCACGATGGCCGAGAAGCCGGCCCAGAAGGCGTCAGTCTCCAAGCCCGTGTCGGGCAGCACCTGCTGGTCGACAAAAGTCTTGAGCACGGTGGCCACCTGCAGGCCATGGATGGGGGTGCGGTCGCGGGTGGCAGTGTTCATGGCAGCAAGAAGATGTGGCAAGAGGGTGGGTTGAGGCAAATGCCGCGCCAAAGCCGGTGGCATGGGCGTTGGCGTGGGTTCAAGAGGTGGCCAAGATGTAAACCTTGGTGCTGGACGGAATTCGGCCACCATCACTCAAGACTGTATTGCCACCTTGAGTGTGCATTGCTGAAGAAATGAGCGATGCATTTGTGAGTTGAATGCACATAATTCAAAGCCATGGACAAGCTCAAGCAGCTCGAATCCTTCGTCACCGTGGCCACCAAAGGCAGCCTCACGGCCACGGCGCTGGCCGAAGGCGTGGCCCCGGCGGTGATCGGCCGGCGCATTGACGCGCTGGAAGAGCGCTTGGGCGTGAAGCTGCTGGTGCGCACCACGCGGCGCATCAGCCTCACCCACGAGGGCAGTGCCTTTCTGGAGGACTGTCAGCGCCTGCTGGCCGACCTGGCCAATGCCGAAGCCAGCGTCAGCGCGGGTGGCGTCAAGGCCAGCGGCCACTTGCGCATCACGGCGCCTGCGGGGTTTGGTCGGCGTCATGTGGCGCCGCAGGTGCCGCGCTTTCTTGCCCTGCACCCTGACGTCAGCGTGTCGCTCAACCTGAGCGACCGGGTGGTGGACATCGTCAACGAGGGCTTTGATTGCGCTGTGCGCGTGGGCGACCTGCCCGACTCCAGCCTCATCAGCGTGCGGCTGGCCGACAACCGCCGCCTGTGCGTGGCCACCCCCGGGTATCTGAAGCGCGCTGGCGTGCCGCAACACCCCTCAGAGCTGGCGCGTCACGAATGCCTCACACTGAGCTCGGATGCCAGCCAGACCCGGGGCTGGGCCTTCCGTGTGGAAGGCGAGGTGACGCATCTGCGCCCGCACGGCCGGCTGGACTGCAGCGACGGGCAGGTGCTGCACGACTGGTGCCTGCAGGGCCTGGGCATCGCCTGGCGCAGCACCTGGGAGGTGGAGTCCGAGATCGCCAGCGGCCGCCTGCAGGCGGTGCTGGAAGACTATGCCGCGCCGCCCAACGGCATCTTCGCGGTGTTTCCGCACGCACGCCACCTGCCGCTGCGCGTGCGGCTGTGGATCGACTTCCTCAAGCAGACCTACGGCAACGCTGCCTACTGGCGCAGTTGAGGGCGGGGCGAGCCCTGCCTCGTGGTGCGTCATCGCCGGCCTGCGTGCGGCGGCGCAGCGCAGCTTTGAAGGCGCCGGGCCCTTACTTCTTGGGTGCCGCGCCTGAAGCGCCGGCCTTGGCGTCTTCCATGCACTTCTTGACGTGCGCGTTCTTGGCGGCGCCGACCAGTTTCTTGTCGGCGGCAGACTTCTCGCACACCTCGGCCGGGTCTGGCGCCTTGGCCTTGGCGGGCGCGGTCGCAGGCGTGCCACCGGCGTCGGTGACGCACTTCTTCACGAAACTGTTCTTGGCGGCGCCGGCCAGCTTCTTCTCGGCGGCCTGCGCCTCGCACTTGGCCTGCGCGTCGGAGGCATGAGCGGTGCCTGCCATCAGGCCGAGCGACAGCACCGCGGCGGTGATCAGGGTCATCTTCATGGGCGGTCTCCTGTGGAGGGTTGTAGGGTCAGGGGCTATCGTGACTATCTGCCGTAGCAGTGGTGGGTACCCTGAGCGGTCTTTCCAGCACCTCAAGCCGCCTTGGCCATCCGGTCCATGGTCTGCCAGGCGGCGTTCAGGCGGCGTACAAGCACTCGGATGAAGGCGGCGTCAAACAGCGAGCGTGTGGCCAGACCCATCTGACGCAGCGCCTCAGGTGTGAACGAGATCATTGTGGACGGCGTGGCCACCGTGACGTCGGCGCTGTGCGTGGCCATCTCGGGGTTGGGCGCCAGGTAGGCCATCTCGCCCACGCAAGTGCCCGCGTTGAGCGAGGCCACCTTGTTGCCGTCCCGGTATACGTCCACCATGCCCTCGGCAATGATGTGGAAGGCGTTACCCTTGCCGCCCTTGCGGTACAGCGGATGCCCGGGCTCGTGGCGTTCCCAGCGTGCGCGGTGCACCACTTCCCACAGCTCCACATCGCCGAAGGTGCTGAAGAACTCCAGCGAGCGCAGCAGCGTGAAGCGCTCGGAGTCCAGCACGGCCGCATCCGCGGCGCGCGGCACCTCGCGGTTGCTGATCAGCTTGGACAACTCGTTGGCAAACTCGTCCCAGGTGGCAAAGCGCTCCTCGCGCTTTCTCTCCATGCCCTTGCGCACCAGGGCGTCGAGCGCCGGCGTCACGCCCTCGCGAAGGCCCGTCAGGGACGATGGCGTGGCGTTGTAGATCTGATGCATGAGCGCGGGCTGCTGCTGGGCATCGAAGGGGGGGCGCCCGGCGATCAGGTGGTAGAGCACGACTGAGAGCGAGTACATGTCGGCGCGCGCGTCCAGGTCGCTGCCGTCCAGCTGCTCGGGCGACATGTAGGCCAGCGAGCCGACGCGGAAGACCTGCGTGCGGTCGGAGTCCAGGTTGAGCACGCTGCCGAAGTCGCTGATCTTGACGTCGGCGATGCGCTCGCCGTCCATCAGCGCCAGGATGTTGGCAGGCTTGACGTCGCGGTGGATCAGGCCCTGCTTCCAGCAGTAGCTCAGCGCCATGGCGCACTTGAAGCCGATTTCCGCAATCTGCTCCAGTGACAGCAGCGCATCGGCCCGGCAGAAGCGCCGCAGCGTCAGGCCCGGCACGTACTCCATGACCAGGTAGGGCGTGGGCCCGTCGGGCACGGCGTCCATGATCTGCACGACGTTGGGGTGCTGCAAGCGGCCGACCAGCGCCGCCTCGGAGGCGAAGAAAGCCGCCGACAGCTTGTCCTCGGAGTCGTCATCGGCCACGCCAGGGCGCAGGCGCTTGATGGCCACATCCAGCCCGCGGAACTCGTCACGGGCGAGGAACACCTCGCTGGTCGCGCCCTCACCCAGGCGGGATGTGACCCGGTACTTGCCGATGTGGCTGGGCAGATCTTGCGGCTTCTGGATCATCTCGGTCAGGCTCTGTGTCAGGCGGAGCCCGACACGGTGCTTGATTGTGCCGCGGCCGTTGCGGCGCGACATGGGACAAACCAGCCCTTGGCGGTGGCGCAGCCGCTGGCACACTCAGGCGCTGCAAGGTTTCGTCCCCATACGGCCGTGCCGGGAAGAAGCCTCCCTCGGGTCGCCCCCGCCCTGCTCACCACGTTGCCCGCCCTGCCATGACCGACTTCTTTCAACTGAACCTGGACGCCGCCTCGGGCGTGGCCACGCTGGAGTTGAACCGCCCCGAGCGGCTCAACACGCTGGCACCCGCCTTCTTCCCGGCGCTGCGCGACGCCGTGCAGCGCCTGAGCGACGAGGGCCGCACGAGGGCCCTGGTGCTGCGCTCCACCGGCCGCCACTTCAGCGCCGGCATGGCGCTGGAGGTCTTTGCCGGCGACTTTGACCTGCTGCGTTTGCCCACGGCGCGCCACCGCCTGGCTTTCCAGGACGGACTGCGCCGCCTCATGGCCTGCGTGGACGTGCTGGACGAAGCGCGCTTTCCCACCATCTGCGCCGTGCAGGGCGGCTGCGTGGGCGGCGCGCTGGACCTGGCCGCCGCCTGCGACATCCGCGTGTGCAGCGCCGATGCCTTCTTCACCGTGCAGGAGATCCACATCGGCATGGCGGCCGACCTGGGCGTGCTGCAGCGCCTGCCCAAGATCGTGCCGGCCGGCGTGGCGCGAGAGATGGCCTACAGCGGCGACCGCGTGGGCGCCGAGCGCGCGTTGGCGTTGGGCCTGGTCAACACCGTGCTGCCGGACGCTGCAGCATTGCACGCCCACGCCGACGCCCTGGCCCGGCGCATCGCCGCCAAGAGCCCGCTGGCGGTGGCCGGCAGCAAGCGGGCGTTGAACTACGCCCGTGACCACGGCACCGCCCAGGCCCTGGAGCAGATGACCCTGCTGCAAAGCGCCATCTTCGACATTGACGAGATGAGCGCGGCGATTGCCGCCTGGAAGGACAAGCGCGAGGCTGCTTTCGAGCCTCTGTCGCCCGTGCAAGACCCTTGAGTCCGGCTGTCCGGTTTGCAGGCGGCTCAGGCCGCCTTCAGCGCCGTGAACAGCGGGTCATGCCGGCCGCGCGGGCGGTAGGCTGACACACGCCGCGCGATCTCCGCGATGTGCTCGGGCGTGGTGCCGCAGCAGCCGCCGACGATGTTGAGAAAGCCGCTCTTGGCAAAGCCTTCCATCAGGCTGGCGGTCACCTCAGGCGTCTCGTCAAAGCCGGTGTCGCTCATCGGGTTGGGCAGGCCGGCGTTGGGGTAGCAGCTGATCCAGGTGTCGCCCGCCACCTTGGACAGCTCCTCGATGTAGGGGCGCATCAGCGCCGCGCCCAGGGCGCAGTTCAGGCCCACGGCCAGCGGGTGGGCGTGGCGCACCGAGTGCCAGAACGCACCCACCGTCTGGCCGGACAGGATGCGCCCCGAGGCGTCAGTAACCGTGCCGCTGATGATCACCGGCAGGCGCTCGCCCGTCTCTTCCATCAGCTCGTCCAAGGCGAACAGCGCCGCCTTGGCGTTGAGGGTGTCAAAGATGGTTTCCACCAGAAAGAGATCGCAGCCGCCTTCCAGCAGCCCCTGCGCCTGTTCGCGGTAGGCCGCGCGCAGCTCGTCGAAGCTGACGTTGCGCGTGCCGGGGTCGTTGACGTCCGGGCTGATGCTGGCCGTGCGCGGGGTGGGGCCCAGCGCGCCGGCCACGAAGCGCGGGTGTTCCGGCGTGCTGAATCGGTCGCAAGCCTGGCGCGCCAGGCGCGCCGCGGCCACGTTCATCTCGTGGGCCAAGTGGGCCAGACCGTAGTCTTCCTGGGCGATGGAGGTGGCGCCGAAGGTGTTGGTCTCCACGATGTCGGCCCCAGCGGCCAGGTACTGCTCGTGGATGCGCTCGATCACGTCCGGCCGCGTCAGCACCAACAGATCGTTGTTGCCCTTCAGGTCCTTGGGGTGGTCGGCCAGGCGCGCGCTGCGGAAGTCGGCCTCGGTCAGCTTCTCCTGCTGGATCATCGTGCCCATCGCGCCGTCAAGGATGACGATGCGTTGTTGGAGAATCGCGGGCAAGGCTGCCGCGCGGGTGTAGGCGATCCGATGGGCGTTCATGCCCTCGATTGTAGGAACCGCCCTTCCCCACGATGAGACACCTGACCCCCACCGACACCTGGCAATTCCTGCAGCGCACGCCCGAGGCGCTGTTCGTCGACGTGCGCATGGAGATCGAATACCTCTACGTCGGCCACCCGCCGGGCGTGGTGCATGTGGCCTGGTACGAGTACCCCGAGATGCAGGCCCACCCCGAGGCCTTTGCGCAGCAGGTGCTGCGCGAGGCCGGCGGGCGCACCGAACGGCCGGTGGCGCTGATCTGCCGCTCCGGCAAGCGCACGGTGGAGGCCGGGCAGGCGCTGGAGGCCGCCGGTTTCACCGACGTCATCAACGTGCTGCACGGTTTCGAGGGCGAGCTGGACGAGCACTTCCAGCGCGGACGCCTGAACGGCTGGCGCTGCGATGGCCTGCCCTGGGAACAGCTGTAAGGCCCCGGACGATGTCCCCGCACACGCCTGCACTGCCGGACTTTCGCACCCGTGCTGCCATCCTGGCCCACGCGCGCAGCATCCTGGACTTCTACGACCCCCGCGCGGTGGATCCCAGCGGGGGCTTCTTTCACTTCCTGAAGGACGACGGCACGGTCTACGACCGGCACACCCGTCACCTGGTCAGCAGCACCCGGTATGTGTTCCTGTGGTCCATGGCGGCCCGGCACCTGCCCGGGCACCCCGCCTACCTGGCGCACGCCCGCCGCGCCCTGGCCTTCCTGCGCGACGTGCACCGCCAGCCGCACAGCGGCGGCTACGCCTGGACGCTGGACTGGCGCGACGGCCGGGCCCGGGTCACCGACGCCACCCACCATGCCTACGGCCTGTCCTTCGTCATGCTGGCCTACGCCCACGCGCTGATGGCTGGGATGGAGGAGGCCCGCGCCTGGCTCGACGAGACCTTCGATCTCATGCAGCATCGCTTCTGGCAGCCCGAGTTCGGCCTGTACGCCGACGAGGCCAGCGAGGATTGGGTGGTCAAGCCCTACCGCGGGCAGAACGCCAACATGCATGCGGTGGAGGCCTGCCTGGCAGCCTATGAAGCCACGGCCGATGCCCGTTACCTGGAGCGCGCCGCCACGGTGGCCGAGTCCCTGGTGCAGCGTCAGGCGCAGCTCAGCGAAGGGTTGATCTGGGAGCACTACCGCCAAGACTGGTCCATCGACTGGGACTACAACCGCGGCGACATGAGCAACATCTTCCGGCCCTGGGGCTACCAGCCGGGCCACTTCACCGAGTGGGCGCGGCTGCTGCTGAAGCTGGAACAGGAGCTCAGCACCCCGACGCCGCGTGCGCCCTGGCGGGAGCGCACCACGCTGGCCCAGCGTTCCTGGGACTGGCTGCTGCCGCGCGCGATGGAGCTCTTCGACACGGCGCTGCGCCACGGCTGGGACGAAGTGCACCAGGGCATCGTGTACGGCTTCGGGCCGGACTTCAGCGTCTGCGACGCCCGGAAGTACCACTGGGTGCAGTGCGAGACCCTGGCCACAGCGGCCGTGCTGGCCAGGCGCACGGGGCAGGCGGTGTACTGGGGCTGGTACGACAGGCTGTGGGACTACTGCTGGCGCCACTGGGTGGACCACCGTCATGGCGCGTGGTTCCGCATCCTGGAGCCGAACAACGTCAAGACCACCGACGAGAAGAGCCCGGCCGGCAAGGTGGACTACCACACCACCGGCGCCTGCTGGGCCATCCTGCCGGCGCTGCAGGGCTGAGGCGGCCGGGCCGGCCGCAGTGCCCGTTCACGGCGCGGCCAGCGACAACTCCAGCGTCTCCCCGCCCGGCAGCACCGTCAGCCGCGCACGCACGGGCAGGTGGTGCTGCGCCGGGTCCATCCAGGTCTCCACCTGCGTGTCATACGGGCGGCGCGGCTCGCGCGTCAGCCGCAGCGTGTCGACCACGGCCCCCCCGGGCAGGCTGAGGCGCTGGCGACCCTGGACGATGAAGGTCCAGGTGTCCACGTCGCCCCGCGCGCCCGACACCGACATGGCGATGCGGCTGCCTGCCGGGTAGCGGGCGGGTGCTGCTTCGAGGATGGCGGCCAGCTGCACCATCCAGCTCAGCCGGTCCTGCGCGCCGGGCAGCAAGGGCTGCGTCACGGGCGGCCCGGAGTAGGTGATGCGCCCGGCGGCGTGGTCAAAGTTGGCGGCCAGGCGGTCTTTGCCGCGCCGTCGGTCCACAAAGCGCTCGGGCATGAAGCCCTGGGCGCCGAAGCTGCCTCGGCTGCTCATGCCCAACACTTCCATGCCCAGCACGTTGCCCTTGAGGTCGAGCTCGTAGCCGGCGCCCGGCCGCTTCAGGCTGAGCTCCGCCTGGCCGGACATCGCGCCGCGCCTCAGGGCGTAGTTCAAGCGAAACGGCGGCGGCGTGCGCGTGGCGTAGACCGGCGGGGGTTGGTTGTCTTCGTCTGCGGCGGCAGCCGTCGCGGCCGTGGATGGCCCGGCCGCGCCACCCGTTGGGCTCCGTGGTCCCGTGAGGGGCGCGGCCGCGGCGAGGGGGCTGGCGGCCGCCAGGGTCTGTCCACTCGCCAAACCGCTTGGCGTGGTGGTGCCTGGGTCCTTGGCAAGCCCGGTAGTGGCTTGCAGCATCCCGCTCGATGACCCGGCGGTGCTGGGGGCGGACCCTTCGCTAGCGGGCTTGGGCGTGGTGGGGGTCGCAGCGCTGGAGGCCGACAGGGGGGCAGCACCAGCCGCCGAGGTGCTAGCCATGGGCGCGGTTGGCACATCTGGCGTGCCTGGCGCGGGCCGAGGTGTGGCCAGGTCCGCCGCCTTCGGCGGGGCTATTGAAGCTTTGGTAGCCAGATCCCGGGCGTTGGCTTCCGCCTTCCCCGCAGCATCCGCTGGTGCCGCCGTGCCAGTGGGCCTGACGTCCTGCGGCGCCACGGGCTGGCGTGCAGCCGTCAGGACGGCCACCTTGGCGATGGGCGACAGGGGGCCAGCGTCGGCTTGCTCAGACCTTGCAAGGGCGCGTGGAGGTCCCTCCTTGGGCACCGCGGTCAGCGCCTCCAGCGCCAGCGCATGCACCAGCACCGAAGCGCCCAGGGCCCAGGCGCCTTGCCGCCAGCGGGCCGGCCACCGGCGGCCAGAGCCGGGCTCAGTTGGCGGGGTGGCAGGAACCTGAAGCGGATGCTGGCGCATGGGGCGATGGTGCCATTGGATGGGCGCCCAGCACGCCGCGCTGCCACCCGCCTGCATGTGGGCCAGCCCAGCGCTGGGCCCAGCCTGACCGCGAGCGGCCGGCGCCCGACGACGCCAATTGCGCATGCGCAGTCTTGGCATCTCCCTTTTTCATCGAAGGCTTCTTGCGCAGCATTGCCAAACAGGAGAACATGCAACCACAAGAACGAGACTTCAGGGTGGTGCGATGGCAGAAGTACAAGACCCTTCGCTGTGTTGCTCGCAGGCCGTGAAGGTGGAGTTGGCGCCCAGCCGGCCCATCCCCACCAAGCCGGGCACTGCGGTGACTGGCAGCGTCCAGTCGGTCCAGCGGGCTTTGAAGGCTGCCCGCATCGGCATCATGGATATCCGCTTGCCCGACGGCCGGGGCTACATCTCCCAGGAGTGCCTGGATGTGCTGGGCTACGGCCTGGAGGACTGGGAGGTATTTCGCAGGGGCTGGGTCCCGCTGTTGCACCCGGAAGACGTGCCGACGTTTTTGCACAACCGGCGGCGTAACTTTAGCGGGGAGACCGACCACTTTGAAGAAGAGGTGCGCCGGATGCGGCGTGACGGCCGCTATGGCTGGGTGCGGATGGTGGGCGAGGTGGTGGAGCGCGATGCAGCGGGCCTCCCGACGCGCCTGGTGGCCACGCTGGAAAACGTGGACGCGCGCCACCGGACGGAAGATGACCTGCGCGCGGCCCAGCAGGAGATCCAGGCCCTGTCGGCGCACGTGGAGGCCCACCTGGAGGCCGAGCGCAAGCTCATCGCCGCCGAGGTGCACGACCAGTGCGGCCAGTTGCTCACCGTGCTCAAGCTCGAGCTGGCGGCCCTGCGCGGCACCGTCGGTGCCGGCTCCCCGCAGGCCGCCAGCGTGCGGCGGCTGGACGCCAGTGTGGACGATCTGGTGGGCATGAGCCGCGACCTCATCGCCCGCTTGCGCCCGCCCGCGCTGGACCTGGGGTTGGTGCCCGCGCTGGAGTGGCTGGCCGGGCAGTGGACGCGGCAGACCGGCCTGGCCTGCGAGTTCTCTTGTGCGCTGGACGACCTGGCCCTGCCCGATGAGCAGGCCACAACGCTGTTTCGCGTGGTGCAGGAGTCGCTGACGAACGCCGCCCGCCATGCCCGCGCCACCTGGGTCTACATCCGGCTGGGCGTGAGGCAGGGCGAGCTCGACTTGCGCGTGGCCGACAACGGCTGCGGCTTCGACCCCGGGGCGGACCACGCCGGCCACTACGGGCTTCTGGGCATGCGCGAGCGCGCCCTGCGGGTGGGTGCCCGGCTGGAGCTGAACAGCCGGCCCGGTGCAGGCACCGAGGTGCGGGTGGCCATGCCCTTGCCGACAACGTCGGCCTGAGCGCGGCCAGACACCCCAACCCTGCCGATCGTCTGTACGGCCGGCTTTCATCGCCGCACAATCCTGCCATCCCGTTCAAGCAGGAGCCCTCCTATGGCCGTGGCGCACGACTTCTCCAAGATGGTCCCGGGTTTTGACTTTCTGCAGGGGCTGGCGAAGAACGCCAGCTCCGCTCTGCCCAACTTGGGCCAGTGGGTGGCCCCCACGCTGGACCCGGAAGAGCTGGGCAAGCGCATCGAAGAACTCAAGACGGTGCAGTTCTGGCTGGAGCAGAACGCCCGCATGATCGCCACCACGGTGCAGGCGCTGGAGGTCCAGCGCATGACCCTGACCACGCTCAAGACCATGAACGTGCAGGTGGCCGATCTGGCGCAGGCTTTCAAGATCAAGGATCCGGTGGCGCAGGCCCAGCACGCAGCCTCATCCACACCCGCATCTGCACCTTCGCCTGCACCCGCGCCTGTGCCGGAGCCCGCCAGGCCTTCTGCCCGGGCCTCGCGCCCGGCCAGTGGGGCGGCGCCGGCTGCCGAGACAGGCAGCGCCAAACCAGGCGCGGGCGCTGCGCCTGGCGTGGTTGACCCGGTGCAGTGGTGGGGGGCCTTGACCCAGCAGTTCACCCAACTGGCCGCGCAGGCCCTGAAGGACGGCTCGGTCGAGGCGGCCGGCCAGCTGGCGGGGGCCATGGTCAAGAGCTCGGCCGAGGCCGTGGGCCAGGCCATGCAGCAAGCCGGGCGGCCCACGGCCACCGGGGCCCCGGCCCCAGCTCCGGCGGCGGGCAAGGCTTCTGCCGCGTCGACGCGCAAGCCAGCGGCACGTGAAGGCGCCGCCCGGCCCGCCCGCAAAGCGGCCCGGGCGTCTGGCGGCCGCAGCCCGAAGCGCCAGACGTGAGCGCCCCGGCGGGCGGTTTTCTCGTCGGCCACGCCACCCATCCCGACTGGCGGATGGCGCTGGCGCTGGCCGCTGCACAGATCGACGCGGCCCGGGCCCAGCGTCCAGGAGCCAGGCCGCCGGCGGCAGCCAGTGCGGCCACCGCCGCATCGAGTGCCGGCGCAGGGCCCGAGCTCACGCCCTGCGCCACGCTAGGCCTGGCCTACTTCAGCGATCACTACGCCCCCCACGGCCCGGCTTTGCTGGATGAACTGCGTCAGCGGTGGCCGGGCACGGCCTGGGTGGGGTGTCCCGGCGTGGGCATTGCGGCCAGCGGGGTGGAGTACTTTGACGAGCCTGCGCTCGCCATGATGTTGTGCGAGCTGCCGCCGGGCAGCTTTCAGGTGTTCTCGGGGGCGCAGCCGCTGTCCGGCCCGCCGGGCGGATTTGGCGGCCCAGCAGGGCTCGGCGCGCCCAGCGGACCCGAAGGCTTGGGCCAGGCCGGCCACCAGGCCACCGCCTGGCACACTGCTCTGGTCCATGCCGACCCAGCCACACCCGATCTGGCCGAGCTGGTGGCCGAGCTGAGCGAGCGCGTGGCCACCGGCTACCTCTTCGGCGGCGCGGTCTCGGCCCGCACGGGCGGCGCGCAGCTGGCTGAAGGGTGGTGGCAGGGCGGTTTGTCGGGTGTGGCCTTCGGCCCGCAGGTGGGGCTGGTCTCGCGCGTCACCCAGGGCTGCCAGCCGGTGGGCCCTGAGCGGGTGGTGACGGCCGCGCAGGGGCATGTGGTCACCGAGCTGGACGGCCAGCCCGCGCTGCCCTTGCTGCTGCGCGATCTGGGCATCGACCTGGAAGACCCGCGCAAGGCCATGCCGGTGCTGCGCGCCACGCTGGTGGGCCTGACCGATGCCGACAGCGCTCTGCTGGGCCGGGGCGGCCAGTTCGGCTCGGACGTGCGCGTGCGCCACCTGGTGGGCTTGGACCCAGGGCGCCAGGCGGTGGCTGTGGCTTCGCAGGTGGAGCCGGGCATGCGCCTGGCCTTCTGCCAGCGTCACACCGAGGCCGCGCGGCGCGACCTGGTGCGCATCTGCAGCGAGATCCGCGAGGAGCTGGAGACCGAAGCCGCAGAGGCTGCTGGTGCTGATCTAGCGGGAGACTTGGGGGCTGTCTCGGGGCGGGTGTCCGACGCGTCTGCAGTCCCTGCCATGCGCGGTGCCGTCTACATCAGCTGCAATGGCCGAGGCGGGCCGCACTTCGGCGCGCCGTCGGCGGAGCTGAAGATCGTGCAACGTGCGCTGGGCGACGTGCCGCTGGTGGGCTTCTTCGCCGCAGGCGAGATCGCGCGCCGCCATCTCTATGGCTACACCGGCGTGCTCACGGTGTTCAGAGGGTGAAGGATGCGATTGCATGTGCCCGAGTCAAAAGCGTGATGACGCCTTGCCGCCGCGGGCATTGCTGCGCAGGGCGCGACCGCCGCGCCTTGGCAGGTACAGTCTCCCGAACCTTTCGTAGTCGCCACCTGTCTGTCACCTGAGCGCGCCCCATGAACGCCCCCTTGCCCGCCGTCGCCCTGGACCGAGCCGCCCGCCAGCGGGAGATCGTGGCCGCCCTCGCCCCCGTGGTGCCCGCCCACGCGCTGCTGTGGCAGCCCGAGGACACCGTGCCTTACGAGTGCGACGGCCTCACCGCCTACCGCCAGCAGCCGCTGGTGGTGGTGCTGCCGGAAACCGAAGGCCAGGTGGCCGCCGTGCTCAAGGCCTGCCATGCGCTGAAGGTGCCGGTGGTGGCGCGCGGCGCGGGCACGGGCCTGTCCGGTGGCGCGCTGCCGCATGAGATGGGCGTGACGTTGTCGCTGGCCAAGTTCAACAAGATCTTGAAGGTGGATGCCTACAGCCGCACCGCCACCGTGCAGTGCGGCGTGCGCAACCTCGCGATCAGTGAAGCGGCTGCGCCGCACGGCCTGTACTACGCGCCCGACCCCAGCAGCCAGATCGCCTGCACCATCGGCGGCAACGTGGCCGAGAACTCGGGCGGCGTGCACTGCCTGAAGTACGGCCTGACGCTGCACAACGTGCTCCGCGTGCGCGGTTTCACGGTGGAGGGCGAGGCGGTGGAGTTCGGCTCGCTGGCGCTGGACACGCCGGGCCTGGACCTGCTGCCGGTGGTGGTGGGCAGCGAGGGCATGCTGGCGGTGACCACCGAGGTGACCGTCAAGCTGGTGCCCAAGCCGCAACTGGCGCGCTGCATCATGGCCAGCTTCGACGACATCCGCAAGGCGGGCGAGGCGGTGGCCGCGGTGATCGCCGCGGGCATCATCCCGGCGGGCCTGGAGATGATGGACAAGCCCATGACCGCGGCGGTGGAAGACTTCGTCCACGCCGGCTACGACCTGGAAGCCGAGGCCATCTTGCTGTGCGAGAGCGACGGCACGCCCGAGGAAGTGGCCGAGGAGATCGGCCGCATGCTCGACGTGCTGGCCGGCGCCGGCGCCACCCGCATGGAAGTCAGCAAGGACGAGGCGCAGCGCCTGAAGTTTTGGAGCGGGCGCAAGAACGCCTTTCCCGCCAGCGGCCGCATCAGCCCCGACTACATGTGCATGGACTCCACCATCCCGCGCAAGCGCCTGGCCGACATCCTGCTGGCCATTGCCGAGATGGAGCGCAAGTACCAGCTGCGCTGCGCCAACGTCTTCCATG
>Ga0315901_10005917_pt1 | contig 14772 bp, 9 predicted proteins | sample LakEriMetagenome_10_FD_203761 | JGI IMG/M metagenome (GOLD analysis project Ga0315901, IMG submission 203761) | Freshwater fungal communities from buoy surface, Lake Erie, Ohio, United States - Buoy 2 MA116 | ecosystem: Environmental > Aquatic > Freshwater > Lake | place: USA: Lake Erie, Ohio... | reverse complement strand
GTTGGCAGAACGATCAGGACGGCGCTAAAGCGGTTTCCGGTCGCCGACACGAGCATCACCAGAAACAGTTGCCCCAAGCCGGCCAGCGCCAGAGCGACTAGGGAGTATTGCCAAGACCGAAGAAAAAAGATGGCAACGGCCAAAGCCGTCAACGACGAGGGGAGGACCAAGCGGCGTAGATTGTCGGCTGCGGCTTCGTCGACCGCATAGGCTTCGTAAACCGTTCCGGCCATCTTCAGCCGTCCTCGCCCCAGATCGTCGACTTCATCGGCGGCCTGACGCAATCGTTCCATCGATGCGGTGTGCTCGGTGACCCCTAGATCGGTCAGTCGGACGATCAGCGCCGTGGTCCCTTTGGGGCCAATCAGAAATCCTTGCAGTCGATTGGCCGCTTGATCGCGACTGAGATTCAATGGCGGTTCCTGTAGTCTCGCCATCGCGTCGCCACCCGAATGCACCGACTCGATCCAGTCTTCCTTCCGGTCCAGCAATGCCTGCAGACGGCTGCGAAACTGCGTCAACCTTGGATCTTCCGGGATGCATCCTTCCCAGGATATCAACACATACTGATCGGTCCCGAACTGTTCGACGAAGCGATCGTAGCGAAAGCGTTCCGGCCGATTTTCAGGAAGCCATTCATGGAAGGAAGCGGTGCCGACCTTCGCCTGCATCGCTTCCGACACCACCCAGGGGAGTGCGATGGCCAGCACGATCAGGCACCCCATCGACACGCGCGCGATGCGCTGCAAGGTCCAGAGATTGGCAAGCCGTCTTCCGGCATCGGGTGGCTCCAAAGCCCCCTTCGCTTCCTTGCGATGCGGCGATTCTGGCATACCTTCAGGAGTTAGAGTCATCCTGATTCCTCCCCTCCATCAGGGCTTGAAGGCGAGGTCTCCCATCGATCGAACAGGGAGGGTTGCCTGACGCGATTGGGGGTTGGTTGGGAAGTGGCGGGGAGGTGTCCCAGACGATCCATCAGGTGGCCGGTAGTCGTTTGGTTGGTCAGGACACGCAGTTGGGATTCAATGAGCCGGAAGAGTCGTCGGGCCAAGAACGGCGCCTGCCGATCATCTGGTGCATGGGTAAAGATCCAGGGCTGCTTCCCATCAAGCAGCCAGGTGCAGATGGTATGAGCCCATGTTCCCCAGGCATCTTCCAATCCTTCCGCATGGTCGCGTCCGATCAGACGCAGCATGGGGCGTTGTCCAGGGGTCCGATGTCGCACTGCCACCTTTGGTTTCTTGGCGCTGGCGATTCGCTCGCACTCCGTCTCTGGCGGGCGCGAGAAGAGCCAGGTGGCATCCAGGTGCACTCGATCGATTCCCTGCTCCAGCAGCAACTGATCGACTCGGGGTTCCCAGTTCTCGCCATCAAACCAATCGGGATGTCTCAATTCGACCGCCCAGGGGAACTCTTTGGGCAATTGTTTCAAAAAGGTTTCCAGCGTGGACCACGAACGACTGGAAAAGGCTGGCCCCAATTGCAAAAGGGAAGGTCCAAGACGGTCCTTGCGAGCGGTCTGTTCGATCCATCGCAACCAGGGCTGCATCGTCTGCTGGTCGACTGCCAATTGAGCGGTGTGGCTGATCGCCTGTGGGAATTTAAAGCAGAAGCGGAAACCGGAGGGGGTTGAATCGCACCAGTGGTCCAGGGTGGATAAGGGGGGCAATGCGTAAAAGGTGCTATTCCCTTCGACTGTCGGGAACATCTGACTGTACCAGGCCAGGCGTTGCGGAGCTGGTGTGCGAGCGGGGTAGATCACACCTGACCATCCTGGGCAATTCCAAACCGGACAGCCGATTCGAAGCGATCGACTGCCCCAAGAGGCAACCGGTCCATCGTCCGCTGGGTAAGTCGTCGGAAGCAAATGCGACCACCTTTCTCCCAGGAAAACGAAAGCAGAAAAAGGATTGGGCGGATTAGGAAGCGATCTTCAAAAAATTCATGATACCATCTGCACCTGCCGGTTGCTCTGGCCGCTACGATCGCTGCAACCGTCAGAATCGTACCCGGAAAAATCGTTTTTCGGGCAATTGCCTTTTTTCTTTCAAGCGAGTCATGATGGAGGGGTAGTTGGCGAGTTCCAATACAGGGTGGGTATGGAGTTGATTCGGGGGCCAAGGTTCCTCGGAAATCGATCTGTCCATCCGCACTGATTCCGCACCAAGCGAAGGCAAGAAGGCGCCCGAAGATGAAGCAAAAGAACCGACGATCCCAGCGCAACGGTTGGCGCTCGCTGACGGCATCGATTTCGTTGACAGCCCTGATTCCTGGTGGGGCGTCGGCGCAATGGTGCGGTCCTTGGGGATGCGGGAAGACTGCCGCGCCAGCCTACCCGGTCGGTCAGCCCTTCCCAGTCGCCGGTCCAGCCTACGGGCCACAGCCCAGCGCTCCCTTCTACCCCGGTAGTTCGGTCCCTCCCACCGCACCGGCGAACGCCACCGCGATGGCCGCACCGCCACCGGTCTCCGCCACCACCAGCATCCCGTGGACGGGACTGCCACAGACGCAGATGTCCCTGATGCCCACCGCAGGGTATGCCTCGCAATGGAACCGCGCAGAGGTGACGTACTACCGGCCGGTCACTACCGTCAACCCGGCCACTGGACAGCCAATCACCCAATTGATTCCCTGCACCTCTTACGAACTGCAGAATCAGCGCGTGCCAGTGGTGACGATGAAACCAGGGGCGGTTCCTTCGACCTACCCTTCCACCGACCGCTGGCCGTCGCTGACTGCTCCCACCTACGGTGCAGCAACCCCCGTGCCGACTCAGAATTATCAGACGATTCCTGCAAACGGAGCGACGGCTGTCACCGGTCAGCAAGCCAACTACGGCACCTACACTCCCTACCAAGGCGCTCCCTACCAGGGGAATGGAGCGATCTCCGCGCAGGCACCCTCCGCTGGGTCGATGTTCTCGTTCCCCTCTCCCCTGCCCCCAGCATCTGCCGTCCCGGCCGGTTGGGGCGGAAGCAGCACCACGGCGGCGATGCCCGTCAGCCCCACCAGCGTTCCGGCCTCCAGTGCGGCCACCAGCGGTGCGGTCTACTACGGTGCGCCCACACCAGTGGCCATGCCATCCTGGCCACAGGCCACCATCGCGCCAGTCACACAGCCAATGATGACCCAGTTGCCCAATGGCGCGGTTGCCAGCGCTCCGGGATTCCAGAGTCCCCTCTATGCGGCTCCCATGATGCCGGCGCCGGTTGTTTCGGCTACTGCAGGCACGATGCCTTATGTCGTTCCCGGCACGATCGGATCGGGCATTTCGCCAGCTACTCTCTCCAACGGCACCATCGTCGCCCCGGCAGGTGCATGGACTCCAGCCAATGGCTCGGTGATCGATAGCACTTGGAATCCGATTCCTACGGTTGGGCAACCGGTAGCGCCCGAGCTACCGAGGTCGCGAGACGATCAGCCAACGCCCAGCAATTCCAGCCCGCTACTTCCTTCGCAACCGGGACCGCTGGTCATTCCATCCATCGCATCTCCACAGTCGGCTGCGGATCCACTACTTCCAAGTGAGCCGACCGGTCCAAGGTCGGTAGAGGACAAGGAATCGGTGGTGATCCCGACCCTTCCTTCGGATCCGAAAGAAAGCTCCGAAGGGCTGTTCCGACTTCGGCCGCTGGAACCTGCCGAAGGGGCTAGTGCTGAACAGGCAAAGCCTTCCGGCCCGTCGCCCGAGGGGGCAAGTGGAGCCGCCGAAGTGCCGGCTAAAGAGAAGTCGTCGGAGGTGCCCAGCGGCGAGAGGGAACGGGAAGCGACCGGTGGCAATGCACCGACCGCGACAAGTGCCAATGGGCTTCAGCAGCGCTCCCGAAGCAACCCATGGCGATCGATCGACCCGATTCCGGCATCTAGCAATCGAACGGCACCTCAGTGGAATCCCCAACTGATGCAGCCTCGCCGGGACCCTCCTCCTGCCACTGGCGCACAGCCCATGGCGGTAGCTCCCTCATCGCCGCCGGCATCGCTGGTTTCCAATCGATCGCGATAGGCCCTCTCCTTCACCTTTGGTGATACCCCCGGGATAGGAAGAGTTCGTTCCTTCATCATTCTAATGAACTTTAGAATGTAGACGGGATTTTCCGGTCGTCGGGATGATGCGATCGCTCAGGGGCCGAAAAGCTGATCGAGCGTCTCGGTCAGTTCCTGGTTGGTTTGCTGGGTCTCCTCCCAGACTTTCCCGTACCACCGCTTTTGACTTCGCGACAGTTTCCAGTTCAGCGGGATGATCGCCGACGGGTCGCTCAGCTCAAAAGGGATCTCCAGCACCAGGATCGGGTCGCGTTCGATCCGCTCCTGCACCGATGCGACTGCGTCTTGCATGGTAGTTTTCTGCTGTGGCGGCTTAGGGACTCTGCGGTTTCTTGGCACAGTCGCTTCGGGATGCGTCTGGCGAAACCGATCCCGCGTCGCCTTGTCACGCAGCGGATTGGTTGCCGGAAGCCGCGCGCCAGAAGTCGCGATGCGACGTTTGGTGACCGCCTCCATCGATGGCATCTGCATCCACTGGGGGGATTCCATCGAAGATTTGCCGAGCAACGATTCTCCCCAAAGATCGGTCAAGTCCTTCTCCAGGTGCCCCCGCTCCAGTTGCGAGGTGGAGCGGACGCGAAGCATCGCTTCCATAGGGCCCGTCAGCCAGCGGAGGCTATCGAAGATCGGGGAGGCTTGTGGCGGATCGAGCGCATCGCCGCTGCGTGCGGGATTCAATTGAAGCAACATGATCCGATCGAAGGGCCGGCTGCCCTTAGGAAGATCTTGCCATCTTCGAAAAAGGAATTCAATCCAGTCGATCGCTGAGACGATTCCTTCATTGTCGACATACGCACCATCGCCAATCGCTAGGCCCCGCCCCTGGTCGTTGTTGGACTCCAGTCGCACAAAGGGAGAGATAAACGGGAAGGAGGCGGAGGCGCGAGCGGCCGAGACTAGTTTGATATCGGTTTTTCGAGCGATCTTGTCGTCGATCAGTTCGCGGTAATTCAACGGACGGCTGGTCAGGCCGATATTGGACCAACGAATCGGGGTTGGAATCGAATCGAAGAGGACTCGTCTGCCGGTGACTGCGTCGGTGGCATTAAAGACGACGATTGGGGCGGAACCGGCATGAGCCAAGTCACCCCAGTGATCCAGCGTGGCGTTTCCCCATGGCGTTGGCAGTCGCCTAACCCACGACTGTTCCAATCGCTCCCCCCGGTCGCTCCATCGCAGCATCGGGAAAAGCAGCCCATAGAGTTCGTCGGTCATCATTCCCATGGCGATCGACTCCAGGGAGGATCGCGTCGCCGGTTCGAAGATCTCCATCCTGCGGGGATGACCGCTGGCCTGGGCAGCCTGGAGTTCCTGGAGCGCTGCGGTGAAGTAGAGCGATGCAACACCACCGCCTGAAACACTGCTGATGACGGCGACCGAGTCGCCGAACGAGGCGTAGCGATTGGAAAGCGACTGGAGCACCATCGAAGCCCACGCGGCGGCATGGATTCCGCCCCCAGGGCAGGTGACTACCACGAGGGTTCTGCCATGCTTTGGGTGTTTCGGCACCCGTTCCATCCTCCGTACCACCGCTTCCCAAGCGACCTCCTGGAGACCTTGGGCGGCAATCTGGACCTGCTCGACCCGTTCCAAGTCTTCCCGAAGCGCCCGGTAGTCTGCCGCGCGTACCCTAGCGACCTGTTGCTGGAAGTCGTTCTGTGCCTGGTGCGGAACACTCGCAAGAGTGGCGTGACGACGCAGCCCTGGAATGCTCTGGAGGATGGCGACCGCAGCGACAATCGCAAGAACGACGGGGATTCGAACGCGATCCAGCCAGTAGGCGGCCCCCGTCAGCAGCATGCCCAAAACCCAGAAGGCAACCACCACCACCGACGGGACGGTGACCCAGCCCAGTTGGTAGCGATCGAAGGCCCTGGTGAGCAGCAGATGAAAGAGCATCAGTAGCGTCGCATAGAAGCCCATCTGGATATCCGCGCCGCGCAGAAAGGTACGGCGCATCAGATGGATTGCGAGTGCCTTCCCCCGACGCAGCCACGCGCGGTGCGCACGCGACTCGAAAGGAAAATAATTCCCCTCCGCTCGTCGACTTCCGAAAAAGAATGTCCGTATCCAACCCAGCAGCATCAGCAGCACAATGGCTACAAACCAGCCAGTCAACACCGCCACTAGGCTCCGCAATCCATGGCTAATCCAATCGGCTTTTCTCTCTAGGTCGGTTTGCAATTCCGAAAACTCGGAACCAAACCAAGTCGCCAAGCAGAGCGGTGTTACCAGAGCGGAGGATCCAACCAGTAGCCACTGCCGATCCGTCCAGGGAGATTTGCCAGAACCGATCCAGTAGTCAATGCAGGGCAGCCTGACTTCGGATGGCCTTCGGTCTTGCAGCAGTCGTAGAATCGCCACGCTGCAGACGATCGCTACGGCATTAAGAAAGCTGACCAGCATCAGCTGGGGATAGCTTTCCAGAAGCAAGGCATTGTCCAGAAGAGCCCGAGCCGGAAAGATGCGAACGATTGGCACCCAGCAGGTCAGCAGGCCCAGGAACAGCAGCCCAAAGCGCTGCTCCATCAACACCCGTAGCCATGGAAACCAAGTGGACGCCATCGCCATCCCCGCATGGTCCTCGCTGCCCTTGTTCCCGTAGTCTTCGCACACGCTTTTTGGCTTTTAGCCGTTTTGCGTGCAGATCGCCAGAACAGTTTGATCGCCTGGCAGCACTATTCCTGAATCTAAGGGGGGGAGAGAGGCTTTGCGAATCAGGATCTTCCCATCATCAGATCTGCTTGATTCTGCCAATCGTTCCAGTCGCCAGTGCATCGGTACGGCCCGATCCGCAGTCGAAAGCTACCGAAGAGACAATCCCGGTCGGCGGGGCATCGGAACGATCGATTTGTGGGAGCCGCTAAATAAAAATTAGAGATGACGGGTGGTCCGGGAGAATGTGAACAGATTGCAAAGACCACCAGATGGGTCGTTTCCAGAGGGGTTAGCGAGCCGATGAAGCTTGCGAAAAAATGGCGACCCCGAAAATCGACGAGTCGCCTTCGAAAACTGGTCTGTTCAATCGGTGTAGATCGAGCTTGCCGAAGCATGCAAGGAGTACTTCAGGGGCGAGGCAACGGATGGAGATCAGTCAGGATCGCCGATCTTCCAGAGGTGGCTGACGCTGCGCACCCACATCTGATTGCCTGCGACCGCCGGAGAGCCCAGGACCGATTCCCCCAGCGTGTTGGTCTGGATCAGTTTCCCTTCGTCTCCCGACAGATCGACGACGAATGCTTTGCCATCTTCGGCAAAAGCGATCAATCGTTTATCGACCACCACGGGAGTGGCCCAGATCGAACCGGCATCGGGCAGGCGGACTTGCCACTTCAGTTCTCCCGTTTGGGCGTCGCCGCATACCAGCACGCTGCGATTGACGCAGTAAACTTTCCCTTCGTGCAGGATGGGGGAGGCGGAGTTGGATCCCAACTTGTTGTTCTTCCAAAGGATCTCCGGGGTTTGGTCGCTGCGGCCGATTCGCAGCGCAGTCAGCCCGCCCGAGGGGACAAATAGGGTCTGACCAACCGCGACCGTCGATGGGATGCTGCTGCAGGGAAGGTCGAGTTCAAATTTGGTGACGCCGGTGGTGGGATCCAGTCCCAACAGGCTTTTGCTGCTTTGCAAGAGGATCAGCGTCTTGCCATCTTCCGTCTGGACTGATGTGGGAGATGCCCAGTTGGCCTGGCGGGGCCGATCGACGCGCCACAGGGTCTTGCCGGTCTTCGCATCCAGGCCGATGGCAAAAGAGTCCCCTTGGCATTCGATCTGCAGCACCAGTACGCCATCGACCACCCAGGGTGAACTGCTCATGCCGACGTCATTGCCGGCCTTGGGAAAATCGGTTGCCAGCGATCGAACCCAGACCAGCCGGCCTTCCAGGTCGAAGGCAGCGCAGTCGTTGGAACTGAAAAAGGCGAAGACATGCTGGCCATCGGACGCGGGGGTGGGGGCTGCGTTGGCACTGGTAGGGTGGCAGAACGGGCGACCTCGCGCCACCCACTGCTGTTGCCAGAGCACGCGGCCATCGGTGCGCGACACACTGGTCAGGTACAAACGCCGCTGGTCGACGCCGCCGCTGCTGGTGGTGATCACCTGATCGCCGACGATGATTGGACCGCTGACCGCGCGGCCGGCGATCGGGATCTGCAGCAGGACATGCTTCTTTTCATCCCCACCAAAATCATCAGGAAGCGTCGCCTGTGGCGCGGCGCTATTCCCCGAACTGCTGCGGAACTGACGCCAATCATCGGCCGCATGCAGCGAACCGATCCCGACGATTGCGGCCCATCCGGCCATTGGCAGCCTTGCCCAATTCCATCCCGTCCGCTGCGATTGCCGTTGCATCTTGCTGTCTCCCCTGCCCTGATTCATGGAGTCGATGATTTGTGCCTAGGTTGTGAATGGTTCCGTCGCCCCCCGGTTCACCCAGGGAGGCAGAAAGTCGGTGCGAACGAAAAGACTAATCCGCGATGGCGGCGATCGCCTTGCCCGTTGCGTCGCACAGTCGGAGTTGGAATGCCCAATTCTGCGCCCAGGGTTCGGTCTGTTCGTTCTGACATACCTTTACCACGATGATGTTTTTGCCAGCCTTCAGCGCGGTTTCGCCGATGTACTGGTCGATCTGCGCGGAAGCGTGGTAGACCTCGTTGCTGAGCACCAGTTGGCCGTTGACCCAAACCTTGTTGGCGTTGATGCATCCCAGGCGTACTTGGCATTCGAGCGGTGCGGGTGCGACGAACTCCGCGCGGGCATAGACGATCGCCCCTTTCTCATTGGCGTAGATCGGATTGAGATCGACGGCACCTTCCTCCTCGTTGCCCGTTGCCTCCTGCCAGTTTGCCTCGCCCTTCTTGCCCTCATACTTCTGTTGTGGGTTGTAAAGACCCTTCAGCAAATCGGCTTCCACCGGATACGCCACGTCGAAGGCTTTCTGCCCGACGTTGTCGAAGGGGCCGATCACCTGCCACTGCTGCAGGAAGCCGAAATGCTTGGCCGGCGACAGTTCTACCCCCATATCCTTCAGCAACTTGAGAAGCGAATTGACTTGGTCGGGATGACGCGCTGATGCAAGCAGAGGTTCCAGTTGCAATCGTCTCTGCTTGGTCCCCTCTTCGTCCAGATCGGCTGGTTTTTCCCCTACTTTTTCGAGTGCCTGGGCAATCGATGCGTAGCGAAGTTCCGGGCTGGGATCTTCAAGCATCCCATCGAGCAGCCTAGTACGGAGGTCGGGACGCGACTGGGTCAGCCAATCAAACACCAACGCCCGGGCTTCCCCAGCATGCTGCGTCTCTCGCAGGAAACTCTGAAGCGCCGGTTCGTGCTGCTCCAGGTTGCCACCATAGAGCTTCGAAGCGATCCCTGATAGCCAATTGCGGCCCAAAGGCGTCGCTTCATCCATCGCTCGCAGAACTTCCACCAATTGCCCCGATGGCAGCGTCTGCAGTTCTCCTGCTGCCGCAACGGCCTTCTCAATCTGCGCATCGCCTGGCTCGATCTGCTGAAGCGTCTTCAGGGCGGCGGTGGGCGACTGAGCGATTGTCAGGGGAGCCGTGTGGATCGACCAAATCAAGGAAGCTGGCAGTAGAAAAAGAGTAGCGACTGACTTCGGTAGGAAAGGGTGAATCCTGCATTGTCTGCGCGTCATGGGCAATTCCTTATTCGATCTTTCATGCCAACAGGAAGCCGGTCCAGGCAATCTGGAGTATAACCATTTTCATTGAGGATTGGTTGCGTCGATGGCGGTGGAACGGGACTGTCTGCATCGCGGTGTTTCTCCAAAGTAGGAGACGACTTCATGGGTTTCAATCAACGATTTCTCATCGGCTGGTGGCTTGGCGGTTTGCTTGCGATGACCGGATTGGCAGGTGATGCCTGGAGCCAAGAGGAAGAAATGGTGGCGCCGGGGGAACAATTGGTGGTGGAGGGGATCCCTGCGATCCCCAAACGCCTGAAGGAACAACTGCGCCCCTATACCGAATCGCGAGCCGCCGCATTCTTTGCATGGCACCCCGTGCAGCGTCAGATGCTGATCGGAACCCGTTTCGGACAGACCACCCAGATTCATCATCTGGCGATGCCGATGGGCGCCAGGACGCAATGGACATTCTTTGACGAACCAGTATCTGGCGCGCAGTACGAACCGAAGGAGGCCGACTTTGTCCTCTTTTCTCGCGATATTGGCGGCAATGAATTCGCTCAGCTGTTTCGCCTGGATCCCAAAAAAGGGACCAGCCGGATGCTCAGCCCGGGAGGCAGGACGCAGATCGGCCAACCGCTCTGGAATCGCGCGAAAAATCAGTTCGTCTACACATCGACCGAACGAAATGGAGCGGATCGTGACTTTTGGTGGATGGATCCTCGTGCGGAGAATGAGCCGAAGCGAATGCTGCTGGCCAACGAGGGAGGTGGCTGGGGGATTCTTGATTGGTCTCCCGATGATGCCAAATTGTTGGTGGTCGAACGGAAAAGTATCAATCAGTCGCAGCTCTACGAAGTCGATCTGGCGACGGCCCAGCGAAGGCCACTGACCGACCCCAATGCACCTCCCGCAGCGTATCTCGGCGGGCAGTACATTGAGGGAGGGAGCCAGATCATCTGCGCCAGCGATCGCAGAGGCGAGTTCCTGGAGTTGGTGAAGATCGACGTCGATACGGGCAAGGAGATGCCGATCGGCGAAGCCACCCATGGGGATGTCGAAGCGCTGACGTTGCATGAAGACGGAAAGACCCTCGCTTTCGTTGTCAACCAGGACGGCATCTCGCGGCTGTATGTGCACGATTTGACGACCGGCCAAGAGCGCTCTATCGATGGGTTGCCCCAGGGGGTGATCTCCCTGGGGGACTGGCATCGACAAATGCCGGAACTGGCGTTGACGATCAATTCCGCCAGGAGTCCATCGGATGTCTATTCGGTCGATGCATCGAATGGAAGGGTGACGCGTTGGACGGAGAGCGAACTGGGAGGGATCTCGGCCCAGTCGCTGACGGAACCGGAACTTGTCCGCTGGGAGGGGCACGATGGAGTTGATTTGACCGGATTTCTCTACCGGCCCCCAGCCAGCTTCGAAGGGAAACGCCCCGTGATCATTTCGATTCACGGCGGCCCGGAAGGTCAGTCACGCCCGATTTTTCAGGCGAGAAACAACTTTTATCTGAATGAACTGGGCGTGGCCATCGTCTATCCGAATGTCCGCGGATCGGTGGGCTACGGAAAGACCTTCACGCAATTGGATAACGGCTTGAAACGACTCGATTCCGTGCGTGATATCGGCGCTCTGCTCGATTGGGTCGCTAGGCAACCCGACCTCGATGCCAATCGCATCATGGTGACTGGAGGCTCGTACGGTGGCTACATGACCCTGGCAACGGCAACGCAGTACAACGATCGCATTCGTTGTGCTCTGGATGTGGTGGGGATTTCCCACTTCGGGACGTTTTTGAAAAACACGGAAAGCTATCGTCGCGATTTGCGGCGAGTCGAATACGGGGACGAACGGGATCCAGAAATGGCCAAGTTTTTCGACCAGATGGCGCCGCTGAACCGAGCCAGTCAGATCACCAAGCCACTCTTCATCGTCCAGGGCGGGAACGATCCGAGAGTCCCGCTGAGCGAAGCCGAACAGATGGTGGCCAAGGTGCGCGCCAACGGGGGGCCAATCTGGTACCTGATGGCCAAGGACGAAGGCCACGGCTTCAAAAAGAAGGCAAACGCAGACTACCAGTTCTATGCGACCGTGCTCTTCATCGAACAGTATTTACTGGCGCCTTGACCCATCGACCATCCTACGTGGCATGGGCGTCCCGCCCATGCAGAAGTTCCTTCCGGCGATATCCCGGCTGCCAGTCTGCATACCAACCGAGGCACCCTACGTGGCATGGGCGTCCCGCCCATGCAGTATTGAGTTAGGTGCGGGAGACGGCCACGGCGACGACGAGTCGCTTGAAAGGCAGTGCTTCTGTCTTGCTAGCTATAGCGATCTTCTTGAGTAAATTGCTCGGAAACAATCAAGTTCCCTTGACGTAGTGGGATGCCATCCACTACCTCCTCCTTCGAAACCTACCGGGGCGGAGTCGGTCCGCCTCGATTTTTCCTGGGAGGACACCGTGGCGATGCAGATTCGTTCGATGCCAAGCCGATCGCATCGTCGTGGGGTGACTTTCGCTTTGTGGGTCATTGGATCTGCGGTTGCGATATCCGGTTGTCAGCAGCGTGTCTACCACGACCTCTATTCCCAGCAGGCGTCGGCGGAAATCCGAGCGCTGGAGGATCGAATCTACGAATACGATTCGGAGTTTCGATCGCTGGAAGAGGAATTGGTTGGGATCGAACGAGAGAATCAGAGGTTGCGAGCCGAATTGCAGCGATTGGGTCCCGGTGGCTTGCCGCTTCGAGGGAACTCAGGCGCTACCTCCAGCCCCTCTGATCGGCCGCGAAGTCTGTTGGAGGAATCCAAGCCACCCGCAAAGAAACTCCCCTCTCCTTCCAGCGGAGCCCCGAATCAGCCCAAGCTTCCGCAAGGCTCGGGCGAGGAAATCGACTTGAGTCCACCTGTGGTAGAAGTTCCCAAGCTGGATCCATCGCGAGAGTTGCTCAAGGGATCAGCATCAGGTGGCGTGCAGCCCCCTGCCAACGTCCCGGTGGATCCTCCTCCTTCGTTGATTCCCAGCACCCTTCCGAAGTTGGACAATGGCGCTAAGCCCTCCGAACTGCCGATGCCGGAACCCCGTGGAAAGCTTCCCGAGCCTGCGATTCCTTCCACAAAAGAAGACGATCGTGGTTCCCAGTTGGGACTGCCGGGGGCGGCTCCGGGCAAGTTGCCCGAGGAACCGTTGTCCTTGCCTCCCGCCCTCTCACCGCCTTCAGCACCAGGGAACCAGATCCCACCGTTGCTCAACCCACCGACCGTTCCTGCCGAAAGCCTGCCGCTACCTCCCAGCCAGGTGCCTGGTTTGCGGGATCGAGGCTCGTTGGAGTCGCGACGAGCGCCGGGTCCCATTATGGCGATCAATCACGGGCGACCAAGCCAGGGAGAGAGCGTCGTGTTGGCTTCGGCAGAAGAGCTGATGCCTTGGGTGGAGGAATCGGTGATCGACCTGACATTTCATCCGGGACTGACTCGGGTGCAGAGCAGGAAGTTGGGGGATTGGATCGACGGAGTTCAGATCGTTGTGCAACCTCGCGGGGCTTCGGGAGGGATCCTCGAGGTGGATGGCATATGGACCGCCGCCATCCTCGATAGCTCCCTGCCGCCCGAGCAGTCAAGAATCGCCATTTGGGAAATCGATCCCGAGGGCGCTCGGCAATCGCATGAGCCCTCTGGGGCGGCTCAGGGCTATCATTTCCTGCTTCCTTGGCAGGAAGTTCAGCCAGTTGGCGATCGTTTGCAATTGCACCTTCGCCTGCAGTTATCCGACGGAAGAACGCTGGTCAGCCAGCGTGAACTGAGAGGCAACGGGACTCGAAGCGATCCAGGATCCTCGGTCTGGGTGCCTAGAAGCCCCACCTTGGCGCCATCGGAAGAGTCAGTTGGCCGGGAATCTCTGCCAGCCACGGAGCATGTCGTTCCAGCCAATCCACTGCGCTCGGCGCCCCTTTCTGGTCCCGAAGCGGGTTGGGGACGGCGCTGATTCCATCCCCGGTGATCGGTCGCAAGCATCTAGGTAAACTTTTCTGCTGATCCTCCCCGGTTGCTACGCCGGCGATCGATTCCCCGCGATCCGCGACGCTGAAAATGCTTGAATTCGGATCAGTCCGTTCGTAGCGATTGCATCGCATCAGGGCCGAAAAAACCACTCCCCGCCTTGGGAGATTCGGCAAGCGATGCGGAAAAGCCAGATCCCAGATATTGCTGGGGTTTTGTTTGCGAGCTAACACGAAGTGTTCCAACGCGGCGGATTGTAACGGGGAGAACCACCATTCAGCGAGGTTGTGGTCTGCGGGGTGGAATGGTCGATACGAAGTTCCATTAAGCCAACGTCTTTGGCCGAAGGGAAGTTCGATGGACCAACCAGTGCATGTGATCACGTTTCTAAAAGGGGACGAGCAGTACGTGTTCGTCTTCAACCAGGACCAGCGGGTTGCCACCCTCCGAGTGCTGGGGCGACACGCTGCGGATCCCCGGTTGTCCTTAAATTGGTATGATGCCGCTCAATTAAGCGAGCGGATTCGCTATGTTTGCAGGGAGCAGGAATCCGGAAGCGAATTGATCCGCTCGGAAGAGGACACGGAAGACGCATTGCCTCCCGCACCGCGAATCTCGCGGATAGGAATGCAGCGCCGAATCAAGTGACTGCGTTTTGGTCGATCGTTCGCTCGCAGGTTGAAATCCGTTTTCCCTTCAGACGGTCGGGATCGAAGGGGGTAGGCGATGCGGGAACAGGTGACGGCTTTCCTTCGATACCTGGATCTGGAAAAGAACGCATCAGACCACACGATCAAAAGCTATCGTGAAGATCTCTTCGACCTTTCCGATTTTCTTGCCCAACGACTCGGGGATCCTGTCGATCCCGACCGCGTGGGCCCTCAAGATCTTCGCACCTACGTGGCGACGCTTCACGAAGCAGGTTATGCCCGTACCAGCATTGCTCGCAAACTGGCGTCGCTCCGAAGTTTCTATCGCTACGCGCAGCGGCAAGGCTTTGCCAGCAGCAATCCGGCGAAGCCGCTGAGGAATCCTCGTCAAGCCCGCACGTTGCCCCATGTGCTCAGCGATCAGGAGGTGGCCAA
>Ga0315901_10005916_pt1 | contig 14774 bp, 12 predicted proteins | sample LakEriMetagenome_10_FD_203761 | JGI IMG/M metagenome (GOLD analysis project Ga0315901, IMG submission 203761) | Freshwater fungal communities from buoy surface, Lake Erie, Ohio, United States - Buoy 2 MA116 | ecosystem: Environmental > Aquatic > Freshwater > Lake | place: USA: Lake Erie, Ohio... | reverse complement strand
AGGGTTTTGAGCCATAAACAATTTGGTATTGTTGGTTGGAATCGTACACCAATAAGGTTGGGAAGCCTCGAACCCCCATGCTTTTTGCCAGCGTCAAATCTTCCTCAAACCGCTGTTTACCGATGGTTTCCAGATCGTTTTTTAACTGAATAGGGTTTAGCCCGGTTTCAAGAGCTGCGTTCTTTAGGTGTTCCCACTTGGCGATATTTTTCTTTTCCATAAATACCATTTCCCGAATCCGCCGTAAAAACACGAGTGCTTTGTTGGGGTCCTGGACTTGAGCCGCCTTGAAAGCAATAGAAGGGGGAAAGGAGGAAGAAAGTGGATCTTCCAGCCAAATATCTCCATCAATAGGCATTTGATAGTAGGCACTTACTTCGTCCCAGTGGTGTGCCACATCAGAGGGTTTGCTTATTCCACCACTGTTGTAACTCCAGTCGGGCAAGAGACCACCCATTCGGTACTCAACTTCTACGGCATGTCCATACTCCAGTTTGAGTTGTCTAAGTTGGGGCTCGATTCCCCAGCAGGAGGAGCAGATAGGGTCCGTGAAATAGATAATTTTTACTTTGTTTTCTACGTTAGCCGGGGTGGCTGAAGGTAGAGGGCTCTGTTCAGAAGGCAAGGCGCAGATGCCGGTGCCTGGATCGCAAAGTAGCGGGTTGCTGGGTGGCATTTTTACGTTATTTGATTGGTTGGATTGGGTGCAGGCGGGTGAAATGGCCATGCCAATTACCAGGATGGTGAAAACAATCCCGAAAAATGCTTGTTGAGGATAACCAAGGCACTTGTTGAAAACGGGATTTTGACTAAGCATTTCTTTAAGTGAAATTTAAGTTTTGTTTTTGCTGGAAAATGTGAGAATTGTCCTAATTTGTTGCTGGTTTTTTAGGTTTAGCCGAATCTATTGGCAAAGAAGTAAGATGGTAACATGTTTTTGGTTTCCGTCTTTCTTTAAATCTTGTACAAAGTTCTGGTATTTCTTCATCCTAGTCAATTAGTCAAAAAAACATGACTACTAAAAATGGTACTACGGCCGGTGAAATTTGTCCGGCGGAACAGTTGCTGAAGCAACTTTCTGGTAAATGGAAACCGCAATTGTTTCGGTTGGCCATGGAGGGGCCACTTCGTTTTAACACGCTTTTGCGAGAAATGGAGGGAGTGAACAAGCAATCCTTGTCTACAGCCTTGCATGAGTTGGAGGAGCAAGGATTATTGGACAAAGCCGTCATTCGGGAAAAGCCGTTGCACATTGAGTACCGGTTGTCAGAAAAGGGTACGGGCTTGGTACCTATTTTTTTACAATTAGAAAATATGCTTCAATAATCAGTGAGGGCTGTGATGGAGAAGGGTTTTGTGCCTGTTTTGAATTGCAACGGAAAACTAATTGACTGTTCCACCCCTTTGGTGATGGGAATTTTGAATACCACTCCGGATTCCTTTTTTGATGGGGGGCGGTATGATGTCCTGGAGCAGGCGGTTACTCGTGGGAAGCAATTATGGGAAGAGGGTGCCACGCTGATTGATGTGGGGGGCGCCTCCTCTCGGCCTGGAGCTCTGGAGGTGTCGGTGGAGGAAGAGCTCCGTCGGGTAATTCCCGTCATTCGAGCACTCCATGCGGCGCTGCCGGAGGCGGTCTTGTCGGTTGATACTTGGAGGGCTGAGGTGGCGGCAGCGGCGGTAGAAGCAGGGGCCTCCCTTATCAATGATATTTCTGCTGGTGAACTGGATGAGGCTATGTTGGAAACAGTTGCTGCTTTGGGGGTTCCGTATGTATTGATGCACATGCAAGGTCGTCCAGACTCCATGCAACTTGCCCCGATGTATTCGGATGTGGTGGTGGAGGTTTTGGATTTTTTGATTCAAAAAGTGATTCGGCTCCGAGCGTTGGGCGTCAAGGATATTTTAATTGATCCTGGTTTTGGTTTTGGGAAAACAATTGAGCACAATTTTGAGCTTTTACGGCGTATGGGGGAGTTAAAAACGGTGCTTCAGCTGCCCGTTTTGGCTGGTGTTTCCAGGAAATCTATGATTTACAAGACCCTTGGCAGCACAGCCTCTGAGGCACTCAATGGTACCAGTGCCTTGCACATGGTGGCTTTGCAACAGGGAGCAGATATCCTGCGGGTACACGATGTGAAAGAGGCAGTGGAGGTGAGAACCCTTTTCAGGACACTTTATCCCGAGTAGTAAGAGGGGGCATTTGATAGTGCTGCAAATTACAAATGGAAAAATTGCCAAAAAAAGGGTGAGAGGAACAGCTCCTCTCACCCTTTTTAGTATTTGTGGAATCTGGATCCAGCTTATTGTTTGATCAGTTTGATCGTTTGTACGCGGCCTTTTTCATCCATCAAACGAGCGGCATAAAAGCCTGGTGCCCAATTTTGGCCGATTTGAAGCATGCCTTCCCGGTCTGATAGGTCGTGTTGCTCAATAATCTGGCCCATCATATTGATGACGTCGAGTTGCAGGTTAGATTCCACTGGCCATTGGTACTTCAATTGGAAGCTTGAGCGGCTTGGGTTCGGGTTGCTGCTTAGCTGGTAATCGAACGTTGGGGTGGAAGTGTTGCTGGTGAAGATAGGGGTAACGAGGAATTCATCTACCGCGGCTTCCACTAAATGACCTGGAGTAAGATCTTCTGTGATGAAGTGTACACGGACTTGGTCATCCAAGCTGATAAAATCGCCTAGTTTAACTCCACTAACAGGCACCCACTGGGAGGCTGAATTGGCGGTGCTCAGGATTTGAACATTTTGAGTGGCATTGGACACTCGAACTTCAAAGTAATCGTTTGGATTTCCGCTGCCCCCACTGTTGAAGAACCAGTATTGGAAGTCTAGAACCGCATTTAACGCGGTTCCGAGTTGCATGGCTGGGGAAGAAAGGGTTACTTTTCCATTGTCCACATCGTCAGCACCTGCTCCGCCTCCGCCATTTCCGGTGACGTAGCATTGATCGCCTACATCGGTGGGTACATCTGTATCGGTGTTGCTAGGCGTTCCGTTGAAATCGGTTCCGATGGGTTCGCCGCGCTCCCAAAGGCCTGCGGACGCTGTGGATTCAGTAGTCCAGCCATAATTTAGGTTGAAATCGTCGTAGTATCCTTTCTGAAGCGTTAAGTTGATCGGTTGGCCTGCGTTCACGGTAACAAACTGGGTCGCGGAGATGTAGCCCCATAGTCCAGCGGATACTTGGTAGGTGCCAGAGGCAACGCAGCTTAGCCCAAAGCTACCGTCAGCTTCAGTCGTTGTTTGGTAGGATTGATTAGGATTGCTCAAGGTTACGGGTACATTCGCGAGCGGGGTGTTGTTGCTACCGTCTGTTACAGAGCCGTTTACGTCGTAAACTGACTCGGGCTGTAAGGTTACATCAAAGGTGACTACTTCTCCGGATATAAAGTTAGCGGTAAATGTCTGGGTGATAAAACCGGTCTTGCTAATGCGCACGGTGAATTCCCCTTCATTGGCCATTCCTGTTTTGGCTTCGCCATTGTTGCTGGAAGTGGTGGTGGAGGAAGCTGGCCCGCCGATGATTTCTACTTTTGCATCGGCCATTGGCAAGCCATTACAGCCGTTTTTAATGGAGCCCTCTAAGAAGCTGGCCCGCTTGTAGGTGGGCGTGAGGATAAACAGTTGTCCTGGGCTGATGTTGCTCGCGATCATGGTACCAGAAGGGAAGTAGGGATAAGCGCCCCAGCATCCATCAAAATTGGCCCCAGTTCCTTGCCAAGTATCGTAGTTGCCCACCTCTACCAGGTTGGATGGACGACTGCAGTCTGTAATGACTACTCCCCCAGTGTACCAAGAGGTAACGGAGAAATCATTGATAATATGTGCATTGTGTCCAATCGATCCGAAACCATTGTCGATTGAAAAGCGATCCAGTTCCTTGATATCGGTAGGGTCAGAAATATCATACGAGGTTAAAAAAGAAGGAGTGGTTTCGTCAGTGGTGACGATGTGTTTGCGGTCGTCCAGTAGCCAAGCGTTGTGGGTAAACTTTCCAGGTGTTTGGATGCTTCCAAGCAGAACTGGATTTTGTTTATCGCTCATATCAACGATGGAGAGTAGCCCGGAATAGATATGGCATCCATAAAGGGTGTCGTTTTCAGCGTAGCCATCGTGGATATAGCCGAGCTGATCGAATTTTCCGAGGTAAGTGGGGTTGTAGGGGTCAGCGGTAAGGTCATGTGCTACGCCACCATTAAATTGTCCTTGGCTGCCGTAGGTGTACAAAACACCTTTAGTAACGTCAATGTGTAGGGCATGGATGGTATTGATGTTGCCCGCTGCTGCTCCGGTCCCGAAGTAGCTATGGTAATTTAGGTTGGGGCTAGGCAACCCACTCAAGTCTACGATTTGTACACCACCACCCCCTTCGGAGGTCACGTAAGCGTAGTGGGAGTACGTTTTGATTTCCTTCCAAAGGTTATCGGGTCCTGGGATTTGTACAATCTGAACGGGCAAATCAGGGTTGGTAATATCCACGATAATCATGCCTTTGGAGCCGCCAACCAGGGCGTACTCTTTGCCGTCAGGGCTAGTCCATCCACACACATTCGCCAAGGTTTGACCCGGGAATGTGATGCTGGAGCGGAGTTGCACATTGGTGTTTTGGGAAAAAGAAAGAAGGTGTAGGCAAAGGGTAAAGGTTGCCAGTAACAGAGAACGTACGTAATAATGCATCAGAAAAAAGTATAGATTAGTAGTGGGCAAAGGTAGCAGAAGCACCGAGCTTTTTAGTTAATATCGAAACTGTTAGGACATCATTTGAGGTAGTTTGTCTGATTTGGTCTTTTTGCTGCGTTCAATTGGTTAGCGATGGAGGTTTTGGGTGGAGTCGGAGGCGGTTTTCGCAGCTTGGACCAGGTGCAGCAGCAGGTCGAGCTGTGGCAAGATGGTTTTGTAATATGGATCGTGGCGGTATTGGCTGATCAGGCGTTCTGCAGCGGGGTATTCTTGGTGAGCGATATGGTATTCCAGAGAAAAGCCTGCTGCATGGTTAAATTTATCGAATACGATGGAGTCGGGTTGCTTTTGTTTGAAAAATAGCCAGCCAAGGGCGATGCCGAAGAGCAGGGTGCCAAAGCTAAAAGCGGCGAGGGCTTTAAAGCCAAATCCCCCTTTTTGAATCCGGAGTTGTTCGTAATCGTGTTGCCAATGATGGATTTCGGATTCTAGTGCCTTTGCTTTTTGGGACAGGTTTTGGGCTGCCCGTTGCTGGTCGAGCAAATCTTGTTGGAGTTGGGCTTTTTGGCCAAGGAGTTCCTCCAGCACTTTGGCTGCCGAGGCTTGATTTGAGCCAGCTTGTGGGTTATTTGTCTCCGGATTTTTTTCGTCGTTCATCGTACTGTCGTTCCAATTTGGTAACAAAAGTAAGTAGACTTCTGTTGTGGTAGGAATAAAGTTTTGGCAAGATCCACCTGCTCAGCGACTGAAATATCAGAGGTCATTAAACCAGGTTCCTTTTTTCTAGTCGAATGGTGTAGAGGGTCGATGTCCGGAAAAATAAGTCTTATTTTTGTACCATGAAAGTAGATATTTTAGCGATTGGAATTCATCCGGATGATGTGGAATTAAGTGCAGCTGGCACCCTACTGAAGCATGCAGTGGTGGGCAAGACCTTCGGTTTGCTGGACTTAAGCAAGGGGGAATTAGGTACCCGGGGTACTGCGGAGATCAGGGCAATGGAGGCGGAGGAGGCGGCAGTTTTATTAGGGGCGGCTTTTCGGAATCGGCTTGATATTCCGGATGGTTTTTTTACTCAGGTTCCGGAGCAATGGATGAAGGTTGTTCGTCAAATCCGACAACACCAGCCGGAAATTGTCTTATGCAATGCACCTCAGGATCGACACCCTGATCATGGTCGGGCTGCAAATTTAGTGTTGGACGCTTGTTTTTATGCTGGTTTGACGAAGATTGAAACGTTAGACGATCGAGGAATGCCACAGGCTGCCTGGCGTCCAAAGGCTGTTTATCATTACATTCAAGACCAGCAGTTGCAACCTGATTTTGTGGTGGATATTACGCCCTTTTTCGAACAAAAAATGAAGGCGATTCTAGCTTTTAAGTCACAGTTTTATGCTCCAGAGGCGGAGGCGCCGAATACGCCTATTTCCGGAAAGGATTTTCTGGATTTTATGGAGGCAAAAGCGCGCGTTTTTGGTCGACCTATTCAGGCCGCTTATGCCGAAGGGTTTATTTGTGCGCGGGTGCCCGGGGTCGAGGATTTATTTTCACTTCAATAACGATACAATCAGTTATGCGAGTACTTATTTGGGGACTTCTGTTTGTTTTCAGCAGATCGCTGTTTGCTCAGGGGGGATCTCTCTATTTTCCACCGCTTGTTGGAACGACTTGGGAAACTATTTCGCCAGACGAAGTGGGTTTTTGTCCGGAAGCTATTGATAGTTTGTATTCCTTTTTGGAGTCGACTGATAGCAAGTCGTTTATTTTATTGCAGGATGGAAAGATCGTGCTAGAAAAGTACTTCGGAACGTACACCCGAGATTCGTTTTGGTATTGGGCCTCCGCGGGGAAATCCTTAACGGCATTTCTAATTGGACAGGCTAAGCAAGAGGGTCTGATCGAGCTGGATGCAGCTACTTCTACTTATTTGGGAGGGGGCTGGACGAGTTGTACGCCGGAAAAAGAGCAGTTGATTACGGTTCGCCATCAGCTCAGCATGAGTACTGGGCTCAACGACGGGGTTCCTGACGATGACTGTACGGATCCTGTTTGTCTGCAATTTTTGGCGGATGCAGGGACTCGTTGGGCATATCATAATGCCCCTTATCATTTATTGCACGATGTTTTGGAGGAAGCGACAGGATTGGCACTTCAGCAGTTTACGAAAACTAGGTTATTGGATAAGACGGGAATGCGTGGATTATGGATCAATCATGTTCAATACGGCCGCGCGCGGGATATGGCGCGATTTGGTTTGCTGATGTTGGCCAAGGGCAAGTGGGGAGGCACTACTTTGCTGAGTGATTCCTTGTATTTTCAATCAATGATCCAGGCTAGCCAGCCGATGAATCCCAGCTACGGGTATTTATGGTGGCTCAATTCGGGCGCAACGTACTTGGTGCCTGGACTGCAGTTTCCTTTTGCGGGTCCCTTGTGTCCTGCGGCTCCATTGGACCTTTATGCAGCACTTGGCAAGAACGACCAAAAGATTCATGTGGTTCCTAGTAAGGGGTGGGTGATTGTGCGGCAAGGAAACAGTTCGAATACAAGTTCGGTGCCGATTGTATTTGATCAGCAGATGTGGCTTCGTTTGCTGGCATTGGATTGTGGTGCTACCGGAGTTGGAAGGGTAGAGGCAGGGCCTGTGTTGCTGGTGCATCCCACTTTAGCGCAGGCTGGCTGGTGGCTGGAGTCGTCAATCGAACTGAGTGAAGTCCGTATATGGAGTTTGGATGGGCGCCTGCTTCGATCAGACAGTGACTTGGCGGGACATCGGGTATTCATCCCGGCTGCAGAGGCCGCTTCGCAATGGTTTGTTTTGGAGATCAGCTTAGCGGATGGTCGAAAGGTACTTCGGCGTGTTGGAAGGGTAAAATAAAAAAAGCCACCCCGTGAGGAGTGACTTTTTCTTAGTGGCGGGAGCCGGACTTGAACCGACGACCTTCGGGTTATGAGCCCGACGAGCTACCAACTGCTCCATCCCGCGATTTATTAGACTGCAAAGGTACGGTAATTTAGTTTGGATTGACAAATTTATTTTTAGTTTATTTAGAAAAACTTGGTATTCAGTTAGTTTGTGGGGGTAATGTAGGAAGATGGCATGGTGGATGGCGATTTGTTTGGTAGAATATTTCAGAAAAAAGGGGAAAAGGGGTATAAGAATTTTTTGGATGATTTCGGTTGGGGATAAAAAAAGAGCTGCCTCGTAAAGGAGACAGCTCTTTTGCTATAAAACGGTTCCGGAGTTTATGCCGGAGTGGGTACTGATGGTTTGTAAATCCCTGCTTTCAGTTTTTCGCCTACGGCGGAGAAAGCATCCAGGGTAATTTGAATATCTTCATCGGTGTGTACGGCTGTAGGGATCAGTCGGAGGATCATCATTCCTTTTGGGACGACTGGATAGACTACGATTGAGCAGAACACGCCGAAATTTTCGCGCATATCTTTTACGAGGGCCATTGCTTCTTCTACTTCTCCGTGCATATAGACAGGGGTTACGCAGGTATTGGTATCCCCGATATCGAAACCGCGGTCTTTTAGCCCTTGTTGGAGTTTATGCACATTTTGCCACAGTTTTTCGCGGAGTTGTGGTTGGCTTTTGAGTAGTTCAAAGCGTTTGATAGCTCCTTCTACGATGGGCATTGGCAGTGATTTAGCGTAGATTTGGGAGCGCATATTGTAGCGCAGGAACCGGATAATTTCTTTGGGACCTGCGATGAAGGCACCGATCAGGGCCATGCTTTTTGCGAAGGTACTGAAGTAGAGGTCAACCGCTTCGGTGACACCTTGTTCTTCAGCGGCGCCGGCGCCGGTAGCCCCCAGCATTCCGAATCCATGGGCGTCATCGATGATCAGGCGGAAATTGTATTTATCCTTTAGGGCGGCGATCTCGCGTAGTTTGCCTTGGTCGCCACGCATACCGAACACACCTTCTGTGATCACTAGGATACCACCACCGGTTTCATCGGTGATTCGTTTGGCGCGTTCCAGGTTTTTTTCCAGGCTTTCGATATCATTGTGGGTGAACGCGAAGCGTTTGCCGAGGTGCATCCGGAGGGCGTCTACGATACAAGCGTGGCTTTCAGAGTCATAGACAGCAACATCGTGGCGGCTAAGGAGTGCGTCGATGACGGACATGATACCTTGGTAGCCATAGTTAAGCAGGTATCCGTCTTCTTTTCCAACGAAGTGTGCGAGGTCCGTTTCCAGTTGCTTGTGTCGTTTGGTTTCACCGCTCATCATACGGGCTCCCATAGGGTATGCGAGACCCCATTTTTGGGCGCTTTCGGTATCTGCTTTCCGAATGTCCGGGTGATTTGCGAGTCCCAGGTAGTTGTTGATGCTCCAGCAGACCACTTCTTTACCATTAAAGTACATGCGATTGCCGAGTTCCCCTTCTAGTTGAGGGAACATATAGTACCCTTCGGCTCTTTCGGCGTATTTTCCGAGTGGTCCGGCTTGTTTCAGGATGCGATCGAATAAATCCATAGTTTAGTGTGTATGAGGGATGGCTACTGATTCTTCTTCCGGGAGGAAGCCTTGCGAGCGCATCCATTGGTCGTTAAATATTTTGGAAACGTATTTAATCCCGTGGCTAGCAAATAGCAGGACTACCACATCGTCTTTAGTGAGTCGATCTGCGATTTGGTCTAGGCATTGTAGGGTGGCCCCGCTGGAGTAGCCTGCCAGGATACCGTCGGTGGTAGCCAGTGATCGTGCTTTGATGGCACTTTCCTGGTCGGTCACTTTGATAAACTCATTAATGAGTCCAAAGTCGAAGTTGGAGGGGATGATATTTTTGCCGACTCCTTCCATTTGGTAGGAGTAGATTTCGTTGGGGTCGTAGACGCCTGTTTCGTGGTATTTTTTAAGTACGGAACCGTAGGCGTCGGTTGCGATGATCGTTAGATTTGGATTTTGTTCTTTGAGGAACTTACCGGTTCCACAAAGTGTACCTCCAGTGCTTGCTGATCCTAGCAGGTAGGTAATTTTTCCTTCTGTTTGTTCCCAAACTTCGGGTCCAGTGCTGAGGTAATGAGCCGTACTATTATCTAGGTTATAGTTTTGGTTAATGTAATACGCACCTGGGATTTCTTCAGCGAGGGTTTGTGCTTTGCGGTAGTAGGATTCCGGGTCGTTTGGTTTAGCATCTTTGGGGCAAAGGACGACTTCTGCGCCCATGGCCCGAAGGCTGCTTAGTTTGTCTTCTGAGATTTTGCTGGTAACGGTTAGAACACAGCGATACCCCTTGATGGCACAGACCATGGCCAAGCTAAAGCCGGTATTGCCGCTAGTAGCATCCACAACAGTCCCTCCGGGCTTCAGTTTGCCGGTTCGTTCCGCGTGTTCGATCATGTACAGGGCAATTCGGTCTTTTGCACTCAAGCCGGGGTTGAGGCCTTCCAGTTTAGCATATACCGTAGCTGGGATATGCTCTACTATTCTATTTAGGCGTACCAAGGGGGTTTTGCCAATGGTTTCTAAAATACTGTTATAGACCATACGCCTGAGATTTTTATTGTAAATTAAGCCCGCAAAGGTAACACAAATCCTATTAATTTACGAAGCATATAGGGGAAAGGAAAAATTTGAAAAAAAATGCAGTTGTTTTTTGGTTGGGCCAAATAAATGTTGGAGATTCGCGTCACATCCCAGAGCACAATATGGTTTTATTCCTTCACACTGGTTTTTTTAACAACCAAACTTTATTGTCATGCTCATTATTACAATTGCAATTTTTGCTATGTTGCTGGTTCGTTTTTTGCCCCTTGCTTTAGGTATGTGGAATTCGGGCAGTCGGCACTAGTCAAAAAAAACACTTTTTCCAAGGAAGTGCGGGCTGCGGGTCTATTTGAGTACCTTTGTCAGGCTCACTTCTTGAGGAGTACATCGAGGGCCAACTTTACTTAGGAGCAAGATGCTTCTCGGGAGTTTTGTTTACAATGGTTGGCAGGTGCCAGCGTAGAAATTTTTGTATGGCGTCGTGCGGAAAATCGTAACCAATTTAACCACATGGGTTTTATTTGCGGTGGTAATAGGTGCCGCTATGGGTCACTTTTATCCTGAGCAGGCGGTGGAGATGGGGCCTTTGGGTAAATATTTTATTGAGCTGGTTAAGCTGTTTATTTTTCCACTTATTTTCCTGACCATTACCATTGGGGTGTCCAGCATGAGCGACTTGCGACGGGTGGGTACAGTGGGTTTGAAGGCACTTTTGTACTTTGAGGTGGTTACTACACTTGCCTTATTAATTGGGGTGTTGGTTGCCTATGTGATACAACCCGGCCTGGGAGTAGTTCCTGCAGGCACCGAGGTGGAGGTCGCTAACTACACATCCAGGGCGCAAGCCTTTTCTTGGTTGGATTTTTTGGTATCCAATACTACTTTACAAGTTTTACTAATTTCCTTGTTATTCGGTACAGGATTGGGGTACTATCGTGGGAAGCAGCGGGTATTGGAGTATTTATCGCGTATGTTGAAGTGGGTATTTCGTTGGTTGCACTGGGTGATGCTTTTGGCGCCTTTGGGGGCCTTTGGTGGGATGGCATTTACGATTGGCAAATATGGACTGCATACCCTTGCTCCGTTAGCAAAACTTATGTTGACGGTTTACTCGACCATGGCGCTCTTTATCTTTGGTGTGTTGTGGTGGATATTAAGGCAATATCGAGTCAAAATCCTGTCTCTCTTAAATTACATCAAAGAAGAGTTGTTGGTGGTGTTGGGCACTTCATCGAGTGAGGCGGCACTTCCGGCTTTAATGGAGAAATTGGAGCAGATGGGTTGTCCAAAACCGGTGGTTGGTCTGGTGGTACCAACTGGTTATTCTTTTAATTTGGATGGGACCACTATTTATTTGTCGATGGCGGTTTTGTTTTTGGCCCAGGTTTATGGCATTGATTTAAGCGTTGCTCAATACGCCACAGTGATCGGTGTGTTGATGGTTACCTCCAAGGGAGCTGCTGGGGTAACGGGCAGTGGTTTTGTGGTGTTGGCTTCTACGCTTTCCGCTATTCAGGTGATTCCGATTGAGGGATTGGCGTTATTAATTGGGGTAGATCGATTTATGTCGGAGGCAAGGGCGATTACCAATTTTATTGGGAATGCCGTTGCTACGATCGTTGTATCCAATTGGGAGGGTGCATTTGATCGCGGAAAGATGGAGCAGGCATTCTCGACGGAGGTCTATGAGTACGACGATCCAGGTTACCGGTAGGGATAAATGAAAAGGCCGGTGCTGCTTTTTATGCGCTAACACCGGCCTTTTTAGAATTTATTAATTGGCTTTGGCCTTCAGGCTTAATTGGATGGGTACATTATCGCTGATGAGTTTATCCTTTGCGGTGTTCAGGATACCTGAGCGAAAATTGATGCCCCATTTTGTGCGGTCAATAATAAACGTAGCGGAATTAATGCTTAATTCCTCTCCATTGAACGTCAGATTCACAGGGATATTCACATTGTGGGTTTTGTCTTTCAGCTTTAGCTGACCGGGAACCACGGCGTTAAAGCCTGGATTGGTGCTTTTGAACGATTCTGTGAAGGTAAACGTTCCTGTTGGGTATTTATTGGTCTCGAAGAAATCTGCATCTTTTAGATGGGATTCCAGATCGGTTTTCTCACCTGGGTCTTTAAGGTCTTGTACCGTAATGGAATTCATATCAAGGTTGATGGATCCCGCAGTGAGTTGGCCATCGGTCAGGGTAAGGGTTCCTTCCTGGACCTGAATGGTACCATTGTGTTGACTATTGCTGACGTCGTTTTTGCCAGCCCAATAGACGATGCCCTCTGTGACGGTATATGTTTTAGTGCCGGAGGGGGCTGCTGTTCCGGCTTCTGTGGGCGCGTTGGCAGGGGTACCGGTTGTGGCCGGATCGTTTTTGCAGCTTCCGAGCCAGAGGATGGATAATAAAAGGATAAAAAATCGAGCTGGTGTGGACATAAGAGTGGTAGCCTGTGCTTGTTTTTAGAAATGGCTGCAAAAGTACGTTGAGAACGAGCATTTGGGAAATTATTGTGCACTTTGTCGGGAAGGATGTTGCATATTTGCAAAATATGCGGGCACTGCTTGCTTCACAGCGGTTGTGGGAGGCGGTCCGTCCATTCAACTTAATTAGTATGTCATTTAACGAAACAGATTACAGCGGTCTAAAGGCGAGGGTGATTCGCTATAAGGAAACCTTATTAAATACAGCCAAGTACCGGCTAGCTTGGCAAAATGAATTGAGGGAAGCGATCCAGCAACAACTCAATTCGGCGGTAGAAGCTGCCGAAATTCCAGGAAAAGTGGAGCTGCGCAGTGAAATTGGCAATTTAGAAGCCATTGTACTCACCCTTGGGGTTGCCAGCAGTGGCTTGGGCGAACCTATGGGGGACGGGTTGCGTCGGGATCTGATCAAACAAAATGGTACCTTGGTCTACCAACAGTTGTTCAATGGGAAAATTTTGGTCTTAATTCAATATCCCTACATAGAGAAATACGGAGAGCAGTTGCCTCCCAAGACCATCGCCATTTACCGCCCGGAGGAGATCAAAGCACCGTATATCTTGCGGCATGTTGAAGAGTTTATCACGGAGGTGGCTCGCTGGGAGGATTATGATGATGATTCCGACACCGTGCAGCGAATTGGTTTCAAAGCAAATGGAGGAGAGGAGGTCTTGAATACGCCACAACTAGAGGTTTAACGGTTATCAAGACGAAATCAAGTACAGTTTCCTCCCGCTTATTGGGGCTTACTTTGCTGATTCTTGGAACAGGTTGTTTTCGAGGAGATCTGGGTTGTTTTTCCAGTTTTCTTCTGCATTGCTTACGGCGGCAGTTGCTTTCACTATACGGGTACTGAGTCGGGTCAGGCTCTGAATAGAGTTTCCTTCAATCCCGTGGGTGCTGTAGTTTTTTGCCCAATTAATGCTAAACTCTTCGATGGTAATAATGAAATCCTTGCTGACGTGTGCGGTGGCTAGCATAACAGGGTTTACTCCACCGATACACCGAGTAGCAATTAGTTTGCCCTTTTTATCAAATACGGCGATGTTGTATGTTTTGTATTGGCGGGCAAAATTTCGTCCGGTATTGTAAATAACGGCGTGGTGGGTTTCATTTTCCAGGGCGACAACGGGTTCTGGATATACGGGCATGCGGTTGGTCCGTGCATCCTCTTCCAGAGCGGGTAGAAACTCATAGTATTGCCATTCCAGCAATTTTGGGCGCTCTACAGGCTGATTTCCAGCACGTTGCTCCAGTTGGCTGCGGAGAGCCTCCTGGCTGAGAGAATAGGGCAGACTAGCCTTTGGAAATTGGCTTAGAAACTCTTCGAAGCTGACCGATTGTGCAGAAACCGAATGAGCGAATAGGCTAACAAGTAACAGGGTAAATATCTTTCTCATCACAAACAATAATAGATAGGTCGTACTTATCGAGGGATCGGATTAAAAAGACAATTTACCGGTATCTAAAATAATGCCAAAAATAAAACGCTTCTACCCCTTTGAGGGTACTTTTGGTAGGGAGAAAGAGGTTGGCTGGTGGACTGTTTTGGAATTTTGAATATTGAGTGTAAACGGCAGAATGTAGAAATTCTAAATTTGATCGTTCTAAAATTTCAAGATTGGTCGTGAAACAAAAGAGCCTGAATTGCACCGAAAGGGCGATTCAGGCTCTGGAATTGGCTATGGTTGATAGCTCGATGCCGAATTGGCGAATCTTATTTTTTGTTTTTGCTTGATTTTTTGCCAGTTTCGGTAGGTAATCCTGGCATTGTTCCTTGAACGGATCCTTGGACGAAGGTTCCCCATGTCAGGTTATTACCGCCTTCCTTGTGGGACAGTGCCTTTTCGATGGCCATGTTAGCGGCATTTTCGACTACCCACTCAAAATTTTCTTCTCCGACGGAGTGTACATCAGCGTCTGGGGCTGGGTTACAGAAATCAATGGCATAGGGAATACCCTCTCTGACAGCAAATTCGACGGTGTTGAAATCGTATCCGAGTGCGTGGTTGATGCGAAGGACTAACTCATGCATTTGTTCCCTTAATTCTTTGGAAACATTATGGTCTGCCACGTACCGGAGGTGATGCGGGTTG
>Ga0315901_10005913_pt1 | contig 14777 bp, 13 predicted proteins | sample LakEriMetagenome_10_FD_203761 | JGI IMG/M metagenome (GOLD analysis project Ga0315901, IMG submission 203761) | Freshwater fungal communities from buoy surface, Lake Erie, Ohio, United States - Buoy 2 MA116 | ecosystem: Environmental > Aquatic > Freshwater > Lake | place: USA: Lake Erie, Ohio... | reverse complement strand
GAAAATCAGCTTGCCCGGCCAGGCGCATGCCCCCAGACGCAGCGATCATTTCCACCAAGATCAAGGCGGTGTCCCATTTCGGTAAACCCGGATGATGACAGCAGGGCCTGCACGGCGTTGCGCTGATCGTGGCCGATTTCAAGGACGAGCGGCACGCCCCGTTTCATATAGGTGCTGCCGAGCCGGATGATCTCCCGGTAGGCCTCAAGCCCGTCCTCGCCGCCATCCAGCGCAGCAGCGGGGTCATGGTCCTTCACTTCCGGCTCCAGCGATCCGATCACCTTGGAGCGAATGTAGGGCGGGTTGGAGATGATAAGGTCCGCCGTGGTCCAACCCGCCCAATCCGACCAGCTGCCCACGAAAACAGACGCCCGGGACGCAAGGCCGCAAAGCGTGATGTTTTCGCGGGCCAGCGAGGCGGCTGCAGGGTCGGCTTCGACCCCCGTCCCCTCGGCGTCCGGCAGGTTCGACAAGAGCGCGAGCAGGAGGCAACCCGATCCGGTTCCAAGATCGGCAATCCTCAAATGTTCGTGGGGTGAGACAAGCGCCAGCGCCACTTCGACTGCGCACTCGCTGTCCGGCCGGGGAATGAGCGCCCGCGCATCGGTCTTCAGTTCCAACCCGAAGAAGCCCGTCCAGCCGATGATGTGCTGCAAAGGCTCGCGCCGCGCACGCCTCTCGACGGCGGCTTCGAACCGGGCTTGGACCTCGGAAGGAATCACCGCCTGAGGCGCCGTCGTCAGGACCGCCCGCGGGTCTCCAAAGGCTTCGATCATCAGCAGGCGAACATCATAGCGGGGGTTATCGACACCGGCGTCTCGCAAGCGTTCGGCTGCGGAGCGCATCAGTTCGTCGAAGTTGAGGACGCTCAGCTGCCCGCCTCCAACGCTGCCAGCCGCCGCGCCTGGTCTTCCGTGATCAGAGCTTCGACCACATCGCCGAGCTTGTCGCCGGCGACGATCCGGTCAAGCGAGTAGAGTGTCAGGCCGATCCGGTGGTCGGTGACGCGGTTCTCGGGATAATTGTAGGTGCGCACCTTCTGGCTGCGATCGCCGGTACCGACCATGTTGGCGCGGGCCTCGGCGCGGGCCGAGTCGCGCTCATGGCGCAGCTTTTCGTAGAGGCGGATCTTCAGCTGATCCATCGCCTTCTCGCGGTTCACGTGCTGGGATTTCTCCGAGCTCGTCACCACGATGCCAGACGGAAAGTGCGTGATGCGCACCGCAGAGTCGGTCTTGTTGACGTGCTGACCGCCCGCGCCCGAGGCACGCATTGTATCGATACGGATATCTTCCTGCCGGATATCGATCTCGATATTCTCCGGCGCCGGTAGGACAGCAACCGTTGCTGCGGACGTGTGGATGCGGCCCTGCGTCTCCGTCGCCGGCACACGCTGAACGCGGTGTACGCCGCTTTCCCATTTCATCCGGCCGAACACGCCGTCACCCGCCACATTGGCGATGATCTCCTTGTAGCCGCCTGCCTCACCTTCCGAGGCGTCGACGATCTCCACCTTCCAGCCCATCAGCTGCGCAAAGCGCATGTACATCCGGAACAGGTCGCCCGCGAACAGGGCGGCTTCGTCGCCCCCCGTGCCCGCGCGAACTTCAAGCACCACGTTGGCCTTGTCGTCGACATCCTTCGGGAGAAGCAGGATCTGCATGTCCTGCTCAAGCGTCGGCAGGCGCTCCTTGAGGTCATCAACCTCCATCTGCGCCAGGGTCGCCATGTCGGCATCCCCCGACCCGGCCAGCGCCAGCGCCTCGTCAAGGCCACGCCGCGCAGCCATCAGCTCGCGCGCCTTCTCCACGATGGGACGAAGCTCGGAATGCTCCTTGGACAGTGTGATGATCTCTTTGGAGTCAGAGGTCGCGCCCATCCGGGCCTCGACCTCCTCGAACCGGTCGATCACCTGCTGGAGGCGTGTCAGGGACAGGGAGGACATGGCCCGCCCTTTAGTCCGGTTTCACACCGCTTGGAAGCCTCAAGCCCGCAGTTAGCCCACGAAGACCCTGAGGGCTTCCTTGCCGGCCAGCACAAACAGGCAGACCGAGCTCAGAAGGAATGTCAGGAACCGCAGCGGAATGATCCCGAGCAGCACCTGGACGAAGGAATGGACAACCCGCAGCCCGACATAGGCCCAGGCGACCGTCAGCGAGAGCGTATCTGCCCCGCCCGTCATGGCGATGAAGAACATCAAAGCGTAGAAGATCACCGGCTGCTCGTGCAGGTGATTGTAGTTGTCAGCCGCCGCGCGCACTGGCCCGGGAAGGACCGAAAGGTCGAGGTCCGGGTGCGCGCCCTTCATCTCGATCTTGGCCTTCTGCATCGCCGGGATCCGGGTCGCATACATCCAGAACCACATCACGCAGGTCCAGATCACCAGTGCCAGTACCGGCTTGAGGAATTCGGTCATTTCCATGAAACTGCCTCCCAACAGCTTGTCCGGCGGTTGTTCTAAGGCGCGTCGTCTGCCGTTGGCAACTCGGCCTGGGCCGGCGGTTTGACCTGCCTTGCATTCAGGAATGTAATGAAGGCTTCGATATCGTCATCGACCACGCTGTGGCCGCCGACCCGCAGCCACCAGACAATGCCATCCGCGGGATTGAACGTGCGCATGCCATCGCTGTTCAGACCGGGGACGCCCAAAGCCTCCCACATCGCGCTTGCCGCCTGCGCAGCCCGGAAACTCGAGTTCGGGTCCGACCAGACGTCCCGGCGCGCATTGCCAAGGAAAACCCGGCGCGGCGCGATGAGTGCCAGCACCAGATGCTGGTCGAAGGGCAGCAGCTCAGGATTGTCGCCATACTTTTGAGCCCCCGGCGCCAGCCAATGCGGATAGGTTTCGGCCATCCGCTCCAGCCGCTCGCCGGTGCCCGAGCGCGACAGCGAAGCCCCCGCAAAGCCGGATTGGTGGGCAATCACCGCCTCGATCCGCGGATCCCAGATCGCGGCGAGCAGCGCCGCCTTGCCATGGCGCGAATGGCCCATGATCGAGGTGTGGCGCGTATCCACCCGCGGGTCATCTTCCAGTACGTCGATGGCCGCAGAAAAAGCAAAGGCCCAGGCCATCAGCGTACTGGTCGGGTTCACGTCGGCGCCAAGGCCCGCCATCGCGCGCGGCGCTTGTTGCGTGCTGTCGGGAATGAAGTCACCCGCATGAAAGCTCGCATAAACAAGGCCGGAATCGAAATATATATCTACCGGAGCCTCGGCGATGTATTCGCCGAACAACGTAGACACGATCGCGCTGGCGACCGGACCGAAATCACGCGCCGTGCACGGATCGCCGTCTTCGCTCATCACGGGCTCACCCGGGAAAACCGCGCAGTTGGAGCTGAACGTTTGGCTCAGCACCAGGGGATTGGCGAGCGCATTGGCCGGAAACGCAGCCACCAGCTGGAACGTACGCGCGCCATCGCCTCGCCCGATCGTGATGTCGAGCTCTTCGAGCGTGCCCCGGCCTTCCAGATAGTCCGGGTTGATGACCCGCCAGTCACTGATTGCAACCGGCAGCCCTTGTGGCCAAGGGCCATAAAGCGTGTCCTCAAGCAGCTTCATCGCTTCGGCCCGGCCTTCGGGCGTCATCAGGCGCGGGATGTCTAGCGCCGGCACGGCAGCCGGCTTGTTGTCGGTATCGAGGCTGGCATAGTTCAGCCCAAGCATCGTGCAGCTGGACGCCACAAGCAATGTCAGGACAGCCAGCAGGGTCAGGCCGATCCACTTCAAAACCCGGAAAAACATGTCGCCCGTCCAGCTCCTCGTTCCACGCGCAGTGCTAGCGGTTTCTGTGCTTGAGGCACAGTCTTCGCAGGTGCAGCTTGCATCGTCGCACGGTCACGATAGCGTGTTCGAATGAAAATTGTCAGCGCACTTCTTGGATTGATCCTCGGCGGCCTTTGCGGGCTGGGCGCTGCCCTTGCGGCAGGCGGGATCGTGGGATCAGGCATCAGCCTTGGCGGCCAGATCAATGCCGCCGGATGGAAAAGCGATTGGACGATCGGGTCCGAGGCCGCCAATCCCTGGACACGCGCCCGGGTCGCCAGGCACGGCCTGCTAGCGCTGACAAAAGAAGAAGCCGTCTACTTTACCCGGACGACCGATGAGGCCGGTGAACGCCTCACCGAAGCCTGCACCTACAAGGTCAGCGGCGGCGCCATGCCCGCCCAGTGGTGGTCGGTCACGCTCTATAACGCGGAAAGCTATCTGCCAGACAATACGGACAATGCCCTCTCGTTCGACCTGACGGATGCGGTGGCAGGCGGAGCGGAGGACTGGTCGTTCACGATCTCGCCGGCGTCCGTTGCCGAGGGCGGCTGGGTGTCGAGCCGCGCGGCAGGAACATTTGATCTGACGCTGCGCTTGTACAAGCCCACGCCGGAACTGATCGCCCATCCAGAGACGGTCCTTGCGCCGCCGCGGGTGGAAAAGCTTGGCTGCGGGGAGACCAACTGATGCGCTTTCCGATTGTCGGCCTGATCGCTTTTCTCATCGGCTTTGCCGCCGTGCACGTGGTCGCTCTGAACGGCCTACCCGGCTACATCATGTCCAAGGCGCGGGACCGGATGACCGGTTCAGGCCTGCCCACGCATCAGTGGCAGATGAGTGACCGCGTCACACCGCAGACCCAGACAATTGTGCGCCCCTCACCGGACCTCGCCTATGCCATCTGCATCATTGACGTCTCCGGGGGGCCGGTCACGCTGTCAGTGCCGACCTGGCCGGAATATGGCTCGCTCTCGATCTTTGATGCGTCCACGGACAATGTGTATGCTGGATCGTTAGACGCCCGACTACCGGATGCGCCGGGCGCCCGCCGGATCGTGGTGGCACTGCCGGACCAGGATGTACCGGCGGAAGAAGGTGTTGATATCGTACGCGTCAAGAAGCCCGAAGCGCTCGCTCTGATCCGCCGCCTTGCCCCGTCGCAGGGTCTCTATGATGCGGCCGCAGCGCTGGTGCCGGTCAGCACGTGCGGACCGGCCTGACGATTACTCTGCCGGAATAGACTCAGCATCGCGCGCCGCTTTCAGCTTTGCAGCGCGGTCTTCGACCAGCTTGACGATATGCTCGACCATGTCGGCGGTCGAGACATTATGGTCTGCCCGTCCGTTCACGAACATCTTGCCGCTGTCCTTGCCGCCGCCGGTAAAGCCGAGATCGGTCAGCGCTGCCTCGCCGGGCCCGTTCACGACGCAGCCGATGATCGACAGCGAGATCGGCTCGGAGATATGCGCTAGCCGCTTCTCCAGCGTCTCGACCGTGCGGATCACGTCAAAGCCCTGCCGGGCGCAGCTCGGGCACGCCACGATGTTCACGCCCCGCGTGCGCAGGCCGAGCGACTTCAGCATCTCGAAGCCGACCTTCACTTCTTCTTCCGGCTCAGCCGAAAGTGAGACACGGATCGTGTCGCCGATCCCGGCCCAGAGCAGCGCACCCATGCCGATGGACGACTTGACCGTACCCGTACGAAGGCCGCCCGCTTCGGTTATGCCGAGATGCAACGGCGCATCCGTAGCTTCCGCGAGCAGCTGGTAGGCCGCCACGGTCAGGAACATGTCAGAGGCCTTCACCGAGATCTTGTAGTCATGGAAGCCGAGATCATCGAGAATGCGCGCATGATCCAGCGCGCTCTCGACCATCGCGTCCGGACAAGGCTCGCCATATTTTTCCAGCAGGTGCCTTTCCAGGCTGCCGCCATTCACGCCGATGCGCATCGAGCAGCCATTCGCCCGCGCTGCGGCGACGACTTCCTTCACCCGCGCCTGCGATCCGATATTGCCGGGATTGATCCGCAGGCAGGCCGCACCAGCATCTGCCGCCTCGATGCCCCGTTTGTAGTGGAAATGGATGTCGGCCACGAGCGGCACCGGGCTCGCCTTGACGATCTCGTACATCGCCTTCGTCGACTCTTCGGTCGGGCAGGACACGCGCACGATGTCAGCGCCCGCTTCGGCGCAACGCTGGATTTGCGCGATAGTGGCAGCCGCATCCTCAGTCGGCGTATTGGTCATCGACTGGACGGCAATCGGCGCGTCACCGCCGACTAGCACATTGCCCACGCGGATCTGGCGGGACTTGCGCCGGTCGATATTGCGCCAGGGGCGGATCGGATTGTGGCTCATGAAGCTATTCAGCGCCTTTTCGGCTTCCTGTCAGCCCCTCATGTGGCGCCGGCAGGCGCCTGCGTAAAGCCCTACTGCGCCGCAGTGCCAGAGGCAGCCGCCGGCGGCGCGTCTGCAACGACTGGCGCCGTGGCTTCAGCCGCGCGCACCAGCTGCTCGTCAACGCTGACGGAGAATACCTGCGCGCCTTCCGGGCCGAGCGGGCCAACCGAGATTTCGCCCACGCGCCATTCGAAGGCACCGCCATTGCGCGCTGAAACGGTCCATCCGGCCTTCAGGCGCGGGAAATAGCCCTCGCCCTCTGCCATGGTACGGCTCAGGAAAATGGTGCCGTCCGCACCGCGCACTTCGAGCCAGCCCTGACGGACAGCAACGATTTCAAGCGGCAAGTCGCCGGGAACGGCCTTGGTGGTGGCGCTATCGGCAAACAGGCTGTCACGGGCGCCACTGACGGCAACGACCGTCGGCGAGACAACCTCTTCCGGTCCCTTGTTCATCAGCATGAACGCAGTCAGGCCGCCTGCAGCAAACAGGACCAGCGCGCCAACTGCGGCAGCGATGATGGGCAGATTGCTCTGCGCCTTTCGGATCTGGCCGATTTTCGGCACCGGCGCCGAGGTTTTGACCTCTTCGACCGCGCCGCATTCGCGCGTGTAGCGCTGGACAACTTCCTGCTCCGGCAGGCCGAGGTATTTTGAATAGGCGATCAGATAGGGCACGAGGTAGCCCTTCGCGATCGTCTGGAGTTCCATCCGCTCGATCGCCATCAGGAAATTCTCCCGGATGCGGGAGTGTTGCGCGATTTGGGTGAGCTCGAGGCCAAGCGCTTCGCGAACACGGCGCAGGACCTGGCCCATGCGCAGTTCTTCGCCGTCATATTTCCCGGACTGGAAGATCGCGTCTGCGCGCTCGCGCCGGTCATACGCGTCCAGCTTCCGCGCCGCTTCCTGCGAAATCGGCATCACATTCGAACGGTTCGTTCCGTTTTCGTCCACCCGCACCGTTTCCTCGGGTTTGTCGTTTGCCGGCTCAGGCGATACGTTCTGTGCCATTGTCTACCAGTCTCACTGACCTAAGCGGCTTGCTAATGAAATCGGCGCAAGAAGCGGTCCAGAGTCAACGTAAGTTCCCGAACCTTCCGCCGCAACACGGTTTAGCCGTCACCTGTGTCAATACCATGTTCAGCCGCGAGTGCTAACACTTGGTTACGGAACGATCCGTTCGGCTTGTCCATACGCTCGAAAAGACCGGCCCGGAAAGCGTTAAGATCGACCCGGCGGAGTGCTTGCTTGACCGGACCGATGGCCGAGGCGGCCATGGACAGGCTGGTATAGCCCAGCGCCGCGAAACAGAGTGCAACCGGCGGCGACGCAGTCGCTTCCCCGCAGACCGACAGCCGGACATTCCCTCTCTGGCACGTCTCGGCCACCATCCGCAGGAAACGCAGCGCAGCCGGGTCGACCAGGTCATATCTCTCGCTGACCGACGGCGTCATACGGTCCGCCGCGAAGAAGAACTGCAACAGGTCATTGGTACCCACGGAGAGGAAATCCACTTCCCCGAGCAGATCCTGCATCGAGAAGCCCAGTGCAGGAGTCTCGAGCATCACCCCGACTTCAAGCTTGGACGGCTTCAAGCCGGTCTGTTTCTCGCTCCATCGCATCTCTTCGAGCAGCAGGGCCTTGGCCTGACGATACTCGGCCGGTACCGTTACCATAGGGAACATCACGGTCAGTGGCCGCTCACCGGCGGCCCGCACAAGTGCCCGCAACTGGCGGCGGAACAGGCCCTTGTGGTCGAGCGCGAAACGGATCGAGCGCCAGCCGAGCGCGGGGTTTTCCTCGCGCTGCAGGTTCAGGGCGGGAAGCACCTTGTCCCCGCCAAGGTCGAGCGTCCGGAAGACCACGGGGCGCCCGGCAGCCCGGTCGAGCACACGCTGATAGAGGGTGATCTGATCGTCGAGCCGCGGCAGGGTTTCGGAAACAAGGAACTGGAATTCGGTGCGGAACAGGCCCACCCCGTCCGCACCCGCCTGGTCCAGCATGTCGAGGTCAAGGTCGAGACCGGCATTCAGCATCAGCGATACGCGGGTGCCGTCCAGTGTTTCTGCCGGCAGACCTTTCAACGCGGCATAGCTTGCCTGCCGTTCGGACCTGAGGCTCACCCGCGCCTTGTAGGCGTCGTACACGACGTCGTCCGGGCGCACATGCACGGTGCCTTCCTCGGCATCGACAATGATGTAATCGCCCTGCTCGATGCGGGTCGTCAGGTTGTCGATGCCGCCGATCGCAGGAATGCCGAGGGCGCGGGCCACAATTGCGGCGTGGGAGGAGGCGGCCGCCTCTTCCATCAGGATGCCCTTCAGACCAGCCTGAGCATATTCCAGCAGTTCCGCCGGGCCGAGCCGGCGCGCAACCAGAACGTTCGTGTCTCCGGCAATCTTCGGCTTGCCTTCTTCACCGCCCAGCACGCGCAACAGGCGGTTATCGAGGTCTTCGAGATCGTGGAGGCGTTCGCGCAGATAGGGATCGCGCGCACTCTGCATGCGCGCCCGGTGTTCGCGCCGCGCCCGGTCAACCGAAGCCTCGGCCGAGAGTCCGGATTTGATGCCCTCGTGAAGCTTCTCCGCCCAGGACGGATCGTACGCAAGCAGCCGGTAGGCCTCCATCACGTCGCGCGGATCTTCCCCGAGCGCAGCCCCGTCTATCATCATCATGCGGTCGATGGAGGCGCGCAGCTCCTCCAGACCCTGATCGAGCCGGGCCGCCTCGCCAGGCTGGTCTGTTGCGAAGAATTTCGCCGCCGGGACGACCGGATCATGCAACACGGCGCGCCCGAAGCCGAGGCCTTCGCAGAATATCCGCCCCTTGAGATTGCCGCCGCCCGGGCCCCGCGTTCGCTTATCCGGGCCCGCCTGCGGGTCCGCCACGATCTTCAGCGTGTGGACGATCTCGGCCAGCACCATGGAAATCGTCTGCAGCGTGTCGATCTCTTCTTCGCGGTAGGTCCGCTCGGTCCGGTTCTGCACGACAAGGACGCCCGTGACACCGCCGGTCCGAAGGATCGGCACGCCAAGGAAGGCGTGGAACGGGTCTTCTCCCGTTTCCGGCCGGTAGGAGAAAGAGGGATGGCGCGGGGCATCCTCGATGGCGATCGGCTCTGCCGTGCGCGCCACGAACCCCACGAGACCTTCATGCACCGCCAGCCTTGTCTTGCCGACGGCTTCGGGCTTGAGGCCCTCGGTGGCGATCAGCAACAACGCGCCATCGTTTTCCCGCAAGTAGATCGAGCAGACATCTGCGACCATCGTGGACGCGATCAGGCGCACGACATGGTCAAGCCGCGAGCGCGTGTCGCCATCCTCCGCCATCACCTGGCGAAGGTTGTTCATGAGCACACGGGTGGCCGGCATATTGTAGGGCATGCTCTCCCTTTCGGGATGCGGGTTACTCTGCGTCGAGACCGAACGCTGTGTGGAGGGCGCGCACGGCCAGCTCTGTATAGGGCGCTGCGATCAGGACGGAAATCTTGATCTCGGATGTGGAGATCACGTCGATGTTGATGCCCTTTTCCGAGAGCGCCGTGAACATCTTCTCGGCAACCCCGGTATGGCTCTTCATGCCAACGCCGATGATCGAGATCTTGGAGACATCGCGCGCAACCTCAAGCCGCTCGAAACCGATCTCGTCCTTCAGCTTCTCCAGCGTGTCCTTTGCGAACGGGCTGTCGCGCTCCGTGCACGTGAACACGAGGTTTGCCTTGGAGGCATCGCGCGAACTCGCCTGCACGATCATGTCGACGTTCACGCCGGCCTTTGCCAGCGCCGAGAAAATCTTCGCCGAGGAGCCAGGCCGGTCGGGAACACCATAGAGCGTGACCTTGGCTTCATCCCGCGAATAGGCGACGCCGCTGACAACCTGCTTTTCCACGATCTCTTCCTCTGCACAGACAAGCGTTCCGGGGGATTCCTCGCCGGGCTTCACAAAGCTCGACAATACCCGCACGGGCACATTGTGATTCATCGCCAGCTCGACCGAACGCGTCTGCAGCACCTTGGCGCCGAGCGAAGCCATTTCGAGCATCTCTTCATACGAAATCTTGTCGATCCGGCGCGCCTTCGGCACCATTCTCGGGTCGGTCGTGTAGACGCCGTCCACATCCGTATAGATGTCGCAAACCTTGGCACCGAGCGCCGCCGCCACCGCCACCGCGCTCGTGTCCGAGCCGCCCCGGCCGAGCGTCGTCACCCGGAAATCGTCGGTCACGCCCTGAAAGCCCGCGACCACGGCAATCTCGCCGCTGTCGATCGAGTCGGGCAGCGAGGAATCGTCAAAGCCGAGTATCCGGGCACGGCCATGGCTGTTGTCCGTCTTGAGGCGCAGCTGCCAGCCCAGCCAGGACCGGGCGCGCAACCCGCGGCGGCGGAGCGCCAGCGCCAGCAGGCCGGCCGTCACCTGCTCGCCCGAGGCGACCACCACGTCATACTCGTCATCATAAAGGTGGCGCGGCAGGTCTTTGCCGGCAGCGCCGTCCGCAAGGGCCACGAGCTTGTTGGTCTCGCCCGACATGGCCGAGACGATGACGGCCATCTTTTCGCCCTTCGCGGCCCGCGCGGCCACGATTTCGGCCACGTTGGCAATCCGGTCCAGATCGCCGACTGATGTGCCGCCGAATTTGAGAACTGTACGCGCCATTTCGCCCCAACCGGCTATCTGCCCCGCCCGGGGCGCCCTATATCGGCCCCTCTAGGCGAAAGTTCGGCCCGGATCAAACAGGATTGCTAAACGATGGCTAAAACGATTGAGGCCTCACTCGAAACGCCGGTCACGCCCAGCATCGACCCGGGCGAGGTCGCCAAGTTCTCGGCCATGGCGGCAGACTGGTGGAACCCCAACGGCAAGTTCAAGCCCCTGCACCGGTTCAACCCGGTGCGCCTGAAGTTCATCAGGGAGACGGCCGAAACCCATTTCAGCCTGAAGCGCGGCGCCCTGAAGCCGCTCGAAGGGCTGCGCCTGCTCGATATCGGCTGCGGCGGCGGCCTCGTCTGCGAGCCTATGGCCCGGCTTGGCGCCTCGGTGACTGGCGTGGATGCCTCGGAAGCCAACATCAAGACCGCCCTCACCCATGCCGGCGAACAGGGCCTGAAAATCGACTACCGCGCCGGGACAGCCGAAGGCCTTCTGGCCGCCGGCGAGACGGCGTTCGACATCGTCCTCAATCTGGAAGTGGTCGAGCATGTGGCCGACCCGGCTCAGTTCCTGGCCGACACCGCCCGCCTTGTCCGGCCCGGCGGACTGATGATCGTGGCGACGCTCAACCGCACGGCCAAGGCGCTCGCCACCGCCGTCATCGGCGCCGAGTATGTCCTGCGCTGGTTGCCGCGCGGCACGCATGACTGGTCGAAATTCGTGACGCCCGAGGAAGTGGAAGCGGCGCTGACCGGCGCCGGCATGAAACCCGAAGCCCCCATCGGGGTCAGCTTCTACCCCCTCTCCGGCCAATGGAAACTGACAGGCGATGACTCGGTCAACTACATGATCGTCGCGCGGCGCCCGGCGCCGTGACCGCGCTGCCTTCTCCGGGCGAGATCCTCGACTACTGGATCGCGGATGCCGGTGCCTCTGCGGAGGGACTGAAGCTGCAGCAGAAGATCTGGTTCCGCGGCAGCGAAGCGGTGGACAGCGAAATCCGTGACCGTTTCCTTCCGCTTCTCGAGACTCTCTCGGCCGGCCCGCTTGCTGAAGACTGGGCCGCGCGCGGACCGGCAGGCCGGCTTGCCGCGATCATTGTGCTCGACCAGTTCAGCCGGAACATCTTCCGCAAGTCCCCCCGCGCCTTTGCGCAGGACCGGCTCGCGCTTCATCTGTGCAAGGACGGCCTTGCGGCGCATGAGGATCAGGGGCTGTCCGAAGCCGAGCGCGTCTTCTTCTACTTGCCGCTCGAGCATTCCGAACACCTGCATGACCAGGACATGGCGGTTGACTGCTTCACCGCCTTGCACGCCGCCGCCCGGCCCGGCTTCAGCGACTTCACGAAGTCCACCCTCGATTATGCCCATCAGCACCGCGATGCGATCCGCCAGTTCGGACGATTCCCGCATCGCAACGGGGTTGTGGGGCGCACGAGCACGGCGGAAGAACTCGAGTGGCTAGCTGAAGGCGGCGGGTTCTAGATCTCCGACTTCATCCAGAACGGGAAGCGTACGGTGCGGCGTCAACCCGGCATCAGGTCGAGAGGATCGTCGGCTTTCATTTTGGCGTTCCGAGCCTCCAGCTTCGCGGCAATCTCGGCCTGCATCTTACGGTCCAGCGGATAGTTGCGGATGATGAAATAGGTGGCGATGTAGAACAGAGTTGGCAGTACACAGAAGATGATCAGGAGACCCTGTACGGCTTGCGGTGTGTTTTCGGCGCCTGCTTCGTAACCCGCCACGAGCCCGACCAACAGATATCCCACACCAATCGCGATGCTCGCACCGACCTTGTAGGCCGACGCGTTGAGACCGAAGTAAAGCCCCGCCCGGTTGACGCCGGTGCGGGAGACCTCTTCTTCGGCAATGTCTGCCGTCATCGACCGGCCGATCACCAGCGGCGCGGTAAAGGCAAAGCCGTTCAAAACAGCCGCAGCGGCGAACGACCAGAAACTGGGAAACTGGGCAACGACAAAGTAAAAGGCGAAGCTGCCTGCCGACATCAGGACAGCCGCACAGATCGCCTTGTGCTTTTCTGTGCGCTGGGCAATCGCCATCCAGAACGGCAGGCCGACAACCGACGACAGGAAGAAGACGACCAGCAACAGGCTTGCTTGCAGATCGCTGAGACCGAAGACCGATTCCGCGACGAAAAGGTAGAGCGATGAGGTCACCGAAATGCTGATGCCGACCATCACCTCGAGCAGAAGGACCGCACGCAAGAGAGGATTCTCAAGCGCCTTGCGCAGCATCGAGAAGCTCAGCTTGTGGTCATCGCTACCATTGCTGATCCGCGGTGGGTCAGGCACGAAAGCACATGCAAGCAACGCCGTGACTGGAAGGGCTATGATCAGAGCCCAGCCCATTGCGCCGACCTGGGCGAACCGGTCACCGTTCTCGCCGGCATTCGCCGCAATGAACACTGGCAACAGGAGCAGAAAAAGGGAGCTGAGAATGCTGGCCACTTCGATCACCACGAAATGGCGTGAACGGTCGTCATAATCGACCGCCACATCCGACACCCAGGCATTCCGCGAAATCTGCAGGAACGTGGCGCCGAGATAGAAGATGACCATCCAGAAGACGAAGTACAAAGCCGTGACGCCTTCGCGCGGCGGCAGATAGACGAAGTAGGCCGAAACCATGAGCATCGGCACGCTGGCAACAATCCAGGGCCGCGCCCGCCCGTAGCGGCTGTTGAACCGGTCGACCAGCGATCCGATGATGGGATCGACCGCCAGGTCCCAGATGCGCATCAGCATGAAAAGCAAGCCGGTGAGGGCAACACCGAGGCCGAGTTCGTCGGCGTAGAATGGCGAAAGGTAGACCCCGACCGGCAACCCGATGCCAGCGAGCGGGAAAGCCAAAGTGGACAGCGCGAACACGCGAGGGAGCCCGAGGCGCTTAGGTTTTGTTTCGGTCATGGGAGCACATTGGCGCGCTAAATGGTGACGGCCAAGTCATTTTTTTGTGGCCGCAAGCTTGACGCGGGATGGCCCCGGCGCAATCGCTCGGACAACAGAAAACTGGAGGGGCGCCGCACATGATCCGCAACATTCTGATCGGACTTTCGCTCGCAGTTGCAGCATTCGTCGGCGTTCTGGTGTTCAATGCGATGAACTACGGCGCCGAGCCGGTGGGCGGGCGCGTGACCTTGCCGGCGCCGCCGGAAATTTCTGCAGAGCGCGGCGCGCAGAATCTTTCCCGCGCGATCCAGTTCAAGACGATCACGCTGGCGAGCGGCGATCCGCGTCCCGGTCAGGAGGGCGAGTGGCTGGCCCTGCATGCCTGGCTGGAGGCGACTTATCCCGCTGCGCATGCTGCGATGCAAAAGGAACTCGTCCCCGACACGCTGACGCTGCTCTACACATGGCAGGGGTCCGACCCATCGCTCAAGCCACTCCTGCTGATGGCGCATCAGGACGTTGTGCCCGTCAACATCGGAACCGAAAGCGACTGGGAAGGCGAGCCCTTCGTCGGCGAAATCATCGAAGGCTATATCTATGGACGCGGCGCCATCGACAACAAAGGTTCGCTGATTGCGCTGATGGAAGCCGCCGAGGCCCTCGCCGCCTCGGGCTTCAAGCCGCAGCGCACCCTGCATTTCATGTTCGGGCATGACGAGGAAGTGTCAGGCTCAGGCGCACAGGCCGGCGTGGCGCTCCTGAAATCGCGCGGCGTCGAGCCGGAATTCGCCCTCGACGAAGGCTTCATGATCGTCAGTCCTTCGCCCCTGACCGGCAAACCCATGGGCTTCATCGGTATCGCTGAAAAAGGTTATGTCACGGTCGACGTCATCGCGACCGGCGAAGGCGGGCATTCATCGACACCGCCGCGCGACTCGGCAGCCGTTCGCCTCGCCCGGGCCGTTGTCGCGCTCGACGAAAACCAGATGCCCTCTGACCTGTCGAAACCACCTGTCTCCGAAATGTTCCGGTCGGCGGCGAGGGACATGCCCTTCG
>Ga0315901_10005912_pt1 | contig 14779 bp, 13 predicted proteins | sample LakEriMetagenome_10_FD_203761 | JGI IMG/M metagenome (GOLD analysis project Ga0315901, IMG submission 203761) | Freshwater fungal communities from buoy surface, Lake Erie, Ohio, United States - Buoy 2 MA116 | ecosystem: Environmental > Aquatic > Freshwater > Lake | place: USA: Lake Erie, Ohio... | reverse complement strand
AAACGCATTTTTATCCTTCACGACACTCAATAAGGCTTTGATTGACTCTACTCTAATTGTTTTTGCCTTATGTAAACCCTCTAACTCCTGTTCATCGCAATCTTCAGATTCATCGCTAAAACTTACATAACGGTTTCTTGTCTCCATAGCCAATGTTATGGCCGTCTCATTATCATTATTTTCCATGAAAATGAGCTGTTCTGGATCGCTTACACCTTCTAGCAAATTTTTGATGGATACATAATCATGAAAGTGTGCAGCGTACATCAGGGCTGTCCAGCCATTTAGATCCTTCATGCATATAAATTTATCCCGATCGTTTACAAAGCTGAGTAAAGTTTTAATTAATTTTGCTTGAAATAAATCCTCTGTTTCCCATATTCCGTCTTCAGGTAAAAAATATGAAAAATTATGTGACCTATCATCGCGATTCAAATCGTTTGTCAGCATTAGTGCCGTCTCGTTATTATTATTCTGTAAGAATATGAGCTGCTCTGGATTGCTTATACCTTCTAGTAAAACCTTGACTGATTCATAATAACCATTACTTATAGCAAACATCAGTGCGTTCATGCCAGTACAATCTTTCATACACGCGAGAGTATCTCGATCACTTACATAGCTGAGTAAGACTTTGATAGATTCGACAGTACCAAAAGTTGCAGCATACATCAGCGCTGTTCTGCCCGATTCATCCTTCATACATATATATGAATCTGGATTGCTTAACTTACTGAGTAAGGCTTTGATTACTTCGGTGTGCCCTGATTTTGCTGCGATCATCAATAATGTCTTTTTACGATAATCGACTAGGTCATAAAATTCTTCTATGCTGTTCACTCCAGCGATGCGAATTGCTGTTTCGAAATCCCGTCTTGATAAAGGATCTACAAGCTGCATAAAGAGATGATCAGTTAATCCTGATTGAAATTTATTAGTGTCATACATCAATATTGATGGCATGAAACAATTATTAAAAAAAGGATCTATAAACTGTGGATACGGATTATTAGTAAATTCTGGTTTAGGCATATTGCTGCCATTCATCTGCATTGTTGGTGTGAAGCCATGATTAAATAAAGGATCTGTAAGCTGTAGAGACGGATTATTAGTTGATCCGGATAGAAATAGGTTATTTCTATCTACCGGTGGTCGTTGAAAGAATTGAGGTGGGGCCGATGAGAGTTCTTCGGTATTCGACAGAGTTGTTTGAGTATTCTGTGGTTGTAGCTGTTGTGCAGAAGTAGGTAGTGTTGAATTTCTTGGTGAGATAGGTGGTGTTAAATCCCTTGGAGATGTGGGCGGTGTTAAATTACTTGGGCTATTATTGTTTGATGGACGCTTCATATTATCCTTAAAAAAAGATTGGGGTTTGCATACGTAAACTTTCTTTTTTGTAAGTTCCCGTTTTAAATATGAAGTGATAACCGATTAATGCTTATTTCCTAATTAAATATAAATTTTCTATTCAAAAAAAATGGTCGCCTAAGGGCGACCACTAACAGCATTATTTTTATCAATGAACTTAATGAAATTGGGCTCTTCGTTGTAGTAAATACAGTACCTCATTAAGATCTTGTGGCTCTACAGATATTCTATTTCCATTCACAAGCCTGATGAGTCCTGCACACAGGATTGGATCAAGTAAATTCAATGCTATTTCTTCTTTATCATCTTTTTCCTTTAATAAAACTAACTTTTCTGTGGCCCAATAAAATAATGTTGCTACTGCTAAGTCGTTATTTTCTTTTGCTGCAATCATGAATGCATTCATTCCATCACTATCTTTTAGAAAGATGAGGGAATCAGGATTGCGAACTTTTTTCACCTTATCTAGCATTGTAGTTATCACATGAGGATTAAAATCAAGCCCATTTTCATTTTTACAGCAGATCATTAACGCAGTTATGCCTTTATTATTAGAAAAATAGACAAGATCTTCTGGATTTTTAATATTATCAAGTAAGGCTTTGATTGATTCCGTATGATTTCCAAGTGCTGCTAGCATCAACGCATTGAAGTCACTCACGTTCTTCATGAATGCAAGATTTTTTCCATTTCTCACACCGGTGAGTAAAGCAATGATTGATTCGCTACAGTCACGATATGCAGCGAGCATAAGTGCATTCATGCTCACTTTATCCGTCATAAATGCAAGTGCTTCCGGATTCTTCACCATGCTAAGTAATATTGTGATCGATTCCGGTTCGTTAGCTACAGCTGCGTGCATCAGCGCTGTATGACCATAATTGTCCTTCATACAAGCCAGCATATCTCGATCACTCACACCACTAAGTAAGGCTTTGATTAATTCAGTGTTATTTGTTCTTACGGCATACATCAGCGCCGTGCAACCATATTTATCCTGTATATGTGCGAATGAATCTGGATTACTTAACTTATTAAGTAATGCTTTGACTACTTCGGTATCATCCTCTTTTGTAGCAACTATCAATAAAGTCTCTTGATCTTGATTGGTTAGCTCATAAAGTTCATGTAAGCTTCTCACTCCCGCGATACGTATAGCTGTTTCGAAATCTTGCGCTGATAAAGAATCCACAAGCTGTGAATAAAGATCATCCGTTAAAAGTGTTGGGTTTATATTTTCTGTGATTGAATTTATGAGTCGGAGATTGGTGGCCTCAAACTGTTGTGTCGCTGTTGGTGTTTCAGAGAATACATTACTTCTATCTAATGATGGTCTTTGAGAAAATTGAGGCAGGGTCGTTGTAGGATGTTCGCTAATCGAATTATTTGGTTGGATATTCTCTTTATCTATCGGTTGTGTTTGAATTGGTGGTAGTGATTTCCTTGGGCTTGTATTACTTGATAGTCGCTTCATATCATCCTTTTAAATGGTTAAGGTTCTGATAAGTAAGCTTTCTATTTTGTAAGTTCCAGTTGTAATATGAAGTTTTTCGAACAATATTTACAGTTCGCACTAGTTAATCTTTAGAAGAAATTCAAGTACTACAGCGATATTTTTTAAAATGATCGTTATAAATGTTTATGGTTCGCGTGAGTAAATCGATTTTTATGTATGTTCACGTCAGTCGTATTTTATGAATGACTTTAGTTACATTAGTGATTCATCTAGTCTAGTTGCGCTTCCCTCTATAATGCGTAGATGTTAAAACTTTCCGTACTTGATCAATCTGTGATCGCCAAGGGCCAGCCACAAGACGCCTCTATTCGTCATACCTTGGCATTAGCTGAGCATTGTGAGAAGTTGGGCTATGAACGCTTTTGGGTGAGTGAACATCACAGCTTGCCTAGCATTGCGGGAACAGCGCCTGAAGTATTACTTGCGGCTATCGCAGCGCGTACCTCTCGAATTCGTATCGGTAGTGCCGGTGTGATGTTGCCCCATTATTCAAGCCTAAAAGTTGCAGAGCAATTTCGAGTATTGGATGCGTTAGCTCCCGGTCGGGTGGACTTAGGCTTAGGGCGTGCGCCGGGAAGTGATGGCAGGACTTCGCAATTACTCAATCCTGATCGCTATGCTTCTGAACGTTTCCCTCAGCAAGTCATGGAATTGCAAGCGTGGGTAACTGGACAAACTATGCCTGCTGGTCATCCTGGTCAAGGTGTGTGGGCATTGCCAATTGGGCAGACTGCGCCTTCATTATGGATATTAGGCAGTTCAAATTATGGTGCGCAATTAGCAGCGCATTTAGGTTTGCCTTATGCCTTTGCGTATTTTTTTAGCGATGGTGTCGGTGTAGAAGAAGCATTAGATTTATATCGCTCGCAATTTCAACCTAGTGCTTATTTAAATAAACCTTACGCAACGATTTGTGTTTCAGCACTACTTGCTGAAACTGAGGAAGAAGCATGGCTGCAGTTTCAAAGTCGTGCGCGTTGGCGCTGCGATCGCGACCGAGGTCGTTTTGGTCCACTCTTGTCCCCTGAAGAAGCGATGATGAATTTGAGTGCAGAAGATAAAGCACGTATGGAGAGTATGCGTACAACAGCATTGGTGGGTGCCCCAGATCAAGCAGCGGAAAAATTACGTGCATTAGCGAGCAGTTTGGAGCTTGATGAATTAGTGGTGTGTACGTGGACCCATGATCCCGCAGTACAGTTACGTTCATTTCAGTTGTTGGCGCAGGTATTTGATTTGCCTGCGATGAAGTCATGATAATTTTACGTTTGATATTGATGAGGTGAATCATGCATTCAATTGCAGCTAAAGCATTCATGATTTTTTTGGTGGGTAGTTTGACTGGGATTCTGTCAGCGCATGCACAAGATTCACGATTAGAAAATCAATTGATCCGCTGCTCTGCGATATCAACTATTTTTTCAATTGCTGCAGAAAAAAATACAGAGACTGAAATCAAATTACAAAAAATGCCGGCATTATTTTTTGAGTTTTATGCTAATGAAAAAAAATCAAAAAATACTGAAATGAAGCCTGAGGAAATAATAGGTCGGCGCCAACAGATCTTAAGTGAGATTAAAGATCATTATGTTGACAGAGAAGCTTTGTTGCTAGAAGAGGGCGTGGTGTGTGGCGCTTGGGCGGAGGGGTTTTTGTCTCAGGGTGAAAATATAACGTTTATTCCTGTCTATCCCAAAGTGATCTCCACTCAGACCCGTGATTACTATGCACGTATAGCGTCAGTTGCTTATAAAAAATGGTTGGCGCTAGGTGCACCTATGAGTAATACAAAATAAAAAAAGAATTATTTATTTTTTATTTAATGGATTGCAGTTTTGTAGGTACGAATAGCGTAGCGTATTCGTACGAACTAGAAAGATGAAAGTAGTTGATGTGCGATTACGCTACGCTAATCGCACCTACCAATCCTCGATATTAAGCGCCTGCTTTAACTTTCAATCGCCAAGCATGTAACAGTGGTTCTGTGTAACCACTAGGTTGCTCCAATCCCTTCATAACGAGATCACGTGCCGCTTTGTAAGCGGATGAAGCTTCAAAGTTAGCTGCCATTGGTTTGTACAATGGATCCCCTGCGTTTTGTGTATCAACTACTTTTGCCATGCGTTGCAATGTTTCAGTCACTTGTGCTTCAGTGACTACACCATGCAACAACCAGTTAGCAATGTGTTGACTTGAAATACGCAGGGTAGCGCGATCTTCCATTAAGCCGACATTATGTATATCAGGTACCTTAGAACATCCCACACCCTGATCAATCCAGCGCACAACATAGCCGAGTATGCCTTGTGCATTGTTATCTAGTTCTTGTTGAATATCTGCTGCTGACCAGTTTGGTTTATCTACAACTGGAACTTGTAATAAGCCATTTAAGAGTTTGTCGATTTCAGCTTGAGTATCAACTTTAGCTAATTCTTTTTGTATATCGAATACATTGACTTGATGATAATGCAGTGCATGTAGGGTAGCGGCGGTTGGTGATGGTACCCATGCAGTATTCGCGCCAGATTTAGGATGAGCTATCTTCTGTTCTAACATAGCTGCCATCATGTCGGGCATAGCCCACATGCCTTTACCAATTTGCGCGCGACCACTCAGACCGCACGATAAGCCAACTAATACATTGCTGCGCTCGTAGGAAGTGAGCCAAGTGCTAGTTTTCATATCGCCTTTGCGTAACATCGCGCCAGCACGCATACCGCTGTGCATTTCATCGCCAGTACGATCTAAGAAGCCAGTGTTTATGAAAGCGACACGAGCACGTGCTTCGTTGATACATGCTTTTAAGTTGATGCTAGTACGCCGCTCTTCATCCATGATACCGAGCTTAACGGTGTTAGCAGGCAGTCCAAGTAATTCTTCTACACGTGTAAATAATTCACAAGCAAAAGCCACTTCAGCAGGACCATGCATTTTTGGTTTGACGATGTAGACTGAGCCAGTACGTGAATTACCTAACTTTTGTTCTTTGCTACGACGTAAGTCATGTAATGCAATCGTGACTGTGACAAGAGCATCCATTATGCCTTCAGGGATTTCACGGCCATCTTCTAATAGAATGGCTGGATTCGTCATCAAGTGACCAACATTACGTAAGAAAAGTAATGAACGGCCATGTAAAGTTACGACGCCATCTTTTGCGCCCTTCGCGCCTGCAGCAGCAGTGTATTGACGATCTGCATTTAAGGTGCGATCAAAAATCTTGCCACCTTTACTGAATTTTTCAACTAGCGTACCTTTTAAAATACCTAGCCAGTTCTTATAGCCTAAGACTTTGTCATCGGCATCCACTGCAGCGATTGAATCTTCTAAGTCTAAGATATTAGATAAAGCGGATTCGATGACGAGATCAGCAATACCTGCTGCATCCGTTTTACCGATGAGGTGGTTGCGATCAATTTGTATATCAATATGCAGACCATTATTAATTAACAGCACAGAAGTTGGATGATCTGTTGAGCCTTGATAGCCTACAAATTTTGACGTATCTGCCAGTATAGTGATGCTGCCATCCTTGAGTGTGACAGCAAGTTGGCCGTCTTTGATTTGATAGCTAGTGGCATCGCTATGCGATCCTTTTGCTAGTGCAGCCGCTTGATCTAAAAATGCACGCACATAAGCAATCACTTTGGCACCACGGATAGGATTGTATGCGCCAGCGCGTGTTGCGCCGTCGGCTTCAGAAATTACATCAGTACCGTATAAAGCATCGTACAGTGAGCCCCAACGTGCATTCGCTGCATTTAATGCGTAACGCCCATTCAAAACAGGAACAACTAATTGTGGACCAGCCTGTAAAGCCAATTCAGCATCCACATTCGTGGTGGTAGCAGTAACATCTTTAGGCTGAGGAACGAGGTAGCCTATGCTGGTTAAAAATGTTCTGTAGGCAGGAATATCAGTGACAGGGCCAGGATGTGCGCTATGCCATTTATCTAGTTCTAGTTGTAGGCGATCACGTTCAGCGAGCAAAGCTGCATTCTTCGGTGCGAGGTCATGGGCTATCGCATCAAAGCCTTTCCAGAATGTCGAGCTATCTACACCTGTTCCTGGCAATACTTCTTGATCGATGAATTGTTGAAGAACAGTGGCGACTTGAAGTCGGTTAACTTGCGTGCGTTGTGTCATGCGGCAAACCTTAATAAGATGATGTGAAATAAAAAATTAAATACGTTAAAAACAAAAAAAGTTAATGACTACTTGAATTTGAATTTGCTATAGATTTTTTTACATAGGCTAGTAAGTCTTGGAGAGTTTTTCCTTCAGCATCAGGTTTAACACCTAATTCTTCGATTGGCGCTCCTGCACGATTAACCCAGAAGGTGGTGTAGCCAAACCATGTCGCTCCACACACATCCCATGCATTACTCGAGACGAAGAGAATTTTTTTAGCGGGCAGGCTAAACATATCTGGCCCTAGCTGATAAGCCTCTGGAGCCGTTTTATATTTTTTTACGCTATCGACTGATAGTAAATGACTGAAGATGCCTTGCATACCAGCTGCATTGACTGCAGTCTCGAGCATCGGTGGATTACCATTCGAAAGAATGGCAAGTTTTAAATCCATTTTTTGTAATAGCTTGAGAACGTCTAGATTTTCTGGGAAGGCTTGCAGTTTTGCGTATTGCCCCATCAGCGCATTTTGCGATTCAAAATCTAGATGCAGGCCTAATTGATTGCAGCTAAAAATAAGCGCATCTTGTGTCACTTCCCAAAAAGGCTTGTACATAGAACACATGGTTCTTAAGCGCGTGTACTCAATTTGTTTATTTCGCCATAGTGTTGCTAAAGCTTCGCCTTTACTTGGAAAGAGTTTTTCAGCGAGTGAGCCTATGGAGTACACATCGAAAAGTGTGCCGTAAGCGTCGAAAGCGATAGCTTGAAATGTCATGATGTTGGTTACGAACGAAACAAATCGTATTCTTTTGTTAAGTACGAATGATAATGGAAGTTTAAGTGACTAAATCCTACATTTTTGTGAATAGATTTGTGCGTTTTAGTAAAAGATATAAGTATTATTCAGTATTGACTGAAGAATAAAGCAAGAAAAGGTTAAAAAAATGAAAACAAAGTTGATTTGTTTGGTGCTTGTTTGTTGCGTACTGAGTGCGACAATGTCTTGGGCAGTGCAGATTCAAGCTCGCTGCACTGCTGAATATGGTGGCAATACAGCGCATGTGAACGTGCGTCCCACTAGTGATGTGTTTGCAATGACGACCAACGATGCCTTGTCGCCATTTCGTATTTCAGCGCAGTATTTGGCTGAGCGTGGGAAATTGAAAACCTATGTCTATCATGATGCAAAAGAACGTTATGTTTTGATTCATGCGGCTGAATACTCACTCTCGCAAGCTAACTGTAGTCAGCATTCAAACAATTTTGGTTTGCATAAAATTTATTCAGCACGTATGGAAAAAGAATTATTCCTACAATGCGTTGCAGAGTGTGAGTAAAAGTCGCCTATGTTAAAAATATTCTTATGTAGTTTGCTACTCTTGCTGAGTCAGATCATGCATGCTGAAGAGGCAGACATTACGATGTTATTTGTGGGTGATGTGATGCTAGCTGAGAAGCCAGGTCAATTAATTGCCCAAGGTAGAGATCCCTTCCGCTATGTGCAATCTTTTTTTCGTGCTGCAGATATACGTATAGGCAATCTTGAATGTGCAGTGAGTCACAAAGGAAAAGCCGAAGATAAGACCTATACATTTCGAGCCCATCCACGTGTTATCGGGACTCTGAAAAAATACTTTGATGCAGTTTCGGTGGCGAATAATCATGCAGGAGATTTTGGTCCGATTGCCTTTGAAGATATGTTGTATCAGCTAGAGAAAAAACAGCTCGCTTATTTTGGTGGTGGTCGTACATTACGTGCTGCACATGAACCTTATCTGACCACTGTAAAGGGTAAGAAGATTGCAGTCTTAGGTTATGACGGATTTTTCCCTAGAAGTTTTGAAGCTTTAGAAGATAGAGCTGGTGTGGCTTGGTTAGATGAAGATTTTATCGTTGCTGATATCAAGCGCGCACGTGAAGTACATCATGCTGATTGGGTGATTGTATTTCCACATTGGGGTTGGGAATATGAAAAGCTAGCTTCATCACAACAGCAAAAGTTAGCTCATCTGATGATTGATAGTGGCGCAGATGCAGTAGTAGGAGGGCATCCTCATGTCACGCAAAATATAGAGATCTATAAAAACAAACCTATTTTTTATAGTTTAGGAAATTTCGTCTTCAATGGATTTCAAGATGAAGAAACCACAACGGGTTGGATAGCTGTCTTAACTTTAACAAGCCAGTCAGAAGTAAAGTGGAAAATTATTCCCGTACGTTTAGATCAAGATGGTGTGCCGCGCCCGATAGTGAATAAATAATGCAGAGTGATGGGATGAATCACAGGACTTGAAAGCAGCAGATTAGTCTGATTTTTATCATGAACTTGTACTTTGATTGACAAGCTAGTGAGAGCGAATTATCTTGCGCATGACTGATGAAATTGCTTGATTAACTTAATTAATATTTTACGGAGTCTTTTACTTTGCCACAGTTTGCAGCGAATTTAAGTTTGATGTTTAACGAGCATGAATTTTTGCAGCGTTTTTCTGCTGCAGCAGATGCTGGTTTTAAAGCGGTTGAGTTTTTATTCCCTTATGAATATTCAGAGCAAAAATTATCTAGTTTGCTCATACGCTATCAGTTAGAGAATGTTTTGTTTAATTTCCCTGCTGGTGATTGGGCTGCTGGTGAACGAGGATTAGCAGCACTACCAGGACGAGAAGAAGATTTTAAACAAAGCATTACATTAGGTTTGAAATATGCCTTTGCTTTAGGTACGCGACGTTTACATATGATGGCAGGTGTCATTCCTCAGGGCGCAGATGTAAAGCAATGCGAAGAAGTATATCTATCCAATTTGCAGTATGCAGCGAAACAACTTGCTAGCTATGGTATTACTCTAATGATAGAGCCGATTAATCAGCGCGATATGCCAGGCTATTTTTTAACTACACAAGAACAGGCACACGCTTTACGTAAAAAATCAGGTGAGTCGAATGTGAAAGTGCAAATGGATTTCTATCATGCGCAAATCACAGAAGGCGATATAGTTACGACGTTGCGACAGCATATTAATGAAATCGGCCACATACAAATTGCCGGTGTGCCGGACCGACATGAGCCTATCAATTGTGAGTTGAATTATCCGTATTTATTTAAGTTATTAGATGAATTAGGTTATGGTGGATGGATAGGTTGTGAATATCGTCCTCGTGCTGGAACGTTAGAGGGTTTGGGATGGTTATTTGGCGAACATGCCATCATCCCTGCAAGATAACAATCTAGGAAGATATTTAAATTATAAATTTAGCAATTTATATTTGGAATTTTTCACCTCTATTCCAGATTATCTTGTAAATATCGTCAGCGAAAAGTCGATACACTTCAAGTTGATAATGCAAATCGCTTTTTAATAGCAATTCGATATCAAGTTTGTCTGTGCATGCGTCATAATCCGTTTTAATTGAATACATTTCAGTAGCTAAGTACTCTATGGCAGAAGCAGAAGAAGAAAAAAAAGACGAAGCAGCGGCACCCGCCGAGGGGGGAGCTGCGCCAGCGGCTGATCCAGCAGCGGCGGAAGAAGAACGCGTTGCGCCTAAGATCTATAAAAAAGTTTTAGATGACGGTCACGCAGGTGCGCATGGTGGTGCTTGGAAAATTGCGCTAGCCGACATGATGACGGCGATGATGGCGTTCTTTTTGCTCATGTGGTTGTTGGGTGCAACGCCAGAAGAACAACGTCAAGGTGTGGCTGAATATTTTCAGCCTTCTGAGCAAACGACCTCTTCTGCAGGCGAACTAGGTGGTTCAAATGGCATGTTTGGTGGCCGCTCGATTATTGATCCCGAAACAACACCTGACGATCCCAAACAAAGTTCAATGATGGAACGTGTCACACCGCGTTCCGAGGCCGGTCCCGATGAAAATCAAGGATCGTCACCCAACGACAAAACGCAGGAAAGTAAGAATCAAAAAAATCTGACTGAAGAGCAAAAACGAGAGATTGCAGCGCAAGCTGAAAAAGAAAAAGTCGATATGTTGGAAAAAGAAGTACAAGAACGTCTTACGCAAAATGCACAACTGAATGAACTGAAAAGTCAGGTGAACTTCATTCAGCAAAAAGATGGACTACGTATAGAAATTATCGATAAAGCGAACTTCTCTATGTTTGGTAGCGGTGGTGCTGGTATGAATGCCAAAGCGCAGGCGCTGATTCGTGAAATTGGTAAGAGTGTCGCAACCATGCCGAATAAATTATCAGTAAAAGGGCATACAGACAGTATTCCCTTTACCGATGGTAGTAACCGCAGTAACTGGTCGCTATCTTTAGAACGTGCAGAAGCAACAAGAAAAATTTTAGAACAAAGCGGCATACCTGCATCGCGTTTTGCACGGATTGAAGGTTTGGCAGATAAAGTGCCTTTCAATTCCGGTGATCCTTTGGATCCACGTAATCGACGAATGAGTATTACCGTGTTATATAACGATCCGCCTCCTGCCTCGCCTGCTGAATCCTCGACACCATAGTTGAGAGGCTATGCTTCTTTAGATGGCTGCTTAGTGTGATGTGGATGGGTTTTAATCATGACCACATAAATCATCGCACCTATCAGTAGGCTGATAGCAGCTAAATCGAGCGCCCAACTAAATCCTTGTTGTTGATCTACAGTTTGGCTCAACAAGTAAGCTGCAACTGGAGGGCCTGCAATCTGACAGGCACCAAAAGAAGCAGTCAATAAACCAATCATGCTTGCAGCTGATTGTGGATGTAAATTTCTACCTAGCTGCATCACAAAAAAAGTAATGGCAGTAAAGGGTAGTCCAACTAAGATACTGCCGATTGCAAAGCCTAATAGATTGGGCATCCAATTACTTAACACTACGCCCAGCGCTTGCATCACATAACAGATGATTAATAACTGACGTTGATCGATATGGGCAGCAATACGGCTTGATAAGATCGCACCACAAGCCACACCAACACCGAGTATGGGCCAAAATAAATCAGGCCAGATAGAACCTGGTAGTGCAGCACGCGCTATCACGGGTAAAAAAGTCGCAGTGATAATGTAACCAAATCCTGCTAATCCATAAGCAGCAGTTAAGGCAATTTTTTCACCATTCGTGCCGCCAGTCAGAGTGATATGTTTTTGTTGATGCGTGATTTCTGGGCTACTTTCATCATCATGAAAAATACGCCAAACAATCAGAGTGACAATTGCAGCGAGTAAGCCAAATGCACACCAACCTTGTGCGGCATGAAAATCATAGACCACCATCACGCTAGCAAATAAACCACTCACAGCGATGCCCACGCCTGGACCGGCATAAATAATGCCACCAGTGGTAGAGGCATTCCGTTGTGCTAGATGCGCAAGACACCAGCTTGATGTGTAAACAAAACCGATTGCCGTCACACTACCAGTAATGAAACGTAAATAAGTCCAACTCTCAGATTTATCATTTGCCATTAAAGCAGTTAAGCAAGCTATCGCGATGAGAGCACTTCTCACCATGCGTGCACTAGAGAGGGGACGTAATTGATAACGTTTCCATACAATGGGTTGCAGCATGCATAGAATCGCACCCAATAGGTAGCCAAAATAATTCGCACTCGCTAACCAACTTGCTTCTTGAAGATTGATGCGTGCTTCATGCAGCATCATAGGCATTAAAGGCGTGAAGGCAAATCGCCCCAAACCCATCACCACAGCAAGCGAGAGCATGCCCGCTAACGCGATACGAAGCGCACTTATTGGTTTGGTCGGTTGAGTTATAAAAGGCAAGCGAATCTAACTATCTAATGGCATGGTTGAAATGCGTATGATTAGTAAGTATTATTTTTAATTCGGTGACTTACTACTTTTTTTACAATTGCCGCTGACGATAAAAAGTTTTTTATCGCCTGCAATTGTTAGCCATTGTTTAAATTCACCGCTTTGTCTATCGATGGTGAAATATTCACCTTGTATACTAGCGCCATAGCGCGAAAACATAGCGGGGCGACTCACAGTTAAGATTGCGCCATCAACTTTTAAGCTTCCTTTTCTGTTGGCTGAGATGGCGAACTCGCCTGTATACCAACCCGTACCTTCTTCAAAATCTACGCCAGCAGGAAGCATAACGCGTGTCACTTCAGGTGGTTGACCTAAGCCATTTAGAGGACGTGCGACTTCAGAATCACAAATCACTTCATAGATTCCTTTATTACTATAGGTAACGGAGTCTTTCTTATTCGAACCAAAATTTATGAGACCAGCAAGTTGCGCTGCTAGGATGCTGAGCACAGCAAGAATGATGACCACGAAAGCTATAAGTAATTTTTGCATGTGATTCCTCCGTTTTGTAACATTATAACGAGCGTTTGTTACTTTGCAGTTTTTGCTGCACATGCATAAGTAGCCCTTTGCTTGCATCTTCTATTAAATCGAGTACATGATCAAAACCTTCTTCGCCACCATAATAGGGATCGGGAATGACAGTTGCATCATGTTTTATACAAAATTCAGTCATGCGACGTAATTTACTCACGTGCTCAGATGGGCAGCGTTGTTCAGTTAGGGCGAGGTTATCCCAATCCATAACGAGTAAGAGATCAAATTTTTCAAAATCTTGATCATTCAGTTGACGAGCACGCAAGGGAGATAAATCATAGCCCCGAAGAGCAGCATGCTGCTGACTACGTGGATCAGGTGGGCTATTGGGATGATAGTTATGAGTACCTGCAGAATCGATGGTTAACTGTTGCGCTAATCCGGCTTGTTGGGCTAAGTGACGGAAGACACCTTCTGCAGTAGGACTACGGCAGATGTTGCCCATGCAAATAAAAAGTAGATGATAGTGAGTTGGTGTTGTAGATGTCATTATTTAACGTGAATTACAATGCGCAGTAACCGTATATGATCAATCGCTCTGCTATTAAACTTTGATCGCGCTTCACAATAAACTGCTTACCGATAGCAGTTTCAAAGTAATTTCTCTCTACTTGCTAATTATTAGAAAGACTAAGCAAGTAAGCGTTGTAGCCAATGACCTATATCAGTAATTTCTTCTTCACATACGGAGTGTTGCATTAAATATTCATGCCACTCAATGTTGTAGCCTAGTCCATGTAAAAAATCACGTGATTGTTCAGCGCGATCTATTGTTACTACGCCATCACCTCTACCATGTGCCATAAAAATAGGCGTGCCCTTATTCGCAGGATGATGTTCTGCTGTGACAGTACTTTGAATTGGTAGATAACCAGATAAGCACATGAGACCTGCTAATTTTTGTGGGAAGCGTAATCCAGTTTGCAGTGTCATAGCACAGCCTTGTGAGAAACCTGCCAGAATAATTTTTTCTGCGCTGATACCTCTTTCGATTTCACGCTCTATTAAAGCTTCAATTTGTTTTTGTGATTTTCTTAAACCTGCATCATCTTCTTTGCGCACTAAATCCATAGCTAAGATGTCATACCAAGCAGGCATGACATAACCACCATTAATCGTAACCGGTATGCTATCTGCATTTGGGAAGACGAAGCGTATTCCAGGACAGCCAGCTAAATTCAGCTCGCGTACGATAGGTACAAAGTCGGAGCCATCGGCGCCGAGGCCATGCATCCATATCACAGCAGCAGAGGGATTTTCGTTGGTAGTGACTTCTATGCAATCGAGGTAGGCGTGATCTGACATGACTGAGGGTGAGTGAAATGAAAATGTTTATTTGATTGTTAGTGATTAGTTTTTAGTTCTTATCGCTGATTTAGGTCGAAAAACTTTGCAGACTGCTTCATGTGTTTCTATATAAGGGCCACCTATTAAATCTATG
>Ga0315901_10005900_pt1 | contig 14793 bp, 10 predicted proteins | sample LakEriMetagenome_10_FD_203761 | JGI IMG/M metagenome (GOLD analysis project Ga0315901, IMG submission 203761) | Freshwater fungal communities from buoy surface, Lake Erie, Ohio, United States - Buoy 2 MA116 | ecosystem: Environmental > Aquatic > Freshwater > Lake | place: USA: Lake Erie, Ohio... | reverse complement strand
TCGGTGGCATGGTGGGCAACAACTCCTGCGGGTCCAATTCCGTGGTATACCGAAGCACTCGCGAACACCTGCTATCGGTGAAAGCCTTGTTGTCCGATGGGTCGGAAGTGGAATTCCGGGATCTCAACATCGACCAGTTTCACGAAAAATGTGAAGGCAACAACCTTGAAGCCCGTATTTACAGAACTACACGAAGCCTGCTGAGTCAGTACGACAACCAGGTGGAGATCCGTAGGGAATTTCCCAGAAAAAGCGTGGAGCGCAGGAACACCGGATACGCCGTTGACGTGCTGCTGGAAACCGCTCCCTTTACTGTCGGCGGACCCGATTTCAATTTCTGCAAACTGATCGCCGGTTCAGAAGGAACACTGGCATTCATCACAGAGATCGAACTTAATGTGGTTGACCTTCCACCCAGGGAAACGGGGCTGCTCTGCGTGCATTTTAATTCGATCGATGAGTCCCTGCATGCCAATCTCATCGCTTTAAAATATCATCCCAGCGCCAGTGAACTGATCGACCATTATATATTGGATTGCACCAAAGACAACCGGGAACAGATGAAGAACCGGTTCTTCGTGCAGGGCGATCCGGGGGCCATTTTGGTGGTTGAGTTTTGTCGTGCTACCCGCGAAGAGATCACCGGGATCTGCCAACAGGTGGAAGCGGATATGCGTGCCGCGGGATATGGCTACCATTTCCCATTGTTATTTGGGGACGATACCAAAAAGATCTGGACGCTGCGTAAAGCGGGCCTTGGCTTGCTAAGCAATTTACCGGGTGATGAAAAAGCCGTACCGGTGATCGAAGACACGGCCGTTGACGTGGCAGACCTGCCCGCTTATATCAGGGACTTCAATGATATCCTGGCCAAACACGGCCTCTACTCCGTACACTATGCCCATGCTGGTTCGGGAGAGATTCACCTCAGACCCATCATCAATTTAAAAACGGCAGAAGGACATCGACAGTTCCGGGTGATCGCTGAAGAGATCGCCACCCTGGTGAAGAAATACAACGGATCGCTCAGTGGTGAACATGGAGACGGAAGATTGCGCGGCGAATTCATCAGACAGATGGTGGGCGACAAAAACTACCAGCTGCTTCGCGAAGTCAAGAAAGTGTGGGATCCGGAACAGATCTTCAATCCTGGCAAGATCGTGGACACCCCACCGATGGACACCATGCTGCGATACGATGCGGGGCAGAAGACGCCGGCATTCCAAACGACTTTTCGATTTTACAAACAGGATATCCTGCAGCATGCGGAGCAGTGCAATGGTTCCGGCGATTGCCGTAAAACACATCTTTCCGGCGGCACCATGTGCCCATCGTACATGGCTACCCGAAATGAGAAAGATACCACTCGCGCCCGTGCGAATATCCTTAGGGAATTCCTGACCCGCTCCGAGAAAGCAAACCGTTTCGATCACCGGGAGATCTACGATGTGATGGACCTCTGCCTGAGCTGCAAAGCCTGCAAATCGGAATGTCCGTCAAATGTTGATGTGGCGAAATTGAAAGCTGAATTTCTTCAACACTATTACGATGAACATGGAGTGCCGATCCGATCAAGGATGATCGCAAATTATACCGCTACGTCCAAACTCGGTGCTATTGTGCCGGGACTGTATAATTTTGTGATGACGAATCCGGTCACCAGTAAGTTGTTGAAAAAAGCAACGGGCTTTGCCACGGAGAGATCCATGCCCACGTTGTACAAAACCACACTGGGAAGCTGGTACAAAAAGAACAAACGATCCTCCGCCAGCGCGTCGAAAAAGGTTTATTTGTTTTGCGACGAGTTCACCAATTTCAACGATACCGAGATCGGGATAAAAGCCATCAAGCTATTGGAAAAACTTGGCTACGACGTGGAGATCCCTGAACATCTGGAAAGCGGCCGTACCTGGTTGTCCAAGGGCCTGATCCGTGACGCGCAGAAGATCATCAATAAGAACATTAAACTCCTCAGCCCGATCATCAGTGCAGAAACCCCGATGGTAGGCATAGAGCCATCCGCCATCTTAACGTTCAGGGATGAATATCCTGACCTGGCGTTTGAAGAAAACCTGGAGGCCGCTAAAAAAATGGCGAACCATGTGTTCATGATCGACGAGTTCCTGGCTGCCGAAATGGAGAAAGGGAAGATCAGGAAAGAGCAGTTCACTACCGACACCCGTAAGTTGGTACTGCATGGCCATTGCCAACAAAAAGCCATCTCCTCCGTAGCGCCATCTGTAAAGATATTATCATTCCCAGCCAACTATACTGTTGAAACGATCCCCTCCGGCTGCTGCGGCATGGCCGGATCGTTTGGTTATGAAAAGGAGCACTACGATCTGAGCATGCAGATCGGCGAACTGGTTCTGTTCCCCGCAGTTCGCAAGCAAGATGAACAAACCATCATTGCTGCACCTGGCACCAGTTGCCGTCACCAGATCAAAGACGGGACGGGTAAAAAAGCAAAGCATCCGGTAGAGATACTTTGGGAAGCGGCGTTATAGCTGCGGTTAAATCGGAAAAACAACTCTAGGAAAGTATGGGGCAATGTTGGCTTAAAGGGGGGGGGTATCTCTCAGCTTACACAAAGTTGATATTGGCAGAAGTATTTCAGAATTTGTACGATAGTGTTGGCGTTAATGTCAATGCTTCAAACGATGCAACTGAAATCAAATGATACCCTCTTACTTTCAGACCAAGCTCGAAATGCTTATCTATTGACTTTGATAAGTGTATTCCTGCAAAAAGTCCACCTTCAACTGAATTACTATTTTTAAAATTCGACTCAGTAATTCCTATAAAATCCGCTCCTTCAATAATAATATCTTGGCTAGAAGAATAGACTAAAACAGGGCCAATATCTATTGAAAATTCAATCTTTTTCTTATTCAGTAAATATTTATACCCAGCATAATAGAAATTATTGTAATGCCTGATTTTAAAATCATTAATATAAACCTCTGCATTACCAACCAAGCCACTGAAGTTTTTTTTGCCGGCATTCACACTGCGGCTGTAACCAGCAATTATTGATGATTTTTTGCTAATTCTGTATGCCAGTTCACCCCCCCCAATCGTTCCTAAAAAATTTTTGTTATAAAAATAAGTATGTGGCTGGGGACCGGATATCTCATCATAGCTTGTAACAAAGAAATTGCCATTAAGGCCATAGTTAACTTCTAATGTAAAACGGCTATCTTGTGCTTTAACATTTGAAAAAGAAATGAGTAAAAAAAGGAAATGAAAACAATATTTCATAAAACCAACTTAAAATCAGGGAGCGGTGTTGCCGCTCCCTGATAGGTTAATAATAAGTTCTGTCATTTAATGTAAAACTAACAGGGCCGTTTTTATCCCTAACAGGCCACCCTTTATGCATTTTGTAGGCTCCCCCTTTTTTAGTGCCAGTGTCAGTTAGAGTTTTCAAAGATATGGGGTCCTCCCCGGAATACTATGTAAACGACAAAACCCGCCGGAAGCGGGTTCTGTAAATACAAAATGGTGGACTGTACTGGACTCGAACCAGTGGCCCCTACTCTGTCAAAGTAATGCTCTAAACCAACTGAGCTAACAGTCCAATCTAAATTACGGGGGAGTAAAAATAAGAAGATTCCCCGGATTAAGATCATCCCACCAAAAAATCCCCCTGCGAGGCAGACCAAGGTCTTCCGTATATTTGTCCTGTGTTAAGACCCTTATTAGCCTGCATTCTACTTTGCTCATCCCTTTCCGTTTTTGCGCAGAAAGTCAACTCCAAATACCGGTTGAATATCCACCGTGCTACAAGCCCCATTACCATAGATGGCATTGTGGATGAAACAACATGGCTCGAGGCACAAACCGCTGATAGCTTTACCACCGTGCTGCCCATGGATTACCAGGACGTGAGGGTGGCTACCCAGGTAAAGTTCAGCTACGACGACAAGAACCTGTACCTCGTAGCCATATGCCATAAAAAAGTACCGGGTGTGAACATGGTAGAGTCGCTCCGCCGGGATTTCAGCTTCGTTAAGAATGATAATTTCATCGTTTTTTTGGACCCCTTCGAGGACCAGACCAATGGCCTGGCTTTTGGCGTCAATGCAGAAGGCGCCCAGTGGGATGGACTAATGTTTGAAGGAAGTAAAGTAGACCTGAACTGGGACAATAAGTGGACCTCGGTGGTAAAAAACTACGAAAACAAGTGGATCTTCGAAGCTGCCATTCCATTCAAAACGCTGCGGTATAAAAAAGGCTTGCGTGAATGGGGCATCAACCTCAGCCGGAATGATATCCGGGTTCCGGAAAAATCTGCCTGGGCGCCGGTACCACGACAATTCCCTACCGCTTCGCTTGCCTTTACCGGCACCCTCGTATGGGACGAAGAACCGCCACCACCCGGACCGAACATCTCCATCATCCCTTATGGCCTGACCAGCGTCAACAAGAACTACGAAAAGAACACCCCGGCTTCCTGGAAGAACGAATTTGGCGGCGATATCAAGATCGGTGTCACCTCGTCCCTGAACCTTGACCTAACTTACAACCCGGATTTCTCCCAGGTGGAGGTTGACCGGCAAGTGACCAACCTCGACCGGTTTGAACTATTTTTCCCGGAACGAAGGCAGTTCTTCCTGGAAAACGGCGATCTGTTCGCCAACTTCGGCTACACCTCAGTAAGACCTTTCTTCTCCAGGAGAATCGGACTGGAAGCACCCATTATCGCCGGTGCGCGATTAAGCGGAAAACTCAACAAGGACTGGCGCATCGGACTGATGAACATGCAGACCGATAAAAACCTGGAGCGGGGGCTACCTGCGCAGAATTTCACGGTCATGGCGCTGCAAAGGCGCGTTTTTAAACGATCTAACATTGGCATCCTGGCGATCAACAAACAATCACCTCCCAACTTCAGCGATACCCTGCCGGGCAAACCGATCAACCAGTACAACAGGAACCTGGGACTTGAATACAACCTCGCATCCTCTAATAACAAACTCACCGGCAAAATGCTGGTGATGAAATCCTTCACGCCTGGCGTCAGCGGCAAGGACTGGATCCAGGCAGGTAATCTGCAATATGCAAGCAAACGACTCAACCTCGCCTGGCAACACGAATACGTTGGAAGCAACTATGTAGCCGAAGTGGGATTTATTCCCCGCAGGGGTTATTTCAAAGCAAACCCGTCGGCCGGACTGCTTTTCTTTCCGAAAAAAGGACGGATACTTTCACATGGGGTGAGACTGAACTCCACTTATTATTTCAGCGAAACCGGTAAACACCTGGACGATGAAAGCTATATACCCTATACCCTAACCTTCCGCGATAACACCACATTCACCACCTGGATCGCACGCAATTACGTGTACCTGTTCAACCCTTTTGACCCCACCAATTCCGGGAAAGACACCTTGGCAAGAGGCACAGAACATAGCTGGGAAGCTTTTGGAACTGAATTCGTGTCGGCGCCGCAACGCGTGTTCACGTATAGCTTCTCCACGCGATACGGTGGCTTTTATGAGAATGGAACAAGGCTCAACCTATCGGGCGAGATCAGCTATCGAAAGCAGCCCTATGCGATCTTCAGCGTTGGCGTAAGTTATAATGACATCCGCATGCCAGCGCCCTGGAACACCACCAGGCTATGGCTGGTCAGCCCCAGGATAGACCTAACGGTAACGAATAACCTTTATTTTACCACCTTCGTACAATATAATAGCCAGCTGAAAAATGTGAACATCAATACACGCGTGCAATGGCGGTACAAACCCGCTTCCGATATTTTCCTTGTCTATACTGACAACTACCTCCCTGCGCCATTTTCAGTAAAGAACAGAGCGCTGGTGCTGAAGATCACGTATTGGTGGAATACGTAGCAGATTGACCACATTCATCACATTAAGAACTTCGCCGTTTCAGTTCCTTCTTGATGAGCGCGAGCTCGCGGCTGGTTTGGCCAGCGACCGATGAATTTTCCTGCGCCCTTCGCATCAGATAGGGGATCACGTCTTCTATTGGGCCAAAGGGCAGGTACTTGCTGACACTGCATCCGGCCTTGGCCAGGTTAAAAGTGATGTTATCGCTCATTCCGTAGAGCTGGGAAAAATGCACGTGGGGGTGATCCAAGGGCAGATTCTTATCCCCGAGTATACGTGTTGCTTTCAGGTTACTTTCCTCATTGTGGGTGGCCACGATCAGGGATACTTTATCTATATGGTCAAGGCAAAGCTTCACGCCTTCATCATAGTCCCTGTCGGTAGAAGCTTTGTCGGCCTGAATAGGTGATGCATAGTTCATTTCTTTAGCCCGAAGCCGCTCTTTCTCCATATACGCCCCACGGACCAGTTTCATACCCAGGATAAAATTCCGGTTCTCAGCCGCTTCAATGGAATCACGGAGAAACTCCATCCTGTCGTGCCGGTAATGCTGGATCGTATTGAATACCACAGCCTTCTCTTTATTGTACTGATCCATCATCAGCATCGATACCACATCAACGGGATCCTGGATCCATGTTTCCTCGGCATCCAACAGGACACCCACATTCTTCTCTGCAGCCACTGCACAAATGCGCTGCATCCTTGCATGTACACGCTGCCACTCGGCCCGTTCGTCGTCTGTCAGCGACTCCATGGCCCTGGCATAACGTTTCATCAATGTTCCAGAGTTGGCATCCACTGACTTATCGAGCTTCTCCAGCAGCCCGAACCTTGCCATACCGGTGAGCTTGATGCTCATGAATGGGATATTCTTCTGGGTAGCCGCGTAATTGATCACCCTGATGAACTCATCACAGGCATGGTCAAATCCTGCTTCACCGTCATGACCCCCTTCCACCCCATAATCCAGGATCACCTGAACATGATAGCCACCCAGAACCTTAGCCACCTTTGCCGTTTCTTCAAGGGTTTCACCGCCTACAAATTGGGAGAAGATGGTATTACGAATGATGCCCTTGACAGGCAGTCCTGATTTTATAGCCCAGGGGGTAATACCCGTTCCCATTTTTACAAGCCAGGGATAATGCATCAGGGAGAAAAGCAAATCAGCCTTGTTTAATTCTTTGTCAGACTTATATTCAAAGGCATTTTCCGTGTTATCGAAAGATATGGCAGCCATTAAGCAATTGGTTGTTTGAATGACAAAAATAAACCGTTTGGTTAACTAATCTTTGTTGATCTTCCCTTCGTCCACGCCTTTAGCTGGCGTAGGCATATTGTGTAGTACCAGCTGCGGGAAAGGGATTTGAACATCTGCATCACTGAATACGGCTTTCACCTGCCGCATGACATCACTTTTCACCAACAGCCAGTTGTCGTGGTTATCCACCCAGAACAGGATCCTAAGATCGATAGAGCTCGATCCAAAATTATTCACCAACACAGCCGGTTCAGGGTGACCATGAATCCGTTTATCCTCGTGCAGTATCTTCGTGATCAAATGGATGGTTTTCTCCAGTTCAGTGGAATAGTCAACGCCGACCAATACTTCCACCCGGCGGGCAGTGGTATTCAGCGTCCAGTTCACCAGGTGCTGGTTCAGCAGGTCACCATTTGGAATTACTACGTCTGACCCATCAAATGTAGTGATCACACTGCTTCGGAATCCGATCGACTTCATCGTGCCTGATCTCCCGCCGATCTCAACGATATCCCCTACATTCAATGGCTTCTCAAAGGCAATAATAAGCCCACTGACCAGGTTGTTTACGAGGTTCTGTAAGCCAAAACCTATACCCACACTCAGTGCTCCAAAAACGATGGCAATGCGATCCATGGCAATACCAGTAGCCGCAAAAGCAATGAACACACCGAACGAAATAATGGCTATTCTGATCAACAACATCCATCGTCCAATACCACCCTTCCTTTGGGCACTTGTAGTTGGAACATCATCGGCAAAATAGGAAACGGTTTTTGCCACAACACCGGATAAAAAAATGATAGAGACAAAGAGCAGGATATTGCTGAAGCTAAAGGCATATTTCCCTATCTGGCGCTCCGAAACAAAGAAATCAATGATGGGGTCGGTGATCTGCTTATACACATAAAAATTCCGGCCGATCAGCACGAACCATCCAATCCCGAGAGCATAGTACAGGATGGCAGGAACTTCCGCCTCCATCTTTTTGAAATCGAGATAATACCTTTTCTTTCCTCCACCCCGGTAAGCTTCCGCACTCAACTTGAAAACACCATGCAGGATGCTCACCGTCCAAAGCAGGCATACGCCTACCACAACGTTGAAGTAACCGGAAGTCAGAAAGGCCTTGCTTAAATTATACCTGCCAGTAATATTCGTGATCACTGCAAAAGCTTCCATGAAAACAAACAACCAGAGGAAGATGACCAGACGTTTCTCCTTCAGGTTTTCCCGCTCCGGTGAGAACAGGAACCGAAGTCCTCCAATCACCCCTGTCAGGGCCAGCGCAAGCATGAAGAATCGTTCAACGCGGGAGGCCTGCAGGATCAGGTTGAACAGACAGGCTACTGCGAAATGAACCAAGGTAAGTGACCAGAACCTCGACCAGAAACCACTGATAAAATCCCAAAGTATTGCACTCAGGCAAAGTCCGGATATCATCCATAAACTGGCATAAAACGCAAATGGCGGCGTAGGAAATATGAACTGGCCAAGGGATAACACCACCAGTACCGAAGTAGCCCAGGGGTGCCTGAGCGCCACCTGGTTTTCAAGATCGCCGATCAGACCTCCCATCGTCTCAATAATATTGTCTTTCAGCGACCTGAGGTACACTGCGAATAGGACTATGGCAATCACCAGCAGGAAAATCTTGGACATGTGATTCCGCAGGTAGAACATATACACCATACTGGCCTTTCGGATAGAGAACCGGACTATGTCATCAAAGGGCCGGACAAAACCTGGCGACTCCCACAGATAAGGCAGTTCCTTCTTCAGTGTACTTACTGAAATTTCGCGGTGGAAGCTTTCAATATCCTCCATGCGGGACAAAACATCACCCTGTAATACATCCGCGCGGGTATCGAGGTGGCGCATTTGTTTAATGCTGGCGTTCAGGATGGAGTCCGTAGACTTGATGCTCCTGGAAAATACCGTTAGCCGCTGCATAAACTCGCGGACTTCCAGGGAATCATCCGGAATATAAAACAACAGGCTGTCACTCGCCAGCGAATCGATGGTACTGCGGAACTCCAACAGATCTGTCAGGTACCTGTCTATCTGCTTCTTACGAAGCCTGCTCCGATCCAACAACTCCGTCAACAGGATGGCCGAGGTGGAAACATTCCTTGCTGTCTGTATGGTTCCCTGGTTATTGAAAATACCATCGCCGGCAATTTCCAGCCGATTCTCTGTATGATCCAGTTCTTCCTGGATGGAAGTAGTATCCAGGCCCCGCTTCATATAATCCTTGGTACGTTGAAACACGGCCCTGAGATTGGCATAGATCTCAGCCTGCTTACTGAGTGAGAGTTGCATCAGGTACTTCTCACGCAACCGCTGGTTAGCACCCATGGCACCCTCTTTCACTTGAGACCGATACGTAGAATCTGCCGCCAACAGGGTATCGGCACTCTCCGGTTTGGACGAATCCTGTGCATGTAAACCAACACTCAACAGGGCAAGGACAAAAAGCGCAATTAGTTTCTTCATACTGCCAGCTTATGAACGCGGTCTGACCGCTCAGCGGGGTAAAAATAAACTATCTCGCCAATACGAGTTAAAGATGATGATTCAAAAAAGGCAGCCTGCCGAGGGTTATATCGCCTGGTGATTGAACGGCTGTAACACCATCTCTGAAACCACACCTGACGCGGGCTGTTGGCAGAGGAACCAGATGGCACGCGCTGCCTCATCGGCCCTGACCATTTTTTCCCGTTGAACCCGCATATTGATATTATCCCAAAAAGCAGAATCAACGCCACCCATGAAAATATTGGTGATCCGGATCTCCGTCCTTTTCAGTTCTTCCCTGATACTCTGCATCATACCAACCAGACCATACTTGGAGGCGGAATAAGCCGCCGCTCCGGCCATGGGCACCTTACCCAACACACCGGGGATATTGATGATCAAACCCCTGCCGGACAACTTCATCCCGGGAAGTATTGCTTTCACCAGCAGGAATGCGCCTTCCAGGTTCACTTGTAAAGACAACCGGAACTCCTCCAGCGAGAGTTGCTCCATTGGCTTGATCAAGCCAATACCCGTTGCATTCACGAGAATATCTATTTGCGGAACCTGATCATGGATTCTCCTGGCCATGTCTTCCACAGTATCCGGATCCGTGAGATCAACCTGAAATACACGCTCCAACGGAATACTCATTGACTGCGCTATTGTTGTCAGCTTCACTTCATTGCGCGCCGCCAGAAAAACATTTGCCCCTGACTGACAAAGCAACTTCACCGTTGCCTCCCCTATTCCGCCTGTTGCACCTACAACCAACACGTTCTTGTTGTTCAGCTTTTCCATATGCCTTCCACTAAACATTGATCGGTGATAATTGTTCTGACACCGTGAGTTACATTACCCTCATCTTTCCACACCAACTCTTCAAACAACATCCGGCCCTGAAACCAGGACGGCCCGTGGTCATTGTAGAAGAATTCCTTTTTTTCTCCCAGTATAATTTCCACAAGAAAAAAATCATCTTCCATCGCGCATCCATGAAATGGTACGTGACATACCTGGAGCAGAATGGGTATAAAGTGGATTATGCGGAGCGGATCGACGTCCGGGAGCAGATCAGTAAACTTGGAGAATACGGGATCACCAACATTGTGGTGGCCGATCCGGTAGACGACTGGCTCAACAGACGGATACTCCAGGCCTGTAAAAACCATGGGATCGAACTCACGGTGATACCTACGCCTAATTTCCTCAACACCCTCAGCAGTGTAGACGAATTCTTCAAAAACAGGAAGACGTATTTTCAAACCGATTTCTACACGTGGCAACGCAGATCACGGCAAATACTCATGGACGAGGCGAATCAACCCGTCGGTGGCAAGTGGAGTTTCGACGCCGAAAACAGGGAAAGGTTCCCTAAAAATCGTAAATCACCAGCGATCACCTGGTCTCCGGCAAATGAATTTATCAGGGAAGCCACCAGTTATGCAGAAAAACATTTCCCCTCAGCGCCCGGCAGCGGGTCCCAGTTCGGGTACCCCGTAAACTTCCACGATGCAGAACAATGGTTTGAAGATTTCCTGCATCAGCGTTTCCGGGAATTTGGACCCTATGAAGATGCTATGGTCAGCGAGGAAAACTTCCTCCACCATGCCGTGATCAGCCCGATGCTCAATACCGGCCTGCTGAACCCTCAACAGGTTATACAGCGGACCCTCGCGTATGCATCGGAAAATCAGATCCCCCTGAACTCACTCGAAGGTTTTATCAGGCAGGTATTGGGCTGGCGTGAGTTCATCCGCATCGTTTATGAAAAGGAAGGCCGGAAACAAAGAACCAAAAACCATTTCGGCTTTACCCGCAGGATCCCGGGGAGTTTCTGGACAGGCAATACCGGTATCGAACCGGTTGACAAAGTGATCCGTCACACCCTGCAACATGGGTATACCCACCACATTAACAGGCTGATGGTGCTTGGCAATTTCATGCTGCTTTGCGAGTTTGATCCGGATGATGTTTACCGATGGTTCATGGAAATGTATATAGACGCTTTTGACTGGGTCATGGTTCCGAACGTTTACGGGATGACGCAGTTTGCGGATGGCGGGATGATGACTACCAAGCCCTATATCAGTGGCAGCAATTACTTACTGAAAATGGGTAACTGGGGAAAGGGGCCCTGGCAACAAATATGGGATGCACTATTCTGGAGGTTCATGCATGTGCACAGAAGCGTGTTCGCCAAAAACCCAAGGATGGGTATGCTGCTGAATACCTTCGACAAAATGAGTCCCGATAAACGGAACGGCCTTCTCCGCGTGGCCGAAGATTTTCTCGCCAAACTGGAACATAACGACCATCATTAAATGAAGGGAAACCGCAAATAGTTGGTATTTTCGGTCATCTTTTCATTATGAAGATCACTCGAACCGAGATCTACAAACTCACGATCCCCATGGAGCCCTTTGTCATTGCAACAGAGGTCTCGTATTTCACACAGAATATCTTTATCAGGATCCATACCGATGAGGGCATTACAGGGATGGGAGAATGTTCTGCATTTCCCATGTTAGTGGGGGAAACGCAGAATACCTGTTTTGAAGTGGCTAAAGATTTTGCCAGGCTCACAAACGGGAAAGACCCCCTTGACATCGAGGCCCGCATGCTGGACCTGCACCAGTACATCGCTTTTAATTCCACCATCAAAAGTGCCTGGGATATGGCGCTGCATGATATCGCGGCAAAGCATGCCGGTCTGCCTCTGTACACATTTCTGCATGGCCAAAAGAAGATTATCCAAACAGACCTTACCATTGGCATCGATACACCTGAAGCCATGGCAGGGAAAGCGGTGGCATTTGTTGCCGATGGGGTGAAGATCATCAAAGTGAAACTGGGCAAGAAGGGCCAGGAGGATGTTGAACGGATCCGGCTGATCAGGGAAGCCGTAGGCCCCGATATCCAACTCAGGATAGATGCCAACCAGGGTTGGGATTTCGATACTGCGGTATCTACCCTGAAGGCACTGGGCATATACGATATCCAGTTCTGCGAACAGCCCATTCCGCATCAGTACGACAGGCTGCTGCCGGAACTGAAAAAATTGTCCCCGATCAAGATCATGGGCGACGAATCCGTGTTTGACCACCACGATGCTATCCGGCTGATTGAAGCAGATGCCATAGATTATATCAACATAAAACTGGCCAAATCAGGCGGACTCCTGGAAGCAAAAAAAATTGCAGACGAAGCCGAAAAACGGGGTGTTGCCTGTATGCTCGGAGGCATGCTGGAAAGCAGGCTGGCCCTCTCCGCAAAAGTGCATTTTGCCATGTCGCATAATAATATCAGATTTTACGACCTTGACACTTGTTTACTCGGACAACTTGCCGACCCAGTGACGGGGGGAGCCATTTACAAAAACTATTTCCTGGAAATCACGGACGAACCCGGCATAGCCGCAGATATCGACGAAGGTTTCCTGTCCACCTGCGAAAAGATCATCATCTAATTTTACTTTATGGAACAAAAGCATCCTGCCGATAGCCTTATCATCATGACAGAACTGGTACTTCCCAATGACACCAATCTATATGGCAACCTGATGGGTGGACGTTTGATGTATTGGATGGATATAGCCGCAGCGTTGTCCGCCGGAAAACATTGTAATGCACCGGTGGTCACGGCATCAGTAGATAACATTTCTTTTGAGTCCCCCATCAAACTTGGTAACGTAGTCCATATCGAAGCCAAAGTCACCCGGGCCTTCCATACATCTATGGAAGTACATATGAAAGTCTGGGGCGAGGACCTCACCCACCAGTACCGGTATAAAAGTAATGAGGCATATTACACATTCGTGGCGCTGGATCCAAACCGCAAACCAAGGCCTGTCCCATCTCTTCTGCCTGAAACTGAGGAAGACATTAAACTGTTTGACGGTGCCCTGAGGCGCAGGCAGCTTCGCCTGATCCTGGGTGGTAAGATGAAACCCGATGATGCGGCAGAATTAAAAGCGCTGTTTATAAAGGACTGAAAAAGCAGTCAAAAGTCATTTGTCGAGCTTGGACATCAGATGATGTTTGCTTCTCATCATGTAGTTGCGGCTTTGCTCAATGGCTTCCATTACCTTGTCGAGGATATTTTCAACGCTATCGTTATAGTCAATATCCATCGGCTCCTTGAACCTGACAGACAAAAGCGATCCTTTCTTTTTGAACTGCAGGCCCTTCTTATTGAAAGCACGCCAGAAACCGTTGATCACAACAGGAACTACCACTGGCTTATTTTGCTTGATGATATGTGCCGTTCCCTTCCGCCCCGGCGCGAATGGCTTGGTAGTGCCCTGCGGGAAGGTGATCACCCAACTCTTCTGCAGCGCTTCGTCAATTTTCACAGTGTCTGATATGTCCACATCCCGCTTGATATCCTCACCCTTGCTTCTCCAGGTACGCTTGACCGTTAGTGCCCCCGCCAGGGAAAAAACACGACTAATGAAACTGCCCTTCATGGTTTCCTCAGCTGCTACATAGTAAACATTGGTGAATGGATTCAACAGGTAGTACGGCAGCCCAAGTTTGTTCTCCTTTCTCCATTTCACCGCACAGAAAATGTGCAGGAAAGTGATCACATCAGCAAAATAGGTCTGGTGGTTGGATACGAAAAGGACATTACTCTTCGGCAAAGATTTCAAGTGTTCGGTGCCGGAAATATCGATTTTATTGACAAGCGCTAATCCTGGATAGGAAACTGCACCAACCAAAGCATAAACGATCTTTCTTACGGGTCTGAAATCCTTCAAGTGTTCTGTAATCGAACTCATGAACGTTTTATATGTGAAACAATCCTTTGCAATATAAGGAATTTGAAACATGCAAGTTGGGGACGGTTTTAAGAACAATTGCCTATATGCGCCGTGGCAATCCTCTAGGAATGCTGCCATTTGAAGAGACTCAAACGCAACTTTTGTTTAAGATATATAACTAAAATGTCAAACAAATTAAACGATAAAAAAAATATTCTCAGACTGGCCAAAAATCAAAACTAAAATCTATTTCATCATGTTAGGGGAAAATGCGGTTACGACCGCTTTTTTAAAACCATATAAAACCTTCAGCTATGCCCAACACTCTTCTAGACATTGTTGCCATTGGAAAAGACAACTATGTCGCTTTCACATTCTTTATTGGTACAATG
>Ga0315901_10005898_pt1 | contig 14795 bp, 22 predicted proteins | sample LakEriMetagenome_10_FD_203761 | JGI IMG/M metagenome (GOLD analysis project Ga0315901, IMG submission 203761) | Freshwater fungal communities from buoy surface, Lake Erie, Ohio, United States - Buoy 2 MA116 | ecosystem: Environmental > Aquatic > Freshwater > Lake | place: USA: Lake Erie, Ohio... | reverse complement strand
CAGAGCATGCTAAAGATACCGTATCGATGAACGAAGCCGGCGAGTTTTCTCAGTTGCATATCGATGAGATGATTACTTCTACTCGCGAGATCGATGACGCAGAGTATCTTCGACTCTTCGATGAGGATAATGAATATCTTCAGGGATGGAACGACGAGCAGAAATTTAAATTTGTACACAAGGTGAATAATGAATCTGTTTATTCTCGATACATGTCCAATCAAAGCTGCTCAGCTGCAGTGTGATAAGCATGTGGTGAAGATGATCGTCGAGTCGGCTCAGATGCTCTCGACGGTTCATCGTATGCTTGACGGCGTAGAAACTCGTGTGCCATCAAAGTCTGGCAAGACCATGTCCAAGGCATGGACCCTGCCAGATAGCCGTGAGGATGTTTTGTACCGCGCTGTGCACATGCATCATCCTTGCACGGTCTGGACCGCTGAGAGCAACAACAACTACAACTGGCACTATGTCCACTTTGTAGCTCTGTGTGACGAGTATACGTACCGTTATGGCAAGGTCCATGGAACCGATAAGTTGCTTCGTGAGGTTCTCAAGAGTCCTCCGCTAAACATCCCGATCGGTTACAAGACTCCACAACCGCTGGCTATGAAGTCGAACCCAGAGTGTATGGACTATCGTGACATCGTAGGTTCATACCGCAAGTTTTATCGGACCAAGCAAGATCGCTTCAGGATGGTCTGGACAAAACGTCCGATTCCAGAGTGGTTTATAGCTGCTTAGTATAAATAAGAATAACACGGCCGGCCCAGTAGCAATACTCGGGCCGGTTTTCTTTTGTCTCATAAATAGACCAAAGGAGTTTTTTATGGCAGCCCAACAAGGATTTCAATACGAAATCAATGCATCAAATTTATTAAAAAAATATGGGATTGTTCCTAAAGACTTTAGGCCTGCTGGAGCAGGTCATGACCAACCAGATTTGATGATTATGAAAGGCAATCAAAAAGCTGGTTGTGAACTTAAGATATCTGCAGCTTCTGCTGGGTCTCTAGTAATTAAATACGATTCAAAAGATAAAATTAATCCGTGGAAATTTGGAGACATCAAATCTACTGAAGATGAAAAACTCTTTATTAAAGAATTAGCAGAAGAAGTCGGCATATTTGATATTATTAAAGAAAACTGGAAAGACAAACCGGCAAAACGCGACAAAGATGATGAATGGAAAGCTTTTTTTGGTAATATGTCAAATAGAGAAATGTATGAGCGTGATAAAGTTCTCTTTAAAGATATTAAAGGCTCTATTCCAGCATCAAAAATTGAAGAGTATTATATAAAGAAAAAAACATATTATGTAAATGTTGGAACCCACGGGTTCTATTTAATGGGATCTAAGAACCCCTTAAAGTTAAAAGGCATTCCACGGTTTGGAACCGCTGCAAATGCTACATACAGAGCGCGCGTCCAATATAAAGGTGGTGGCAATTATCAATTCACTTTTGAGATGCAGTTTAGTATTCCAACAAATTCTAAATCTCCATTTAATATCGCTCCGGTTGATGGGAAAACAGTCAATATTATCGAAAAAAAATTGAACCTGGCATGTTTTTTATAGTGTACATTTTTTCAAAAACGTTGTAGGGTAAACCATGATCAAGAAAAGGTTTAGAGAGTTTGTTGGTTCTGGTACGCTCACGATATTCGATATCGATGAGACACTCTTCCATACGAAGGCAAAGGTTGCTGTCGTAAAGGATGGCAAGGTTGTTCGAATGTTGGATAACCAGGAGTTTAACACCTACAAGCGTAAGGAAGGCGAGACCTACGACTTCGGAGAGTTTGCGAGCGCAGAGGTATTTCGCAAGACCTCGACTCCAATCTCTCGTATGGTTGCAAAGGCGAAAGCGATCTTTGCCAACTCGAAGAAGAATCCTCACAGCCGGGTAATCATCTGCACTGCACGGGCTGACTTTGATAACAAGGATCTCTTCCTTCAGACGTTCCGTGATCATGGTCTTCCGATTGATCAGATTCACGTTGAGCGCGCTGGTAACTTGAAGATCGACTCTTCGGCAGAAGCTAAGAAGATCATCTTCCGCAAGTATATAAATACAAAGAACTACGTTAAGCTGAGATTGTTTGATGATGCTCCTAGCAATCTTCATGCATTTCTTTCACTGCAAAAAGAATATCCAAACATTAAGTTTGAAGCATATTTTGTAAACCCTGATGGATCGATAAAGACGGTAAAATGACAGCATTTAAAAATTTCTTGACCGAAGAAGTAAGTGAAGAAAAGCTCAAGCATCTTGAGCATGCAGAAGATCATGTGATTAATGCTGGCGCCGAAGGGTTCTCACACGCTTATCATAATCTCAAGGATGTGCATGATAAACTAACTGGTAAAGAGAATGCCACGAAGGTAACCATGAAGTATGACGGTTCGCCTTCTGTTGTGTTTGGTCGTCATCCTGAAACTGGTAAGTTCTTTGTTGCATCCAAGTCTGCGTTCAACAAGAATCCAAAGATCAACTACACGCATGAGGACATTGAACGCAATCATGGTCATGCTCCTGGTCTTGTAGAGAAACTGAAAGCTGCCTTGGATCATCTGCCGAAGGTAACTCCCCGTAAGGGTGTGTTCCAAGGTGATATCATGCACACACAAAATGATGTGCACGAATCGGGCAATAAGATTCACTTTACACCAAATACCATTACGTACTCTGCTGATAAGAACTCGCATCATGGCAAAGCAGCACTTCGTTCAAAGATCGGTGTTGCTGTTCATACCAAGTATAACGGTAAGAACCTCGAAGACATGAAGGCCGAGTATGCACCAAACCTTGATGAGTTTGGACTGCACAAGGATGTGCATCTTATCTCTACAGAACATGACATGTCTGGCATTGATTATAAGCCACAACACCAGGCTAAGTTTGTCAAGCACATGGCAGCTGCTGCTAAGTTGCATGCAAAGACCGGTCCTGAAACTCATGCGGCCATCGAGAGCCACCGTATTCCTCTCAAGACATATATCAACCATACGGTTCGTACCGGTACTAAGCCGAATGTAAATGAGTTTATGGCGCATCTTGCTAAGTCGCATCAGAAGAAGATCGACTCTGTAAAGACTGCTGCCTCGAAGGCATCAAAGACTGCGGCAATGGAGCAAGATATTGCTCATGTCCAACGCAATCGTGGTCACTTCGAACGCATTTTGCAGATGCACAACCATCTTCAGAAGGCAAAGGATGTGTTATCTAATACACTCTCGAGTCGTGCTGAGTTTGATCATAGTATCAGTGGAAAGAAATCTAAGCCTGAAGGATTTGTGGTGGTAAGACATAATCGTCCTACTAAGATTGTTGATCGTGCTGAGTTCTCGGCTGCTAACTTCAACAAGGACAAATCGCTGTGAAGGCAATCCATATCACTCAAGGAAGATTCAATCCTGTGCATGCTGGCCACGAAATGGTCGTAAAGCATGTGATGGATGCCGCTAAGAAGGAAGGTGCAGATCATAAGATCTTGACAACCGGTTCTCATGATGCCAAGAAGAATCCTCTGACTCCAGAACAGAAGGTCAAACATCTGTCTCGTGCCGTGAAGGGCGCGAAGGTAGAGGCTATGGGTAAAGATCATCCTACGTTGCTTCATCAGATGTCTAAGCTGCATAAGGCTGGTTACACACACGTAACTATGCATGTCGGCTCAGATCGTGTCCATGAGTTTCATAACTTGCTCCACAAGTATAATGGAACTGAAGGGAGGCATGGACACTATAACTTCAAGAGCATCAAGGTCAAGTCTGTCGGCGGCGAGCGTTCAGACACAGGTGAAGGAATTGCTGCTGCTTCTGGTACGGCAATGCGCAAGCACGCTTCAGCCGGAGACAAGGAGTCGTTTCATAAGATGGCTCCGGCCGGGATGAGTAAAGCGCACAAGGATGAACTCTATCATGACGTTCGTAAGGGCATGCCCATGCCCTTACGAGTCCTTTATTGCGAGATTCAAGAACTGGATTAACTAATGGCACAATGGCGCACTGACAGCTACGAATTTAAACAGCCTCATAACGTTCATCTCTATGAACTGAATATGACTGCTGATATCTATGGTAATCCTATTGACGGATCGAATCCGACTGGCATGGCAGTCGATGCTTTCGGTAGAGCCAGATCAGCACAACCACTGACTTTGTTTGATTCATCGCACAGGTACAGAGATAATGGTAGAATCAATCAATCAAACTCTGCAACCGGGGCCGTATCAACACACAATGCAAACGCCGGATTGATTGAATGCACACTTGACACGGCATCTGGTTCATTCCTTTATAGAGAATCAGCCCGTGTGTTTGCATATCAGCCAGGCAAATCTCTGCAGATTCTCCAAACATATGTAATGTCTCCGCACAAAACAAACCTGCGTCAGAGATATGGTTATTTCAGCACTACCAACGGAATCTTTTTAGAACAAACTGATGCTGGTATTTGTTGGGTAGAAAGATCTACATCGCCTGGTACCGGTGTATCTGAAACCCGTGTATATCAACAAAATTGGTTATACGATAAACTAGATGGTAATGGTCCGTCAAAACTTACTCTGGATCTAACAAAAGCTCAAATTCAGTTTATCGATATTGAATGGTTAGGACTTGGTACGGTTCGCTGCGGTTTCGTTATTAATGGCAAGTTTGTTCACTGTCATTCATTCCATCACGCCAATATTATTGATTCGACATATATGGCAACAGCATGTTTGCCAGTCCGTGCTGAGATTGAAAATCTTGGTACTACAGCAAGCAGTTCAACACTCAAGATTGTTTGTGCTACTGTGATCTCAGAAGGCGGATATGAAATAAAGGGTAGATCGCGATCAATTGGTATTCCTATCACAACACCAAAAGATATACCAACAGCAGGTACATTTGTTCCAATCATCTCAATTCGATTAAAAGACGCGTATTCAGATGCTATCGTAATTCCAACAGACATTGAATTCTTTGGTGTTTCAAACAATACACGCTATCGATACAAACTTGTTGTTGGCGGTACACTTACCGGGGCCAGTTGGGTTGATGTAAATACCGCCGAATCATCAGTTGAGTATGATATCACAGCCACTGCCATTACCGGCGGTAGAGATGCACAGGTTGGTTATATTAATATTTCTGCTGGGGCCGGCGGTACTGCAATTAATCTTGCAGGCTCTTCTTTATTCCAATATCAGCTAGAGCGCAACTCTTTTGCTGCTAATAATAAAGGTGTTGTATTTTCTCTTGTTGCAACTGGTGCAGCGAACGGTGATGATGCTCTTGGTGCTATTACTTTCCAAGAAATCACATAACGCATAAATAACAATGCGGTTAGGCTACGGCAATCCCGTTTGTTTACAGATAAGCCCAAGGGAAACTCTGATGGAAGATAAGAAGAAACCGGTACCAGAAAAGAATACTAAGAAGCCTACGGGCAAGTCTGCAACTGGTAAACCACTAGATGGCGTCGACGTTAATCCTCAGCTAGACGACAAGCGCCGTACAAACGAGGACTTTGCCGTCCTAGCCGCATCCCTTCAGGAGCGTAAAGCCTTGACGCTTGCACAGCGTCAGCAAAGAGGTCGCCAGCTGAAGCGCATTCAACCAAAGATTCAGAGAGCAAAAGAGATCTCGCAAGCTCGTCTTGCCGGTCCTCAGAAGCTACAAAGACGTGCAGAAGCCAAGGCACGTGCACTCTTGAAATCTAGATTCTCGGCCCGCAAGGATGTTCCTTACGCCGAACTGACAACATCTGAAAAGATTCAGGTAGACACTGCTGTTGCCAAAAAGACCAAACTCATCAAGAGACTCGCAGCAAGACTTCTACCAAAACTAAGAAAAGCAGAGTTCGAAAGACTCAAGTCTTATCACAGTGGAGAGCCAATGAAGAGCCTCCATACCACGATTGCTGCTGAAGAATTTTCTGGTCTGTTCTCTGATCTAAATGACAAGTCAACACTCGAGCTTGTCGATATCATTGAAAATGCGATTACTCGATTTGAAAAAGAAAGTAATCCGCTAGGTATCACTCTACGTAGAATGCTGAATGCCACAATTGGCACCGATCAGATCACAGAAACACTTATCAAAAAAGCTGAAAAAACTGGCATCCCGTTCTCGACTCTCAAGGAGGTGTACGAGCGCGGCGCTTCGTTGTATCAAGAAGACGCACGTCAAACACGAGATCAGTTTGCATTCAATCGAGTCAATAGCTATATCGCTAAAGGTAGAGCATGGACTCTTGATGCAGATCTTCGTGAAGAGAGAATTGTCAACGAAGAACTTGACAACGCGTTCAAGCAACTTCTTGAACAAACTAAAAGCAAAGAGATTGTAGATCGTAAACCTGCGGAATCGAATGTAAAAAAGCGCCATCAAGAACTTCAAAAGAAAATTATTGATGAAGGCGAGATGAAGCCATATGTAAAGCCGCACTATGGATCAAGTGATCCAAAGAAGCAGACGGCATGGGTTGCTTCGAATAAGTGGGGCAAGAAGAAGTATTTTGGAATGGACTTCAAAAAGTCTGCTGAGAAGCATGCTAAGATAAACGAAGACTCTCCATCTGAAAGAGAGATTGGAACTGATTCTCTTGTCAAGAAGTACAAGAAAGAAACACCTGGCCAAGAGAAAGCCGATCTCAATGAAACATTCAACATGGCTTGGACTGCTGGTATCGGCGTGACTCTCTCGGCCGAAGCATGCGGAATCAAGATGAAGCCTGCTTTCGAACTTCATCCAGATGTTGTTGATGCAATGGAAGAAGTTCGCACTGCTGACGTTAAAGGTGTAATCGTTCGTACCGCCGATGGTAAGACCGTTGTGCGCAAGCAAAAAAGAAACAAAAAGATCATCGGATCCGGAAATGTAAATGATGGGAAGCCAGATGATACGCTTTAAGCAATTTGTTTCAGAAGCTCGAGGTGAAGATTCTAAGGGGCATTTCATTGCAACCGAAAAGGGTGCTGGAATGACTGAGAAGGGCGTCAAGGCCTTCCGTGCAAAGAATCCTGGTTCAAAGTTGCAAACCGCTGTGACAGGTAAAGTAAAACCTGGTTCAAAGGATGCCAAGAGACGCAAGTCTTTCTGTGCTCGTATGAGCGGTATGCCAGGACCAATGAAGGATGAAAAGGGACGTCCTACGCGGAAAGCAATGTCTCTACGTAGATGGAGATGTAGATGAAATATAGATCATTAGAGTCTAAGATTCGCGATATCTTTGAATCAAAGCATATTGCTATGGGTGCTATCGAGTCTGATCAGAACGATCAGATCGCTGTCGGGTCTTATACTACAAAAGCGTTTGAAGTATCTCCAGAAGCTCAAAAGCTTTATGCTGATCTTCCAAAGGATACAAATGCTTCTGATGCTCAAACCGCAGCTGAGAATCTAGACAAACTATTTGATATTGTCAAGGATGTGCACCACACCGGCAAAGCCACAGCGGCTCATATTGCCCGTGCTACCATGCACGGCGAGATCGTAATGAGACATGCTGCTGGAATGAAGCTTGAGAAAGAACACGAAGCTATTGTAAAAGCTGCTATGAATGCATTACATGCTGCGTCAGGCGAGCATGAAAAAGAACTTAATCCGGATCATGATTACCATCCGGCTGATGACAAAAGATTTCATAATCCACCAAAGGGATACACACCAGATCCTATTCCTGGTCCTCAGGGTGATAAAGATATAGATAACTTGAAAAGATACCTTATTAAAAGGTCTCGTGCGGCAGAACGCAAAATTAAAATCATAGATGCAGACTAAAGGATACCCCATAATGTTTACAAAGAAACTCGAAGATCAGTTTTCTGCCGACCTTCTGAATACCGTTCGTGGTATTCTAGACGAGGCAAAACACGACAAAGAATGTGAATGCGAAAAGTGTGAAAAAGAAGAAGAAGATGATGAAGACGAAGATGGCACAAAGAAAGAAGGCTATATGCCTACTGCTGATGAGCCAACTGAAGCTAATAAGAAGACAGCTCAAAAAATTCGTGATATGATGGCTAAAGAAAAGAAGCCAGCTAAGAAAGAAGTGAAGGAAGAAAAGCGTGGACTGTGGGATAATATCCATGCCAAGCGTAAGCGCATCAAGGCAGGATCTGGCGAGCGCATGCGCAAGCCTGGATCAAAGGGTGCACCTACCGACGCTGATTTTAAAGCGGCTTCTGAAGCAGTTGATCCAGGTCTTGAAGATGAGCTAATGTCACAACGCCAAGGCGAATCTGGTAAAAAGTGGAGAGTTGAGCGTGCTGGTAAAATAGTCGGCACATATAGCTCAAAAGATAAAGCTGATGTTAAAGCCATGAAGCACCCACTGAACAAAGTGGTTGCCAAGGAAGAAGCAGAGCAGATCGACGAACTTTCGAAGTCAACACTGGGAAGCTATATCAAGAAGGCCGCTGGTAGTGTTGGTCAAGAAGCCATTACTGCTGGTTTAAAGATCAAGACGGGCGAGAACCCAACTAAGAATCTAAATAAAACTCTCCGCCGCCAAAAGGGCATTGAAATAGCTGCAAATAAGCTGACCAAGGAAGAACAAGAGTTCATCGACTCTCTGAACAATGACATGTTTGAAGAGATTGATATTGCTGAAGCCAATTTAAAGGTTGGCGATTATATGGCAACCTCTGAAAAGTCTAAGTTTCATGACAAGGGCTATCGTCCTCACCTAAAAAACCCACAAGGCAAGACGTCTTATCTAGCCAGTGTTGCTTATAAAACTCCTGAGCATGCTGCTGGTGAAGCCGCAGCCTATCATAAGGGCTATACATCAGGTCCTGGTAAAGCATCAGAACGCGGTGCCGATGATGCAGTACGTGCTTATAGACACAAGAACAAAGAACACATGCACGAAGAAGTAGAACTTGAAGAAGGTCGTGGCCGTCCACCAAAGGAAGGTTCGGCTGCATGGAAAGCACGTCAGGGTAAAGCCGACGAGGATATGGTAGCTCTCGGCATGCAACTTCGTAAAGCCAAGTCGATCAACAAGAAGGTTCGTTTCATGGACGGCAAGGAACATGACATCCATCCGAACCACATCAGCCGCTTCGAAGATCACATGGCTGCTCGTAAGACCTCGCTAGATAAGGCTGCTTTCCAAAAGCAGGCTCATAAGTCACACGCAGACTTTGTCAAGGCTGTATCTGCTCCGGTTCCTAAGGCTGCGAAGGACACCGGTGAGATCGTAAAATATAGGCATTGAGATGGAAGAAGAACAAGAAGAAACCTATGATGAAAAGAGAAACAGAAGATATATGGATCTCTTTCATCAAAAGCAATCTAGATACCTTGACGATTTGCTAACAACAGAAGAAGAATAAATAAATTAAAGTTTTTCAGGAGGAACTACAATGGCTCAATGGGGCAATACAGATGACGCTGCAAATTCAGTCCTATGGGCTGTTTCTCAGCTAAATAAGACTGCGAATACTACAAACCAAACAAACCTATATGGTAATACAACTGTCGGTGCATTTGCAACAAATGAAATTACCGGGCAGTTTGGTGTTGATGTAGTTGAAGCTGCTAATACGTCTTCGGATTTTAAAAAGGTAGCACACGCCGGTTGGAACTTAAAAACTACTGGCACAGGACCAGTTACTGCAGTAACTATTAATGCTGGTGGTACTGGTTATGCAAACGGTGATATTCTTACATTTACTGCTGCTGGTACAAACACTGTAAATGCTACTGCAACCGTTGCAACAAACACAACCGGCGGTATTACATCTCTTACAATTACCAACACCGGCAAAGGTTTTACTAATGCCACTGTGTATGGCACCTTTGCGAACTCAACTGGTGGTGCAACAGGCGGTTCAACTGCTAATGTTGCCGCAACAGTCGGTGGTAGAGTTGGTCGTGTTTCTTATGAAACACTGGTTGCTATGGGTTCGATTGTTTAAGGATAACATATGACTGATCGTGCTAAAAAGATTCCAGAATTAGATCCAATTGGCACGGCTAATACGTCGATTGCTAGCGGAGATCTCTTCATTGTCGAGGACGTCTCCGCTAACACGACAAAACATACTACATTATCAACATTACGCAAAGCTATTGTACAAGGTCCTTATGCTGACGACACCGCTGCTAATACCGGCGGTGTCGCGCTTGGACAATTATACTACACTGCTGCAGGGGACGTTAAAGTAAGAATTGCATAATGATTGATAAACTTGATGAAACAAACTTTTTGTTATATGCAGCGAAACATTATGATAATCCGCAATGTTTTGATACACTTGAGTTCTATGAGGATCTAGCTCGATTCAAGTATATCAAAAGATTGTTTAATCGATATGAAGAAGCCGGTGAACTGAAAGAAAGACTGGTGCTGAATCATTTGATTATTCTTTACAATGTCTTTGGTTCTGCAGCAACTCGAATGCTTTTTTTTAAGTTGGACGGCTATCATCACATGTTGAAGCCGTTCATTGTTTTATTAGGCCAGATGCCAGAGATTATTCATGGCATTGGTGTTCAGAATAAAACTATAATCAGTTCTGATGTTCACATGGATCAGAATATAGTACAGATTCTAAGGAAGATCTAATGTCAGATTTCAAAAAAGGTGAAACAGTCTATTTAAAGACAAAAAAGTTTAACAATACTCCGCACACAGGAAAGGTTGTGAAGGTGACTGATAGTCATGTGCACATTTCCTCTGCAGGTGGAACTTATAAAGCACCAAAGAACATCGTGACTAGAGAATACAAAGATTCACATCTATACAAGTCTGTTCGTGAAGAGGCACAACTTGATGAACTCTCTACTGATACTCTAAAATCTTATTTGAAAAAAACAGACGATGTTGCCAAGTCTAATTATCACTGGAAAGGCGGTTTTGTTGTAAATAAGATTCCAAGTCATAAGGCTAAGAATCGTAAACAAGGTAGACTTAACGCAATAGATCGTATCATGCAGCGTGAAGAAGTTGCAGTGAATGCTGCCGGTGCTGGTAATGTTGCTGGTCTTGGTGTCGGTCCACAGGGTGAACCGGGTGTAAAGAAAAAGAAAAAGAACATCATGACTTTCAGTAGGTTTATGAGAAAATAATATGTTGAGTATGATTCCTTTTCCATATAAGTTGCTAGCAGGATTAGCACTCATTGCCGGAGTTTTCTTTTATGGATACATGAAAGGATCCGCCCATGCTGAGGCAGAGTTGGCTAGATTCTCGGCAAAAGCAAATGCAAAGATTGCAGCACTAGAAAAGAAGAATGCTGAGATTTCAAACAACGTAGTAACTGAGTATATTGATCGAGTTGAAGTAATTAGGGAAAAAGAATATGTCTATCGCGACCTTGGTAAAAACAACGTTCCTGGCCAGTACAATCTGTCTAACGGTTGGGTGTACACGCACGACGTTAGTGCCAGTGCCAGTGATGCCGACCCCGCCAGAGCTTCTGATGCGACCTCCTCAGGAATTAAAGACAATACGGCCCTCCTCACCATCATCTCAAACTACGCCAACTGTCAAGCCAACGCAGAGCAGCTCAGACAGCTCCAACAATGGATAATTGACAACAAGGCTGCAATTGAAGAAGAAGCAAAGAAAAAGAAATGAAGAAGTTCAAAGACTTTGACAAGCCAGAAGAAACAGATGACGCACCGTCAAGAGAGAATCTTGCGAACGTCATTGCCAATTCTTTGAATCGTGTTAGCGGAAAAGATGATTCTAAAACGATGCTAGCACTCATTGCTGCACTAGGTCTATTGAACACTGGAAAAGATGGACTTCCACTATCTGTAGCCAGAAGACTGGCCACAACTCTTAAAAAGTGATGGAGATAAACATGTGGGGAAAAATTAAAAAGTGGTTCAGTATTTTTGATATAAATAAAGATAATAAAGTTACAGCAGAAGATTTGCGTGTTGCAAAAGAGATTGCTGAAAAGAATATTAAAGAAGCGAATGAAGTAATCAATAAAGCAAAAAAACGTGTGAAGAGAGTTAAAGAAGAATTAGTCGACGTAAATGAAGCAGTAAAAGAAGTGATCAATCAGGCTGGCGATGTTGTTGATGCTGCTAAGGGTAAATCAAGAGCAGGCAGGAAAAAGAAATCATGAGTTTATTTAAATTCTTCTCTGTTGCAAAAGAGATTGACACACTTGGTGAACTAGAGATTGAGAAGGGCCGTACACAGCTTATGGTCATGAAAATGGCAGCTGTTACTCTTTCTTTCATTATGTTTACTGTCGCTATTGCAATGGTAGCCGGACTATTTTTCGATAATAGCCAGGTTGATAATAATGAAATCTTCAAGATCATCGGTCCTGCTTTCTCAATGATTGTCGGCGCTTTTGTCGGTGCTTTTGCTACTATGATGGGTATGAAGGTATCTGAATTCAACCCAAATATTAAAGTGCAAGAGATGGGTAAAACCAACTACAAAGAAATTGCAGAAGCCAATACTATCAACACTGATAATGAAATCAAAATGATGGCAGCTGTTGATAAGTATCGCAAATCAGACGAAGATTACGGTCCTTTCTGATGGATACTCCGCGTATTGAAAAATTATCCGACGACGTGTCATATCTTCAAAAAAATATGGCCGTCGTCGGCGCGCTTGTCGACCGTTTGGATAAAACTATTGATAAGCTTACAGATATTTCAAGCAATGTGTCTAATTTACTGGTTGTACACGAGGCTAAACTGTCTTCTCAGGAAGCTGTTAGTAAACAACTCTCAGATTTAGTGGAAGCGCGAAGAGTGGAATCAGATGAAAAAATCGAAGGCATCTATGAAAGAATTCTTGATGGCGAGCGCGAAATTAAAGAAAAAATTGATGATCAATATGATGAACTCATGCTAGAAATTAAAGCTATGAGAGCCGATCAACAACAGCAACACACGGTTCTAAGCGAAAGAATCACTACAATGGAAAAGTGGCAATGGATTGTGATCGGCGGATCCGCTGTCGTTGGTAGTATTCTTGCAATTATCCCGTGGGATAAATTCTTCTAATTACTACATTTTTTTGTGTACTTATTTCGTAGACTGTGTATAATGATACTATCAGTCGACAGTAGGTATACTAATGCTTTGGTTAGAACACAAATACGTTAATCTTCTTTCATCCAGACTCGAGAGATTCGCAAGAGTTAACGCAAACACTTATAAGTTCCGTTGCCCAATTTGTGGTGACTCACAAAAAGATCCTCGTAAAACTCGTGGTTATATCTATATGCGCAAAGGGGCGTTAAAGTTCTTTTGTCATAACTGTAGTGCATCAATGGGTCTTCCATGGTTCATTAAGACTCTTGACCCGACTCTGTATATTGAGTATCTCAAGGAACGGATGCTCGAGCAGGGTCATAGGAACGAGACGCAAGAGTTCGTCGAGAAGATGAAGCCGCCGGTCTTTGTGAAGACAACCGGCCTGAAGGATTTGAAGAAGGTCTCTCAACTCAAACCTGATCATCCAGTCAAACAATACGTATCTCGCCGGTTAATTCCTTCAGAGGCACATCACAAACTATTTCTTGTAAGAAACTTTAAGGAGTGGGTGAACACCATGCTTCCTGATAAGTTTGATGAGGAATCTCTGAAGAATGACGAACCGCGGTTGATCATTCCGTTTCTTGATGAGAACAAGAAGCTCTTTGGGTTTCAAGGCCGTTCGTTCAAGAAAACAGGGGTCAGGTACATCACTATCATTCTTGATGATGAGAAGCCGAAGATCTTTGGCCTCGATACAATGGATCCGTCCCATGATATATATGTGGTGGAAGGGCCGATTGACTCACTCTTTTTGCCAAATGGGATTGCATCGGCAGGTGGTGATCTTATCACACCACTACAATTTTTAGATGTACAAAAAGAGCGATTTATTGTAGTATACGATAACGAACCCAGAAATAAAGACATAGTCAAACGAATCGAAAAGGCTATTGATGCTGGATATCGTGTGTGTATCTGGCCAACATCCATTGAACAGAAGGACATCAATGATATGGTCCTTGCTGGATATACACAGGAACAGGTGAAGGAAATTATCGATGAATGCACTTACACAGGACCAACTGCAAAGCTACATTTCGCATTATGGCGGAAAGACCGTTGATGCGATCTTGCGGCTGCCAGAAGAAGATGTGACCTGGGTGGTATACAACGCTAACATGGTGGCAGCTGCCACGACTCTTATTATCGAGCTTCGTGGCATTGATTACTTTTCGAAATACGTAAGAGTGGCATCACGCGATATCGATGACATCGAATCCTGCGGCACGGCAAAGCTGTATTATGATCCAAAAATGTTTGACTATTTAGGAAACGGATATGACTGAGTTAGTAGATAACGAATACGGTGTTGAATACGAATTTATTGCTATTCGAAAGCTTCGAATTTTCCGTGTGAATAATCAGTGGCTTGTTGAATATCAACGGGTTCCGCGACCATGGGCATTCTGGGATCACTTCTGGTGGTATAATGACGGTCAGTATGTTGAGTATTACGATGCCCTTGCGCGAGTAAACGATATTAAGGCTGATGGTTATGTAAAGATTGCACGTTTCCAGAAGGTAAAGACTTTTGAGGTAGAACAGTGAAGGTTATCATTGCAGGTTCACGTACTATCGACGACTACGCTCTCGTTGTAAGAACTATTAAAAGCTCTGGTTACGATATCACAGAGGTTGTAAGTGGTACAGCAATCGGAGTAGATCGTCTTGGTGAACAGTGGGCCCGGGCAAATGATGTTCCTGTTAAGGAAATGCCGGCCGACTGGATGCGCCACGGAAACTCAGCCGGTCCGCAGCGAAATCGGGCCATGGC
>Ga0315901_10005897_pt1 | contig 14796 bp, 7 predicted proteins | sample LakEriMetagenome_10_FD_203761 | JGI IMG/M metagenome (GOLD analysis project Ga0315901, IMG submission 203761) | Freshwater fungal communities from buoy surface, Lake Erie, Ohio, United States - Buoy 2 MA116 | ecosystem: Environmental > Aquatic > Freshwater > Lake | place: USA: Lake Erie, Ohio... | reverse complement strand
TTATTGCTGTGTTGGCTGTTGTTTTTGGTATGCGCATTCGTAAAATGAGTAAAAAAGCGCAGGATCAGCTGGCACAAAGCGGAACTATTGTTCAGGAAACTTTTCAGGGCATCACTATTGTGAAGGCATTTACAACCGAATACTACGAGGTAAAACGATACGTAAGCAGTATACGTTCGGTAGTTGATACCGCCATTGCCAATGCACGTTACCGGGGAGCATTTGTTTCTTTTATGATTTTCAGTGTTTTCGGAGCAATCACTTTTGTGATGTGGTACGGAGCAAACATGATAACTACCGGTGAAATTACGATAGGCTCGCTTACTATGTTTGTTATCTTCTCCATGTTTGTTGGAGGCACATTTGCAGGCTTTGCCGATATGTTTAGTCAATTACAGAAAACACTTGGTGCCACACAAAGTATTCGTGAAATATTGCGTACAGAGGGTGAGCCCGTGAGTTTAGAGAAAGTGGTTGTGCAGCCATCCTATACTATAAAAGGAGATGTCGCTTTTGAAGATGTAGCTTTTAGCTATCCGGGAAAAGTAGATGTGCCCGTACTTCGTCATGTTTCCTTAGCGGTACATTCAGGGCAGCAAATTGCTATTGTTGGTCCAAGCGGAGCAGGAAAAAGCACAATGGCCTCATTGCTGCTGCGTTTTTATGAGCCACTCTCGGGTGTTATTCGATTTGACAATAAACCGGCTGCATCATACCCGCTTGCTCAATTACGTCATCAAATGGCTTATGTGCCTCAGGATATTCTTTTATTTGGCGGAACAATCAAAGAAAACATTGCCTATGCTCGTCCTCATTCAACAGACGAGGAAATAATAGCTGCTGCAAAGCAAGCGAATGCACATGAATTCATTTCGGCCTTTCCGGATAAGTACGATACCATTGTAGGCGAACGCGGAATAAAACTAAGCGGTGGACAAAGACAGCGTGTAGCCATTGCCCGAGCCATTTTACGCAATCCGGCTATACTTATTTTAGACGAGGCTACCTCATCACTCGACAGCGAAAGTGAGTCGCTGGTTCAGGAGGCACTTCTCAACCTTATGAAAAACCGTACTTCTTTTGTTATCGCACACCGATTATCAACCATACGCAATGCCGACAAAATAGTGGTGCTTGATAAAGGTGTTATTGCTGAACAAGGCACACACGATGAATTAATGACCCTGAACGGATTGTATAAGAAATTGAATGAATTGCAGTTCGAGTTAAATCACGGTTGATCATATAAAGCAATTACATAAGGGTGATTTTTTTGCCGTAATCGGTTCTAAAAAAGTGTACACCCGCAAGGTATGTGAATAAGCCAAACATGTAGTTTTCAGCTACGCATACGACATTCGTGCTATGAAATCTGAGTACAAAATACTTCTTATAGCTTTATTGCTTCCTATCCTGTATAAACTCTTCAACTGGAACGGAGATAAACCGGGAGGCATTTACAACCTCATGAACGATGGCGATACACCCTCGGTTTATCAAAAAGTTACATTTCCTAACGGTGATTTGTACGAAGGTGAAATGAAAAATAAATCCATGAACGGACGCGGCCGTTATGTTTTTGCCGATGGAAGTACTTACGTAGGCGATTTTGTAAACAATACCTTTCATGGCAAGGGCAGGTACATTCAGCCTGACGGCAAATCGTATGATGGTGCTTATGAAAATGATGTAAAACAAGGAATGGGGGTATTGAGATTTCCGGATGGCAGTGAATACGAAGGACAATTTGAAAACGATATGTTTAATGGATTAGGTACACTTAAATTATCAAACGGATCAGTGTATACAGGGCAGTTTGTGAATGACAAATTCAACGGCAAAGGAAAGTACAGCTATGTAAATGGGGATGTATATGAAGGCGATTTCATATCCAATTTGAAGCAAGGTGCAGGTACGTATTATTTTGCCAATGGCGATAGATACGAAGGACAGTTTTTTAAAGGAATGATGCAGGGATTAGGAACTATGTTTTTTGCCAACGGAACCAATAAAGTTGGTCAATACGAGCGCGGCAGATGCATCACTGCACTGAATTAATTTACAATTGGGAAGGGGCATTATTTGCCTAAATTCGCAGCCCTTTCATACATGTACGCATGACATTTGACGAAGAAATTAAACGCAGACGCACCTTTGGCATCATTGCTCACCCCGATGCCGGTAAAACCACACTCACCGAGAAGCTCCTGTTATTTGGCGGTGCCATTCAAACGGCTGGTGCGGTAAAGAGCAATAAAATTAAAAAGTCAGCTACTTCCGACTTTATGGAAATTGAAAAGCAGCGTGGTATTTCCGTTGCTACCTCTGTAATGGGGTTTGATTATAAAGGCTATAAAGTAAATATTCTGGACACACCCGGTCACAAGGATTTTGCTGAAGATACGTATCGTACACTCACTGCAGTTGATAGTGTGATATTAGTGGTGGATTGTGTGAAAGGTGTAGAAGAGCAAACGCGCAAGCTTATGCAGGTATGCAGAATGCGGAATACACCTGTAATTATTTTTATCAATAAACTCGACCGTGAAGGGCAGGATGCCTTTGACCTGCTGGATGAAATTGAAAAGGAACTCAATATTCACACACGTCCCATGACCTGGCCTATCGGAGTGGGCTCTACTTTTAAAGGAGTGTATAACCTGTACGATAAACACTTGAATCTTTTTTCTCCCAGCCGCGATCGTATTGCATCCGATAATGTATCAATAAATGATATTGACGACAAAAAAATAGATGAACAAATAGGGGAAAAACAAGCTGCAAAACTACGTGAAGATGTGGAGTTGATAGAGGGCTTATACGAACCATTTAATAAAGAACTTTACTTAGAGGGCTATCTGGCCCCAGTTTTTTTTGGAAGCGGGGTGAATAATTTTGGTGTAAAAGAACTGCTCGATACGTTTGTAGAAATAGCACCTGCACCCCGAAGTCGCCAAAGCGATAAGCGAGAGGTGGTTCCGGACGAGAAAAATTTCAGTGGCTTTGTATTTAAAATTCATGCTAACCTCGATCCCAACCATCGCGACCGTATAGCCTTTTGCCGCATAGTTTCAGGGAAGTTCGAACGGAATAAATTTTATCAGCATACCCGCCTACAGAAGAAATTACGGTTTTCTAATCCTACCACTTTTATGGCGAATGATAAAAGCGTGATAGAGGAAGCATACCCGGGTGATGTTGTAGGTTTGTACGATACAGAGAATTTTAAAATAGGTGATACACTGACCGAGGGAGAATTGATGCACTATAAAGGTATACCCAGTTTTTCTCCTGAGTTGTTTAAAGAACTCATCAATACTAATCCACTAAAGACAAAACAATTGGAGAAAGGTATACAACAGCTTACAGATGAAGGCGTAGCCCAGTTATTTACCCAATACGGTACCAAGAAAATTGTAGGAACTGTTGGTGAACTTCAATTTGAGGTAATTGCATTTCGCCTACAGCACGAGTATGGTGCATCGTGCCGTTTTGAACCATTGCGATACAGCAGGGCCAGCTGGTTCACCTGTGATGATAAAGCAGTTATGGATAAATTTATGATGCTGAAAAGCAACAGCATCGTTTACGATAAAGAAAACCGACCGGTGTTTATGGCCGAAAGCGACTGGGGACTTGATATGACAAGGCAAAATTATCCGGAGATTAAATTTTACCGTACGTCTGAATTTAAAATGGAAGAAGATGCACAGTTTTAGTGCACATTTATTTCATGAATACTTTTAGTAAGGTAATCCGGTTTAAGCAGAAAGAGTATCTGCATATAGTTTACCACGCAGTTCTTGTATACGTTCATCTTCCAGATACTCATCGTAGCTCATGCGTTTATCTAGTACACCGTTGGGTGTAAGTTCAATAATTCGGTTGGCAATACTTTGCGTAAATGTGTGGTCATGCGATGAGAAAATCGCAATATGTTTCCAATCCTGAAGCGCTTCATTAAACGCGGTGATGGTTTCCAAATCAAGGTGATTGGTGGGCTCATCCAGCAGCAGGCAGTTGGCATTGGTAAGCATCATGCGTGAAATCATGCAACGCACTTTTTCTCCTCCGCTCAACACATTCGACATTTTAAATACTTCTTCACCGCTAAATAGCATTTTGCCTAAAAAGCCGCGTATGTAGGTTTCGTCTTTCTCCTTTGAAAACTGACGCAGCCAGTCAATTAAGTTGTTTTCACCGGTAAAAAATTTCCTGTTTTCGTTGGGCAAATAAGAACGTGTGATGGTTTGTCCCCAGGTAAATGAACCGGTATCTGGCGTTACTTCATCGGCTATAATTTCGAAGAAGGCAGTTACTGCCAGGTGCTCACGCGATAAAATCGCCACCTTGTCTCCTTTATCAAGCGTGAATGTAATATCATTAAACAGCAACGTACCATCTTCTGTTTTCTTCGATAAATGTTCAACCCGAAGTATTTGATCCCCGCAATCTCTGTCGGCACGGAAAATAATGCCCGGATATTTACGGCTTGATGGCTTAATATCATCAACTACCAGCTTTTCCAGTAACTTTTTACGGCTGGTTGCCTGCCTCGATTTAGAGGCATTGGCGCTAAAGCGTTCAATAAACTCTTGCAACTCTTTTCGTTTGTCTTCAATTTTTTTATTCTGGTCAGACCGTTGTCTTAAGGCAAGTTGACTGCTTTCATACCAAAAGGTATAGTTGCCAGTAAACAGCTGAATTTTGCCAAAATCAATATCCGCCACGTGCGTACACACGGCATCCAGAAAGTGCCTATCGTGCGATACTACAATAACCGTATTTTGAAAATCTGCCAGAAAGTTTTCGAGCCAGGTGATGGTCTCTACATCAATATCATTTGTTGGCTCGTCAAGCAATAATATATCCGGATTGCCGAATAAAGCCTGTGCCAGAAGTACTCGCACTTTTTCTTTTCCGCTCAATTCACTCATCAGCTTACTGTGTAGTTCTTCCTTTACACCCAAATTACTTAACAATTCAGCGGCATCACTCTCCGCATTCCATCCTTCCATTTCGGCAAATAGCCCTTCAAGTTCTCCCACACGTTCCCCGTCAGCATCACTGAAATCAGGTTTTGCGTACAGCATATCCTTTTCATGCATGATATCCCACAATTTCTTGTTTCCCATAACCACCGTTTGTAAAACGGGGTATTGATCAAACTCGAAGTGATTTTGCCTGAGCACACTCATGCGCTCACCGGGAGTAATGGAAACATGGCCTGTTGTGGGGTCAATCTCTCCGGCTAGTATTTTAAGAAACGTAGATTTACCGGCACCATTGGCACCTATAATTCCGTAGCAATTGCCCGGTGTGAACTTCACATTCACATCTTCGAACAGTACTCGTTTGCCGTAGCGAAGTGAAAGGTTGGAAACTGTGATCATCTGATTTTTTAAAAGGGCTGCAAGTATAGCCATAGTTAGCCATACTCACAGCATACATGAAAATGGGGAAATACCGAAATGAACCGGTAATCGGTTTTACTCTGTACTGTTATGCATTTATTTCTTCCAGCGGGGGGCGAGTATAGTAGCCTGTTCCGTTGTAAGGCCGCTTACGCGGATGTGTTTTACAGGCATCGCTGCACGCGCCTTCCATTTCTGCTGAGCAACGTTCGCACATATTAAACTGCTCGTTACACTCTACGTTGGCACAATTTAGGTTTCGGGTAGTAGGTTCACTGCATTTTGAGCATACTGCGACAGGCTTTGGATTAACCTCATTAATAGGTACTGCAACTCGCCCGTCAAATACGTACAATACCCCATCAAAATCTCTGCCTCCTGTATCTTTGGCATAGCCTATTATTCCGTTGTGCAACTGATATACGTCTTTAAAGCCTTCTTTAAGTAACAGCGCAGAGGCCTTTTCACACTTAATACCTCCTGTGCAACAGGTCACCACTTTTTTGTTTTTAAGGTGCTCAATTTCCTTAATTTTTTCAGGAAACTCGCGGAAGTTTTCAATATCCAAAGTAACGGAGTTTTTGAAGCGACCAAGCCGAGTTTCATAGTTGGATCGAACATCAAGTATCACTACATCATCGCTTTCTTCCTTTAACTTTAAAAATTCATCCCCGGTAAGTTTCTTTCCTGTTTCTATACGTGGATTGATGTAATTGGGGTCGCGTAAACCGGAATGTACCAGTTCTGCTTTTGGCCTCACGTGCATGCGAGTAAAAGCATGTTCATGGTGCTCGTCAATTTTAAATTCGATTCCCTTAAATCGAGTATCGGATCGCATTTCGGCCATGTATTGCTGGCAGGCCTCACGTGTTCCGCTTACCGTACCATTAATGCCTTCAGCTGCAAAATAAATTCGTCCCCTTAAACCCAGCGATTTGCAATATGCTAAATGCTGCTGACTCAAAATCACAGGATCTTCAATAGGCGTATACAGATAGTACGCCAATACTAGATAGTTCTTATTTTCCATATGCAAGATGGATGAATAATGGTTTAAAAATGTCTGCAAATATAAGGCCTACAGCCCAATTTACATACTATCATGCTAATGCACCAGCAACTTTTGTGTGATGAAGCTGCCATCGTTTAATTTCATTCGAACGAAGTAAACTCCGGAACTGAGAGCGCTTAAATTGACTATACCCTGCGATTGTAACTTACCCTGCCATACCTGTTGGCCGGTATTACTAACAATGGTAACATCAATATTCTCGGCATTTTCACCGGATGAATGCAGCTTGAATGATTTGCCGGCATAGCCATTCACGGGTACCAGTATATGTTTGAGAGCTTCTTCATGTGTTTTACCTGACACAGCCAGTGTATTTGAATAGGTGTAGCTGCCGTCCATATCTATCATTTTTAAACGGTAGTAACTTAATCCCTTGTTGGTATTCACATCATTAAATTCATAGCGGTTCAGATGAAGGTTGTGTGTAGCATCTATGCTTTTAATCGGGGCGAAATCATCGCTCCAGTTGAGTTTTCGCTGAATTTCATAGTGACTGAAATCCTTCTCATCGCTGGTTAGCCAGTTTAGTTTTACATCGTCATCGCTTAATCGCTTGGCTGTAAATGAAAGAAGTGTAACAGGTAAAGGATTGTTTGCCGGTCCGGTAATCTCAAAATCATCAATTGCTACACCTGCAGCTGTAGCGGATTCATCCGACCGAAATACAAACCTGAATCCAACGCGAGCATTGTTTTGGAGAGACGTAGCTGTAAATGATTTAAGGGTGAAACTAGTATTGTTGGCGTTGAAAAATGCCTGACCGGCAGGGAATGCTGTTCCACCTGTTGAATTCGCAAAATCATACCATCCGCTAGATGTGGATGTGCCCAGCGGAATCCACGTTAGTCCTGTATCCAGTGTGTATTCAACTCTGAATCCGTCATAACCAATTTCAAACGCATTGCGGCAGTAGAATCTTACGGTGTATGTTCCCGATGCCGTAAAGTTGAAATTAGGCGTATATAAGTAGGAAACACTATTGTCGGCATAATTACCGCTAAGCCCTGTGACCCATGCAAAACTGCCACTGCGTGTACCGGCTTTTCCTGAGGTGGTTGAACTGCCTCTTACAAACGCAGTTCCTGATACGGTGGAGGCAACAAAATCAGTTGGATTGATATCAAAATTACCGCCCATTGCCAGAGTGTAAGGTACACCTCGGTATGGCAAAACAGTAATGTAATTGCTTATGGTTTTGGTTTGTGCACCACCCCCTCCATTTATTTGAAGCGTAACCGTATATATACCGGGTGTTGTATATACTTTGAAAGGTTGAGTTAATGTACTACTTGTAGCATCACCAAAGTTCCAACTACTGCTAGTTGCTTTTCCCGATAAATTATTGAATTGTATCCCTTGGCCTTCATAAATAATCGTTCGGCTGGCACTGAAATCGGCATACGGGTCCATGAAAATATCAGACGAATACAAACCACGTCCGTGTGTAGATACGATAACCTGCTTATCTGATTCACGCATTTTTAGCATGGTTGCTCGTGTGTTTGCTAGTCCATTGTTTGATGGTTCCCATATAGTGGCACTTCCCATCAGGCTGTCCGTACTCCATACCCCAAGTTCTGTAGCAATGATTGCTTGCCAGGGTTTGGTAGGATTCAGCAATACCCAACGAACGGGCATATCCGGTAAGTTTCCATCACAGGCTACCCATGAAGTACCTCCATTTTTGGTTTCCCAGATATTGGTAACACCGTAGTTGGACTGAATGCCAATAATGTGATTTTCATCGCCTTTTTCCACGGCTATGCAGTTTACGTAACTTGTAAATCCGGTAACGCCTGAGTTAATAATTATACCGGTCTTCGATAAGTCGGTATTGGCACTATCGATGCGCACAATTCTGCCGTTACCCAATCCGAAGTACACACGCCTGGGTACGTTTGGTGATGCTGTAATAGAACTTACTTGCGAGTTTATATTCGTAACCGTTACGGTGCTGCTCGAGCTTCCGGTTTGAGGGTCGTTCCACCTTAAGTAGTTATTGGTTGAAAGTGCTGCGTACATCACGTTCAGCGAATCATCGTACTCAGTCGGATTGATAAAACGACCTGTATTTCCAAAGGATATACCGGTAAATGATGAACCTGTATTGACTGATCTGTAAAAATTATTGTAAACGTACGATGTAAACTGAAATTGAGGTTGATTTTGGTCAATGTGGCAGAAAGCTCCATCGCCTCCGGTTACTTCAGCCGTATTGTTTAACCCTGCAGCATTAAACAGGTGAGAACCGTTATCCTGTGCACCTGCTAAATAATGATTGATACCTGCACCGGGATGAATATCACACGCATAGAATTGTGCAGTGATATAATTTGTTTCTTTACTTACAATCGTAGGTGTAGTTGCAGTAGCATTATCGGTACGGTATATTCCACCATCGTTTACAAAATACAAGATAGTTGAACTTCCCGGACTGTATATGGCATAATGCTGATCAGCATGAACTTCCTGAAATCCAAATCCTCCGTACCAATGTGAAATTTGTGTCCAGCTACTACCCGAATTGGATGTTTTAAATAAGTCAATTCCGCCTACAAAACACACATTGCTGTTATTTGGATCTACGGCTATGGATAAATCATACCAGGCCTGATTACGACTGAAATCTTTTACAGGGTTTCCAGATCCCGGTATTCCAGGGTCAGCATCAATCGGATGGGATGCAGTAGTATCCCATGTTAATCCGGCATTTCCAGACCTAATGATTGCTGTAATTCTGCTCGCATTTTCAACTAACCCCCAAATAGTATTTGTGTCATTATCGGCTAATGCTAGTTCAATTTCGCGTCTGGCTACATAGCTTGGTATTGTTAATGCGGCTGTCCAAGTTGCTCCACCGTCAAAAGATTTATGTATAGCACCGCTGCCGCTCGATCCGGTTGATATGGTAGCATATAACGTACGGTTCGCTGCCCTTTCAATGTCGTAAGCCACTGATGTAGATGTCCCCAATACACGTGTAAATGAGGTGCCACCATTGGTAGAACGGTAAAGTCCTGTTCGGGTGGCCACAAATACGGTATCGCCATTTCCTATGGTAAATAATTTTTGGCAATAATGATAGCTTGAGTTATTAGTGGCGCTTAGCTGTATCCAGCTGTTGCCTCCGTTTGTTGATTTCCAGACTCCTAATCCACGTGCTGCATCACTATTGTTGTTTCCTTCGCCTGTGCAGAAATACATGATATTCGGATTACCAGGTGCCTGATCAATATATGTAATGGCCAGATTTTGGAAGAAGTCATTGATAGGAGTCCAGTTGGGGGCTGAAGCCGTAATATCTGTCGTTTTCCATAATCCACCGTTTACACCGGCAGTCCATACAGTTTTTCGCGTTACATCATTCAAATCTATGCACACTGCACGTGTTCTTCCTCCACAGTTTACCGGACCGCGTGGCTGCCAGTTAATTCCCGGAATGGCTGCTTTGCCATATCTGCCCTGAAGGCTTTTCATGTAGTACCATGCGTCTATTAACCGTTCTGTAGGAACTTCACCGGTCTCAGGATCCATAGTCATTTCACGCTCCTGTGCCCAGGCTAAATCTATACGGTCTTTTTTAGGAATACGTCCCTTCCGGCTTTGCATCTTTTTTTCATGAGCAGCCAGGTAAGGATTTATTTCACTTACAAATTGATATGAACCCAAAAGTCCAAATAAAAGGAGTATGGCGATAGACAAAGAGTTAGTATGTCGCATGACACGTTTGTTTTTATTAACTCAAATTTACTATTTAATTTTAATTTAACCTACCTTCTGCTATAACTAATGTCAGGCTTACGTGTTAGTCTGAGTCACTAAAATACGTATTTTGCGACCATGATAGCACGTATATTTTTGTTTATAAGTATTATTTCTACTGCCATAGGTCACGCCCAAACGGGGGATTACCGCAGCACACAAAATCCTTTTTACTGGAAAAATCGTAAACCCTACGAAGGCTATTGGCAACAGGACGTACATTACCGAATTCAGGCAACCGTAAATGATGAAACCGATGTGGTATCTGGTGATTTACAACTCACATATTATAACAACTCACCGGATACACTCAAAGAGGTGTTTTTTCATCTCTACCAGAATGCCTTCATTAAAGGAGCATATCTCGAAAATTTAAACCGTGCCAACCACTTTTATCAGAAATTTGGCATATATGAATCACAGGGCAAAGGAACCGAGATTGAAAAGCTGGAAATTATTTCAGCCAATACAATTACACCAAATGAAAGTAATGACGGTACACTTCCAGCAGTGGATGGAGTCGTGCAACGCTACACAGTAAAGCCAATTATCGATTACAGCATTATGAAGGTGGATTTACAATCTCCACTGTTGCCTAATCAAAGTATACAAATCAATATTCGTTTTAAAACCTATTTTGATGATGGAGGTGAACAACGCAGACGCATGAAACTATTTAATGCGTATGGCTATAAACACTACGATGGTGTTCATTGGTATCCGCGCATCTGTGTATACGACCGCAAATTTGGCTGGGCTACCGATCAGCATCTGGGAAAAGAATTTTATGGAGATTTTGGCACGTATGAAGTAGAACTTACATTTCCCAGTCACTATGTAATGGATGCCACAGGAGTATTGCTCAACCCCAATGAGGTATATCCAGGAAACCTGCGTCAGTTACTCGATGTAAAAAATTTTGAAAAAAAACCACTCTACGAAAAACCATCTGTAATTACTACACCTGACGGAACTACAAAAACCTGGAAATTCAAAGCCATTAATGTACATGACTTTGCATGGACTGCCGACCCCACATACCGAATAGGGGAGGTGAAAATAAAACTCAAAAATGGACATGAAGTAACTTGTGTATCTTTAGCTCAGGAGCCACACGCATCACGCTGGCAGGATGCAGCTTCTTTTGCAGCACGCATTGTGGAGCTTTATTCAAATGATTTTGGAATGTATGCCTATCCCAAAATGATTGTGGCTGATGCACGCGATGGTATGGAATATCCCATGCTTACATTGGACGGAGGTTTGTCGCCCGGCTACTATGGCTTATTCGCACATGAAATAGGTCATAACTGGTTTTTTGGTATGGTAGGCAATAATGAAACCTACCGTGCTTCGCTCGATGAAGGTTTTACACAGTTTTTAACCAACTGGTCGATGACCAAACTGATGGGCGAAGTAAAACCAAGTCCTAAAAATCCATACCCGTTCACACGAATGGATCAAACCGTATACTGGGGTTACCTGCGCGATGCGATGAAGTGGGAGGATATGCCGCTGAATACACACAGCGATGACTTTAACAGTGCACTTCATCACGGTGGAGGCTATGCGCATGTGTATTACAAAACGGCAACCATGCTCTATAATTTACAGTATGTACTGGGCGATGAACTTTTTCAGGCTGCTATGCAACATTATTTTAATCAGTGGAAAATGGCTCATCCCTACTTCGAGGATTTCAGAAATTCAATCATCCAGTATACCCACGTTGATTTGAACTGGTTTTTCGATCAGTGGATGGAAACAACTAAACGTATCGATTACCGCATTAGGCACGTTACGCAAAAGAAAGATTCGCTGCTTATCAAATTTGAACGTACAGGCGAAATGCAAATGCCCATCGATTTTACAGTATTAACCAAAGATGGTAAACGCCACAATTACATCATTCCTAATACCTACTTTGTAAAGAAAACAGATGCTACAATACTGCCGGTATGGCGAGGCTGGGGGATGCTAAATCCAACCTACAGTGTAAAGGTTAAGCTGGATGGTAGGGTTAAAAATGTACTTATAGATACGACATACAGACTAGCGGATGTTTACCAGTTAGATAACAGCTATAAAACACCTGTTCGCCTGCAACTGGATAAAGGAAAACGTCTTCCTCCATCACGAAGAGGCTATACCTATGAGTGGCGACCTGAAATCTGGTACAATAGCGTTGACGGAATGAAGGCTGGATTGCACGTAGAAGGAAATTTCATGAACTCGCGTCACTGGAATAGCCTTACGATTTGGTACAACACACAGGCCGGTCAGGGCTACTCAGGCCCGGCAAGAAACTCTGTTGATTTTAGATTTTATTCACGCGATTTGCTGGCACGTAAACTCTACGGATACGTTGATATTCGTATGCTTGATGGGTTAAGTTATGTGAGTGCAGGTATTGAATACACAAACCGGAACTACACGCTGGATGTGTATGTAAAAAGTATGGAAAGGCTTAATACGGCCAATCTGGATTACCTGCTTTTTCCCGCTGAATGGAATGCGGATAAGCAAAACAATACCATTAACATAGATATCACAAAAAGTTATCAGTACCGCTATGGTGCGGGCAATCTCAAGTATGGAATACGTACAACCTTGTTTGGCGACTATAGCTATTCGCGTATGGCGGCACAATGGATAAATGCACAAAAAGTATTTGCCTCTGCACTTCGTACACGCATCTTCGCTCAGGCTATGCAAGGAAGTAGTATTGCTCCCGAGTCACGTTTGTATCTAGCAGGCGCTAATTCGGAAGAGATGATGGAGAATAAATTCATCCGATCGGCTGGTTTTGTACCTTCTCAATGGCTTGGTTTTGGAGACAATTACAATCATTTTCATGCTGCCGGTGGTCTTAATATTCGCGGGTATTCAGGGTATCTTACTCCACGCATAGCCGATAATACACAACTGTTTATGTATAGGGGAAATTCAGGTGTGGCTGCAAATTTCGAGTGGGATATTGACGATTATATTCGATTTGCTCCTGCATTTCTCTCACCGTACTTTCACCTCGATGCATACCTGTTTGGGGATGTGGGTATGCTTGAAAACGAATTCAAAGCCGGTGAATCCGGGTTAACCCAATCGCTCCTCATCAACACAGGTTGGATGGCTTCTGCCGGTTCTGGTTTTGCCCTTACAATTAAAAAATGGGGCAAACTGGACAAAGCCAAGCCATTGACAATTCGTGTCGACTTGCCTCTTTTCCTCAGCAATTCACCATTTGTAGATGGACAAAATTTACGCATGCGTTGGCTCGTTGGCCTAAATCGTGCGTTCTGATTTTTTAATAATTTATACCATGAAAATACAAAAGCCGCTTCCAGGTACCTATCCGCCTTATTTCAACACATACATTTCAAAAGTTCAATCCGATAACATAGTTGACGAATTACTCACTGTACATTACGATACGATTGATTTAATTACTTCCATTGATTTGGAAACGCAGCACTTCCGTTACGCTGAAGGCAAATGGAATATTAAAGAAATAATTCAACACATCATGGATACCGAACGTATATTCAGCTACCGTGCATTGTGTATTGCAAGAGGTGATGAAACCTCACTACCCGGATTTGATGAAAATAAATATGCGGCACATTCGTATGCAACCTCACGAAACATGAATGATATAGCTCGTGAATTTTCAGTATTACGTGCTTCAACCATCGAGCTTATCAAATCGTTCAATGATGAGGCGTGGAGCAAAACGGGTACTGCGAATGCACATGCTGTTAGTCTTCCTGCTTTATTTTACGTCATTTTAGGCCACGAAATTCATCATATACAGATAATTAACGAACGTTACCTGCCTCAGTAATTCAGTTCAGAATGATTTGCCTAAACGATACGCCATACCCGGTAAAAACTCCTATTGCCCCATTTAAGGTTGACTGAAGTACAATTGGTGTAGAAAAAGGATTGGCGCCATTATCCGCTCGTTCATACAGCTGCCAGAATAAAAATTCTTTACGCCCCAACTGAGCCATAAATATGTTTATGGTATCTTGTTGCTTGAATGGCCTGAAGAAATTAAACGAGCGGTATATGCCATTGGCAAATTCATCGTCAAATGTGTAATCACGGTCAGCAGCACCCCAGCCTAGTAACACGGATGTAAACTGCTCTTTCACAAATACACGGTAATTGTTTCGTTCGGGCGGATCCTGCCAGAAAAAGCTTAAGTACGCATCCACACGACCGCTGTCGTCCGGTTCGCCTCTTAATTCATACTTTAAGGTGTCAATGGGTATAGGATTGGGTATCACCGTTGTGCCGGTAACTCTGCGCCCATCAGCCAGTGCAATTTCAAGCTTATACGGAATATTGGGTGTGCCAATGAATGTAGGATTCACATAGATACCTCTTAAATTTCGGGTAATTGAATCAATGCCTAAGCCAACGTAAAGGGTGTCGGCACCGGGCACATCGTAAATATTAAAGAATCGGGTTGAGGTTCCGTCAAAAATAGTATCCGGCCCGTTTATCCTACCTGCAGTAATTGTTACAACTGCCTGATCAACTCCC
>Ga0315901_10005894_pt1 | contig 14800 bp, 18 predicted proteins | sample LakEriMetagenome_10_FD_203761 | JGI IMG/M metagenome (GOLD analysis project Ga0315901, IMG submission 203761) | Freshwater fungal communities from buoy surface, Lake Erie, Ohio, United States - Buoy 2 MA116 | ecosystem: Environmental > Aquatic > Freshwater > Lake | place: USA: Lake Erie, Ohio... | reverse complement strand
CCACGTCGGCAGTCTCGTACAACAACTGCACCGTGTTGGCGTCAATCTCTGTATCCCATTGGCGCAAGTCGCAATGCTTGTTCGTATGTCCAAAGCGCACCAACGCCGACACCACCCCCGGCACCACGTTCGCCGCCGAGTGATAGCGATACACCGACGAGCCGGGGTCATAGCCAGTTATCTGCAACACTTTGAGCGCGGACGGGTCATAGGGCGTCGGCGTGTAGTGCGACTGAATCAGCGCGGGAGATAAGACCCGCCCTGCACTCGCCCACACGCGGTCAATTTGCGCCTGTGACGCCACCAACCCCCCCGCAAATAGAGCTTCCACTTGGTCTGTCGGAATGGTCACCCATTCTCCCTTCTGTGCAACCTTGCCAAATAGCAACGCTTTGGCACGCACGTACACCAACGTTTCCGCAGACGCCGAAGCGGAGGGGGTGATGGCCCCCTCCGCACCGACTGTCCGTTTGGCTCTTGGCTTACGCAGAGGCCGTGTTGTCCAGCACGACGAACGGGCTGTGCTCGTCAACCTTGTTGCCCGACGAGTCAATCGCGTAGGCATAGGTCGAGGTCGGAAGCGGGATGCCCCCGGCGCGAGCAACAAAACGATACGTGGTGATGTCGTTCACGAACTTGTAATGAATCGACGACTCGACGGTGAGCGCCTGACGAAGCCCCATCGCGTAGAAGTCGCCGTTCACCAGCGCCACATCGCCCTCGGTCCCGAGCGTCGGGAGAAGGTCCGTGACAATGACCGGAAGCCCGAGAAGGGTCATCTGCGGCTTGTCGCGGAGGTTCGGAATCCACGTGACCATCGTGTTGTTGGTGGTCTGCATGGCGAACAACTGCGCAAGCACACGGCGGGAAATCATCCACACCGAGTTCGGGCCGTGCGTGTGGCGCTCGTACATCTGGAACGCATCACGAGCCGTGAACGCATTGACGGTCTGACGCACCACTTTGAGGAGCGCGGTGTTGTTGGTGTTGAACCCGCCGAGCGGCTGGCTCGACCCCGTGCCGTCGATGGTGATGTCTTCGTTAATCTTGTTGATGACCTGACCGCCAACTGCGGCAGTCACCTCGGCGGGAAGCTCACCCGTGAAGTCATCGCCAAGAAGCTCGTCGCCAAACTCGGTGACGGCGGCGTACTTGTACATCGTGAGGAGACGCTGACCGAAGTTCGGGTCACGCTCCGGCTTGGTCGCGCCTTCGCCAACGATGGTGACGTTCGCAATCTTACCCGCCATCGGGCGGTTAAGGGTGGACGTACCCTCGTCCTGAAGGAGATACGGGATGCGGAGCGAACGGCCCGGCACGTTGTAGCGACGGGCGTACTGGAACAGACCCGGCTGGGCGTTGCTCACCGAGAAAATCTCGGGAACCTGCGACAGCGGAAGAAGGAACTCGCCGCCGTTGGTGGAACCCGTGATGGTGCGGGTCATCATGTCAACCGTGCGAAGCGCCTCGGCCTCCTTCGCGTTCGACGGACCCTTCGCCACGGCGCGAACATACGAGCCGATGGACGGGAACGCCTTGACCAGCACCGAACGAACCTTCTCGTTCGCGTCCTTCATGCCAGCGAACTCGGTGCGCTCATCCGAACCGACGTCCATGCGGGTCAGCCCCTCGTCGCCACCCTGACGCGCAATCTCGGCATCAGCGGTGAACTCGGCGGCAGACTGCGCACGCATCTCAAGGGCGCGGATATCAGCGGTACGCTTCTCAACTTCCTCGGCGGTGAAGCTCGTCGCCGGGTCCATCAGCTCGCTACGGAGCTTGTGCGCCTGTTCGCGAAGCTCGTTCGCGGCGCGGTTCTTGGAAACAAGTGGGGACTTCATGGTAGATATGCTCTCTTACTTTGGTAGCACAAAAGTTGAACGTGCCGCCTTGACACGTTCCTCCAACGTTACGTGACGCGCCGTGCTATCCGTCGAGGTGGGCGTGCTGGCAACCACGGGGGTCGCCAACGAAACCGTCTCGGTCGGGACAGGCGTAGGGGCGTACGCGTCCAGCAATGCCATCCGTGCATCAACCGGAAGCGCATCCAGCGCAACACGGGCGGCAATCAAGAGAAGGTCGTCGTCCGTGCGCACGGGCAACGCCTCCGCCAACTCATCATCGTTTCGCGCCGATGCGACTTCTGCGCCGGGAACGGCTGGCATCGGCGTAATGGATACTTCGCGCAACTCAATCTCGGTGAATCGCTCAACGGACTTGTCACCGACCTTGACCATCTCGGACGCACGCGGCACGAAGCCAATCGAGAATCCGGTCGAAGCGCCAGACGCAAGCACGGCCTTGACGTACTCCAACGCGGCCCGTCCGTCAGCCGTGTCAAAGATGTCGGCGGTCATCACAAGCGCATCGCCAACGTCTTGCATCTCCGTCACCACGCCAACGTGCGCCTTGCTGGTCCGTTCGTGGTCCATCAACAGCGGCACCTTGCGTGCGGCAACCTTGTTGTCAATCGAACGCTTGGCAGACTTGCGAGCGAACATCGTTTGATACGAGTCCACCACTTCGTACGTTAGCGCCACGCCTGACACGCGCCCCGCAATACCGGGAGGCAAATCAGATTCAGCGCGAATCTGTGGGGCGGCTTCAGTCAGGTGATAGCGCGTGGGCTTCATCGGGTTACTCCGCTTGTGGCTCGGCAGAAATCTGCTCGTTGATAGCGGCTTCAAGGGCTTGCACCCCTGCCGCAACTTCGGCGTACGGACGCGACCGCATGTAGTTGAGGATACCCACCGCAAGGGCGGCAGAGATGGTCACAGTCTGCGGAGTCTCGGTCATTGTCTCGTTAGGGAAGGGTGAGTGACGAACCGTTGAAATATAGTGCAGGGTGTTCTTCTGTTCCTAATACATCGTGTCGTACTTCGTGCGCCCACAACGCGGTATTGTCAGCATGCCGATTCAGCACCACGATGACCCGTGAGTGCGCCCAGTACTTGCCCCAATGGGTCGAGCCGTCGGGGAAGCGGTCGCCCTGATAGACCCCGTAGCGCAGGCCGCTCGGGTCCGCATACGCCGCCGCCGTGCCGCGGCTGGTCACGATGGCGTGCTGGGTCCACCAGAGGGCGTCAATCGGCGCACGGTCTTGGACCGGGAACACCGTCTTGCCCCAGTCGAGCGGCAGAGCTTTCGGCCCCAACCCGAAGGCACGAAGCACCTGCCGCCCGATGCCCTTCAGCCAGTTCAGCATTAGCCGCAGTACAACACTGTGGGGACGCAGTAGGTGCCGTCCTCGTACTCATGCGTCTTGACGGTGCTGGTGACCTTGCCGATGGTGCTGGACCGAATCACATCGTCGGCCTGCACCCGCGCCGTCCCATCGCCGTTCGACTCAAGCAAGTCGCCCTGCTCGACCACGACATCGGCGGCAACGCGGCAGATGAAGGCACCGACCGAGGTGATGAGCATATCGTTCGTCTCGGTCCAATCGTTATCCCAGTCCATAAAGACGCCGTAGACTTTCTTGCTTCCCGCCGTATCGCTGACCTTCGCCTTCGGCAGTCGCTCGTTCGTTTCGTCAGGCCACTCGCAGAGTTCGTTGAGGGCTTCCATCACCGTGCCGCGCAGAATCTCGGGCTTGCTTCCGTCCTCAAGCTGTGACCAGTGCGAGCCAGCAAAGGCGTTGTACGAGACAGTGTTGCCGCTGACCGAGATGGTGCCTTCTGTGGTATTTGCCTGCCGAAACTCAACCAACGTGCCGTCAGAGTTTTGACGATTGCAAACCAAGCAATCTTGGTCGCCAGTTGTGGCAATGACGCGACCGTCATTGGTGACGAACATGCCAATATCCGTTACGGCAGTTGACTGCTTACCAACAACAAACTCGCCCCCCGACGTGATGCGGGCGCGTTCGGTCTTGTCAGTCAAAAAGCACAACGCTTGTGCGCCGTCGGTGCCAAGGCTCGCCTTGCCGCCAGCGTGCGTGATGACAACCGATGAGTTGGTGGCATCAGAGAAGGTCGCTGATACATTGTCCAAGCCCGAGGCTGTCTTGAATCCAGACACGCTCAACTTGCCACTCGGACTCGTCGTCCCCACGCCCAGATTCCCACTCGCATCCAGCGTCATCGCCTGCGTGAACGAGATGGCGTTGCCAGCGGTGCCAGAGGGGGCGTTGAACCATTGATGCTGTCCGTCAAATTGCCGGTAGTACGATGCGTTATCGGTGTAGATGTATTTCCAAGTGCTACCCGTAGTGAAAAATGCATTGGCGGCAATAATGGCTTGGTTGTTTGATGCGCCATCGGAATAGCCCATAAACGCCGCGCCAGTCGTCTGCAATGCCTTGTAATCCGCCCACGCACTCGGCGTCACCCCGAGGCCGAGGTTGCCGCTGTCGTCGAGGCGCATCTTTTCCGAGCCAGCACGGACAAAGAACGCCATATACGGCGAGTTGGTGTTGTACGAGACGCCAATCTCGCCCCACACGGTGCCGCCGCCGTCAAAGCCAATCTTGGTAGCACTAGCGGCGTTGGTGCTTGGGTTCTTCAGGACAAGCGGCGTCACGAATCCAGCCGTCGAAGCGCCATCAACTTGTAGCGCGTACCCCGGACTCGCCGTCCCGATGCCCACGCGGTTGTTCGCCGCGTCGACGTAGAGCGTGTTGGTATCGACGGCGAGGCTGCCGCTCACCGTCAACGAGGACAGGGTGCCGACCGAGGTAGCCGCCGCCGCTACGTTTGCGCCCGTAATCTTGTTGTTGCCGCCAGCGCGTGCGACAACGTATTCGTCCGTCGCTTGGGCCGCGCCACCGCCTGTGAGTTGCGAAATCTTTTGGTCAGCCATTGTCAATCTCTCTCGGGGTTAAACGGGTTCGTCGCTGTATGCCAACACGCAACGGCAATTGATAACTTCACCAGCTTCGGCGTCGGGGTCCAACGGATACATCAACACATCGCCGCCTAACGTGATGAACGGGTCGTTGATGTCGATAGTTGTTTCGTTCAACGCCAAATGCGTTTCGCGAGTTTCGTTGTCGCTAAATGATAGCCACGTTTTGCTACGGAACAACTCGCCTTCCGCTTGCGCTTGGTCCCACGACCCTTGACTCATGGCGCCAGCCGCTTCGGTGCGTGCAATAGCATTGGTGCGTCCGTCGATGCGTTCCTCGCCATACACGGCACGCCCGACCAGACGGCTAATCTCGGCAACGCTCAACGCGCCCTGCTCACCCGCACGAATCGCCGCAAGCACTTCCTTTGCCGTCGTGTCGCCAATGAGTTCCGATAGCCGAACTGTTCGCGCCTTGATAGCGGCAAGCGCGTTGGCTTTGAGTTGCGGGGCCGCGAGTTTCTTTGCCGCGTCCGCCGCTTGCTTCTTGCCAGCCGTCATGGGCAAGTCCACTTCAGCGCGAATGGTCTTGTCATTGAGCGCGGCAGGGATAGACGCGCCAGCGCCAGCGACTTGCTTGGCTCCGGTCTCGTACGTCTTGCTGACCAGCGGCTCAAATGCCACGCGCCAATCGTCCTCGAATTCGCCATTGGTGCGATACATCTGCCGCACGCGTGACTCGGCAATCGCGGGAGTTCCCGCGCTGGCAATGGCTTGCGTGACGCGCTTCTTCTCACGCGCAAACTGCGCCGTCGCCGTTGCCTTGTATTGCATCTCGGTGCGGTCAAGCTCTTGCATGGCGCGGTCCCAATACGCTCGACGCATTGCCGTGCGTTCCTCGCTTCGCGTATCGCTTCGGTCTTTGAGCTTGGCCTTTGCTTTACGAATCGTCGCTCGCATGTGGTCAAGCCCACGGTCACCGACCGCCAGCCACTTGATTTGCGCCACGACCCCGGCAAGTTGGAAGTCGCCCTTGTGTCGAGCGACCCACGCTTCGCGCAGACGCACGGCGTTCTCCTCCGCTTCACCGTCAGGCACACCGCCGCGCTTGGCGATTGGCGCGAGCTTGGCAAACTGTTCGTTGCCCTTGATGTTGCCGCCCTTGCGCCAGATTTCGGGGTAGTTCTCTTTCAAGTCCTCTGCTTCGCCAACGGGGAACAACGCGTATTGCGAATTACGAAGCGACACTTTCTTGTCGTTGCCTTGCTCGGGAAAGTCCGTCACCTCGGCGCGTGAGGACGCCTCGCCTTCTGGCATGTCAGGCATCTCGCCATCTGGCTCATCCTCGGGCGGCTCAAAGCCGTCAAGCCCATCAAGCATCGCGCTAATCAAGTCGCGGTTCATCTTGGGGAACGCGGCTTGAATCAACGCTTCGACGGTCTCGCGTGGCAACTCTTTGTCAATCAGTTCTTCGAGCAACTCCATCAACGCTTCGACTTGCTCACCGTTCAGCGCATCTTCCGCAAACGCACGCACAGACAGACGCGACACGCGACGCACGGGCGCGGGTTCGATGGGCGTCGTTGGCGTAAAGCCCTTCATGCCAGACAACATCTGCGCGACCAACTCATCCGACACGGCAGGAAATGCGGCCTTGATAAGCGCCTCGACCGTATCATCGGGCAACTGACCCGCCGCCAACTGCGTGAGCATCGACACCAGCGACGTCACTTGTGCGCCATTGAGCGCGGTCCCCTGTACGTCGGCAGACCCTACGCCATTGGATGACGGCGGCAACGCATTGACAGCGTTCGGCGCCATGTCGGGCGTTTCGTTGTCCGTTGCGGGTGGCTCGTCGAGTACGAGCGACGGGTCGATGACCGCAAGCGCGGCGGGAATCAAATCGCGTCCCGCCACCTTCAGAATCGAATCCGTCGGCTCGGGCAACGGCGAAAGCTTGATAGCGCGACGCGATTCCTCCCACGTGCGTAGACCCTCGGCGTACTCGGCACGCACACGCGTCGAAGTCTCGGTGTCGTTCTCCACCAAGTCGCGCAAGATGTCGTGGTCATACGTCACCCACACATCGCCAAATTCGGGCGCGAGCCAATGATTTAGTTCATCCTCGAACGCCGAGAACATCGGCTCAATCGTATGCTGAACGAGTCGCGCACGCGCTTCCGCGTATTGGATGCCCGATAGCCCAGCGTCGCTCGACGCCGACGCAATGCCAACCATGCGCGGGTCCACGCCGAACGCCGCGCAAATATCCTCACGCGCCACGCGCCGTAGGTCGGGGAACTCCAAGTCCGACAGCGTAAAGCCAAGTGGCTTGATGTCCTTGACGGCGCCAAAGAAAGCGGGGACGCCGCGCTTGCCACGACTGACGACACGCGCCGTGTAGCGGTCTTGCATCGCGACGGCATCTTCGGTGCTGGCTTCGTCTGACATCAGCACCGCAAACGTCGGCGTGCCGTCATTGGTGACGACTTGGCGAACGTACTGCGTCGCTTCGTTGTCAGCAAGCAACGAGCCGATAGCGGTGGCGCCACGTGGATAGCCAAAGACTTCTGCCTCGAACGGACGGCCCATATCCAAGTCTTTGAAGTGCAACATATCTTCCGTCGGCACATTGACGATGATGCCAGCCCAGTTCGCGTAGTCGTATCGGCGTGGGTCGCCCTCGGTATCAATCCACACTTGCTGAACGCTTTCGGGATTGACGGGGCGCAACGCAATCGGAGGGCGCGACTCGCCGGGGCGTTCCATTGCAAAGAACGCATTGCCATATCCGAGATAGTCTACCGCAAACCGCGCACGGAACTGCCGCGCCGTAAAGCGGGGGCCGGGATAGTCGAGGAGCTTTTGCAACGGGTGGTCCTCACCCACCCGCGATTCATAATCGCCACGCTCTTTCAGCACGACCAGCGGCACGCTTGCCATGATGTCCGCGACGACACGCATACACGCATGCACGACGGGATGCGCGTTGAACCCTTGAATACGAACCGTGCGACCGTCGCGGCGATACTCACTTGGGTCCGCCGTGCGAACCAACTGCATTTGCTGTGTGCCAGTTGGGAAATTCGGGTACGTCACAGGCATGATGGAGCGGGTCTGCTCACCGCTTGCGGATTCACCGCCATCTGACAAGGCGCGGAGCGCATCGCTCACACGCAATAAAAACGGCTTGCGCTTGCTATCGGACAAGTTGTCGGCCCCGCGTTAGGAGTCTGCCACGCACAAGACTAACGCGAGAGCAAGCAACCGCGCAACCCCTTACACGACAAACACGCTCGGCCCCTTCTTGATAAGCGGCGACAACGCATAGCGCACGGCGTCCCATACGTGGTCGTTGCCCTCTTTTAGATGTGGCAATACTTCGTCCGTGCGTGCGTCGGTCTTGTATCGCCAGAGCCGCGCTTCTTCTATCGCTCGTTTACAGTTGGGGTGAATCACGATGTCTGCATACGAGCGTAAGTGTTGGATGCCATCTTCGACAGACCCCGACCACTTGGGCGCCGACTCGGTACGGAAGCCACGCTTACGCATTTCGGCAATCGTTTCCGGTCGCGCAGAATCGGCACGGATGACGTACTTGCGCGAGTCGGGTATCGTGTCAAAAGCGCGTGCCGTCGCATCGCTATCAAGCTGAATGCCACCCGCTTCCGCCGCGATGTATAGCACGTTGTCGTAGATGTAGCATTTGACAAGCGCGGTCGCGTCACGGGCGAATCCCCAATCCGCGCCGAAGTACGGCCCTTGCCAATTGGCTTGCGGCTCAAAGTCCATGACGCGCCACTTGCCTGACAAGACCTGCGCATCTGACCTAGACCACGCCTGACCGCCCCACACGTGCGCATACGCTTCAGGGTCGGCACGTTGCAACGCTTCCGCTTCTTGTCGCAGTACGTCAGGGAACCACGGGTTGTCTTGATAGTTGACCTTGCGAATGATGCTACGGTCAGGCGGCTTGGCAATGAACCGTTGATACGTCGCGTCCGATTCCAACGCGGGGTTGAACGTCACCCAGATTTCGGAGTCGGCTTTGCGAATTGTCGGGACAAGCGTGCGCCACGATGTATCGCTGACGGCTTCGGCTTCTTCGACCCAACACAGGTCGATGCCCTCCGTGGATTTGATTTGCGCAATGTCGCGTCGCAAGCCCTTAAATAGAAACTCCGTGCCGTTCAGTCCGAGTATGGCAGACTCTTGCACCGTGTAGAACGCATCAAGACCCAAGCGCGTGATTTGGTCTGCCAACACTCTATGCACGGAATCACGGATGGATGCTTGATACTCACGCGCACACAAGATACGCAATGGCTTCTGCACGCCGTAGACAAGCGCGGCCCGTGCGAATTGCCACGACTTCGCAGAGCCACGACCGCCGTACGCCACGCGGTAGCGTGTGCTACCAAGTGGCGGGTCGTAGAGAAACGCGAACGCTGGCGGGGTCTTGACGCGCACCGCTACTCGTCGTTGTCGTGCGTCACCAACTCAATCGTGATGGCGCTTGGCAACATCTTGTCACCGCCCGTCGTGTGGTCAATCGCTTGCTTGGGCTTGCCAAACGCACGGTCGAGCAACGCTTCCGCGGCACGGATGTCACCGCGCACCGCCTTTGCACGTAACGCCATCAGCGTCGCTTCGAGCGCCGTGTAGCCATCCTTCTCGTCGGCGAGAATCTTTGCCAACGCGTCACGGATGTCCGGTAGCTTGGGGCGTCCGTTTGGGTTACCGGATTGCCCCTTCTTGAATGGCTTTAGATTGGCAAGACTGCGTTCGCGTTTGCTCATTGTTTTATCTCTGCTTTGATACTGACGTTAGCTTACTGACACAAACGCGGAATGGCAAGCAAACGTTGCGCTTCTGTCTTGTCATTCATTGGTGCGCCGACGTACTCAAACACAGCGCACGGGCGTCCGCCTTCGCTAAAGCTAGTCGTTGAGCGTGCCGACCAGACGCCGGGACGTTTCTCCATGCGCCATTTGAGTGAGCGGTCAAAGGAACGAATCAACGCGGGATGCGCAGGGTATGTGTGAAAGCGTTGGCCTAATGCTTTGAATGCCATCGCTAATGCGTCTGTCAAGACGAATGCCAACCCAAGCCCTTGATAGTCTGGCAACGTGACAAGACGACTTAAGCCATAGACGTTCGTGACTTTGGGGTGTGGACGATACAGCATGCCGCCAAACGCGGCGGGTTGCCCTTCGACAAAGAGACAATAGCACGCCGCCGAGCGATTGAGCGAACTGGTCAGATAGTGATAGGGAGCGAATAGTTGCCAGAAGGCATACGGAACCCGACAGAGTGTTGCATTGAGAGTGGGTCGTCGTTGAACCGCCCTCCATTGGAATTGCATCGTCGCGGGTTCCAGCACCCAATCTGGTTGCAACCATTCGATGATATCGTAGTGACACGACACCGCCACGAATTGCGTCTGTTGCTTGCGCACGTATTTCTGCACCGCGTGTGACGCAATCTTGGCGACTTGTCTATCAACAACGGACGTAAACTCATCCACGACCGCCAAGTTGCCAGACTCAATCAACGTGCGTGCAAGCGATACGCGAAACTGTTCGCCATTTGACAACACATTAAACGGGCGAAGCCATGCGGGAATCGTATTAAACCCGACCGCCTGACAAATAGCGGAGATGTTGTCAATGCCAACGTTGCTTGGGAAATCATCAATGACGCTGGCACCGTTCCACGTAAAACGTTGCGCCATCGCATCACCAAACAAATGCTTGGCAATGGTAGACTTGCCGCACCCTGATGGGCCGACAATAAGTCCAACGTTCCACGGACGCTCATTGATGGGCGCGTCGCCTTTCCACTCCAAGCGTTGCGTCGTCTGCATTGGTACATCAAACATCGCTTCAATCTGACGCGCACGAATAGAACGCGAAGGCGTGCTTTCGATTACAACGTCAATAGCCGACATTCAAACCCTCGTTGTTCCAATTCGGAGGCAATGTTGCCTTGCTCAATATCTGATTTGCAAACGACAATCACTTGAAACGTTGTTCCATCCAGTTCGGGCGGTGCGCTCTGCTCTGACGCTTCGGGAAACGTGGGGATGTCTACGCCCCAACGCGACAACTCATCCATGTCCCATTCATTGCCGAGCGCGTCCCAATCCCATTCGCCGAAGCCCACGTTGTCTTTGATGATGAACTCGCGTTGCTGTTCGGGCGTCAACGCATCGGCACGCACGACAGGCACTTCCGTCAGACCCGCCGCTTGACACGCCTTTAAACGCATGTTGCCGCCAAGCACCGTCAAGTCGGCGTTGACGATGATGGGCCGTAGCTCCAACATTTGCGGAAAATCTTTGATGCTTTGCACCAGCTTTTGGAACTTGTCGTCCTTGATGATGCGCGGGTTGTTGGGGTTGGGCTTGATGTCGCGCAACGGATAGCGTTGAATGTTCACAGTCTATATCCCGGATGGCGTTCGTCAAAGATGCGCCACGCTTCGCGGTGGTCGCTTGTCGTGGTCACGCGGCCTTCGTTGTGCGCGTAATGGTTCCAGCCAATAATGGGAACGTACTTGGCAACGGCACCCGCTTGCAAACAGCGCACCCAAAAGTCGTAGTCATGAACGTAGGGGATGTTCATGTCGTAGCCATGCACACGTTGCCAAAGCTCGCGCCTGACGATTGAGCTTGACCAGATGTGATTTCCGTGCCGCATCGTGTCAAGCGTAATGACGGATGGCGGAACGTAGACGCCCGTGGGCTTGCCGTCACCGTTGCGTCCCATGACTTGCGTATACGCGATGTCACCCTGCGTAAGTTCTAACCACTTTATACAACTTTCTATATATCGTGGTTCCAACGTGTCATCGTCGCCCAAGATGCAGACGAACTCGCCCTTCGCAATGCTACACAACTCGTTCCAGTTGGTCAGAAAGAGTTCAGGGTCGGGCGAATAGTTGACGAGCAATTGCAATTCGTGACGCGGAAGCGTCTGCGCCATGACGGAATCAATGGCACGTTGTAAGAATTGCGACCGATGGGACGCAATCAACACCGATGCGCGTATCATTCGTCTGGGTCGCCAAGCGTTTCCTGTTTCGGAAACGTATGCTCCCAATTCTTTTTATACGTTTCGCTGTCCACCACAATCGGGCGCGGCGTGTCGCCTTTGCCGTTCTCGCTCATGCGGTCGGCCTCGTAGTCGGCTGGCCCAATGTCAAAGTCCCCTGCCAAAGTTCCTCCGCTTTAGATAGTTGGCTGGCACCCGCGCAATCATCAGCACAATCAGCAACGGCACGGTGCAAAGAAGCAACGCGACGGTGGCAAGAATGTCGAGGGCTTTACGCATGTGTCGGCGCGGGGTAGGAACGTTCACCAAACTCGGCGCACAAGATGTTGTGCGTTTTGATAGCCGCCGCGTCCGTGCGTCCGTCGTCGCACACGGGGCAACGGATAATCACGACTCGGCCTTGCTAATCTTTCTAACGCGCTTCGGGCGATACGTTTTCATGCCGACATCGTAGCCGTCGTTCCAGCCCGATTCGTACGCTTCCGTACGTCCGTCGTCCTGATGCTTGGCGATATACATCTTGGCAACCAAAAGACCAACAAACGCCCCGCACAGACCAGCGACCAACGCCGTCGTCATCATTGCGCCTTCCTCCGTGCCTCACGTGAATGGATGCCCTGCTGGTAATACGTGCGCATCTTTTCAAGAAACGTATTGCGTCGCTTCATCACGATGGCACGCGGCACCAAGTGTTCCGGTTCCTTTGCCAAATATTTCTTAATACGCTCTACGCTTCGTGGACTATACGTCTGAATCTTGCGGCCCTTATGTTGCACAACTTCGCAAGGGATGTTGTGCTTGTCAATGATGCGGCGGACCTTCCCTTCCCGCGTGTCAAAACGTTTGGCGATTTCCATGACGCGCAAATAGCCGTCCTTGATTTCGACGAAGTTCTCATATGGCTTCTTTTTCTGCGTCTGCACCATATCCGTCACCACCGTTTTGACAGCACGCCAGCGATGAACGTCGTGCTTCCACGACAGCGCAGATACGACCGTACCGCCGCGCCCCAAGAGCGCGACGGCATCGGCCCGTGACGACGCCGTACAAGTACGTACGATGTCGCCGTCGTTGTTTATCAAGTGCCATTGCGTCACGGCGACACCTTATCCAATGCGCGATTGACAGAGTGCCAGAGCGTAGCGCGTGCGATGTCGTGCGCATCATAGCCGCCCTTGATAGCGGGTAGCACGTACTCATAACGAAACGCACGCGCTCCAATCTTAACCCGCGCAACGCGAAGCCCGTGCTTCGTCAGTAAGCGACGGGCAATGCCTTTGTACGTCATGCCGCCACCTCTACCGCCGCGCCCGTGTAGACGTAGGGCTTATTCCACTTGCCAATACGGACGTTGATGTAATATGCCGTGTGAAAATAGTCCGTTGTAATGTCGGACTTATCAAACCAATCCGCCGCTTGCATCGCATCCAGTACCGCGTTTAGGAGTTGATAGCTATCCGACGTTACGGGAAATAAGTCGAGCCAGTTCCGCCGAACGTCAAAATAATATTGGTTCCGTAGGTGGTTGTAATCCGTGGCGAAGTCTTGCCCGTACGAATACACGTTGGCGGGATAGTCTGCGATGAAATCAACGTCGCCCTGCGTCAGCGTCAGCACGATGGTCGAATGATGGCGCACGCTAAACGTACCCTTTACGCCGTATTGCTTTAGGATGGGCTTGACGGCGGCGGCGATTATCGCTTTGCGCTCTTGATTCATGTATGCCATTGGTCTGTTCTCCGTGTCGGGGTTGGGTTAATTCTTCGCAGTTGATAAAAATGGTGCGTTGTCTGATTCGCGCATAAAGCACACATTGGGCGCAGAATTGGCAAGCGTTACTTCAAATGAATTGAAGGTTACGCTCCCATAACGATACGCCCGACTGACGGTAATGCCAGCGGCAACAGCCGCTTTCCGCCATGATGTAGTCGCAACAATCGCACGCCGCTTGCCATCAACATTCATTGCATAAACTTTGAGCATTGTTGTTCTCCGTGTCGGGGTTGTATGAATTATGCCGCCATCTTCTTCGCACGCCACGCACGCAATTCGTCAATCTTGACGCGCTCGACTGCGTTGCGCTCAACGCACCAATCATGGGCAAACGTAATCAACTTGACCATGTGTTCCTGAAAATCGCCACGCATATCTACGTAGCTTGGCAGAGTGCTAATGCGCCACTTGCCGTCGCCACCACGAATAACACTCAACTTGATTTTGTCAATGTTGTTGCGCACACAATACGTCTTGCCATACCCCGTAAACTGCCATGACTCACGACGCACAATAATTTCCCGATAAATCATACCAAGACGAATGCCACGGCTGTCGCGCTGTGGTTCAAAACGACGCGGGACAAACTCGACAACTTCAATGGGATGCCAAACGGGTTTACGGTCGACAAGGTGCTTATTTTCGGCGCGAAATTTATCCATATACTCGCGCTCCTCTTGATTCTTACGCGCCAACTCTGCGCGCTTTTGCTGACGACCAAAAACGCGTTGCGCATAATCGGCACGCTCGGCTTCGGTGCTATCTGAAACTAACTGAAACAGATGGCGCCACTTAACGCCACGACGTCGCATGTCGTACGAATCAATGTCATAACAATCCTTCTCCGATTCGCCCGTCTGTTCATCCGTGTATCGAAACCATACACGATTCGTCCCGTCTGCCAAGTTTCGCACGCTGACAATCGTTGCGGCGATTCCATAACGCTCCTTGTCATTGAAACGGCGCAGATACACGCGGTCGCCCTTCGTGGGCTGATAATCAACGGCAACGGTCTCAACTTCGTTGGTGTTCTCGGTGATGGTCTGCATGGTCAGTCTCCGTGTCGGGGTTGAACTACACAATGAAGTTACAACCCCCACAGCATTTGTCAATACCCCAGTTAAGTTATTGATTTACAACGACTTACGCTCTGCATACCTGCATATTTATGCAACCGTGGGGGTCGC